>OBXM01000057.1_pt1 | contig 153204 bp, 145 predicted proteins | sample 1538141 | NCBI WGS metagenome assembly OBXM01 (sample SAMEA2580153, study PRJEB22360) | human gut metagenome | biome: human gut; feature: human-associated habitat; material: faeces | place: Denmark | collected 2008/2010 | reverse complement strand
ACGCTTGTTTGATCTGCTAAAACTGTGATCGTAGCTATTGCTTCAACTTTACCATTGCGGTAGCTGACTTCATATTTTCCGGGTGTCGTAGTGTCTACCGTACCTGTGACGGTTACATTAGCGAATGATACTGCTTTTCCGTCTTTATCTGTGGCGGATACAAAGTTGTCTTCCGCCTGCCACGAATCTCCTACGTAGAGCGTACTATCTTTGGCTACCACGGTTGCTTGATCAGACACGACGGTGATCGTTGCCACTGACTCGGCGTTTCCATTTTTGTAGGTCACTTGATAACTACCTGCTTTTGAAGTATCAACATCGCCGCTAACAGTTACTTCTGAAAATGTTACGTTATTGCCTTGTTTGTCCGTCGCAGAGACAAAGTTGTCCTCGGCTTGCCATGTGTCTCCTACGTATAAGGTGCTGTCTTTTACTGAAATACTGGATAAATCTTTTTCTGGTGTGATTCCAATAGATATCTGGTTACCCGTTCGATTGACTTTTACATCCATACCAGATTGAATATCTTCTGGAACAACATATCCTTCAGGAACTTTTGAAACGTATATCTTGTATTTACCTGTATAAATATCTGTCAACTGTGACTCGCCTACTTGATCAGTGGTGGTGTTGATCACAGTTCCAGTCAACTGATTGATTAACATTAATGAAACTCCAGCAATCTTTTTTGTCGGCCTTTCTGTATCAAAGACATCAAGTAAAGCAGACGTTTTATAGATAATCCCTTCCGAATCACCTGCTGAAAATTGCAGATTTGCGATAGTGGATGTCGCGGTGCGCTTTGCTTCGGACAATGTATCAATCGTCTCGGATGAGATGGTGGCTGATGCAGAAATTTGACCAGCGTTTTGAGAAAGGACGGTATAGCTGATCTCCACGTTCTCCTTAAGCACATAGTTTGCAAAAACCAGCTGAATCTCACCATTAACTTTCTCTACTTTATAACTATCATCAGGAACATTTGAGATTCTGATGGAGTTTGGATCGATTTCTCCATTGGTGTTACCAATAGATTTTAAGCTGAACGTTGGATTTACAACTTTCTTTGTTCCATCATCAATGTTTTTCGTTTTCACAGTGACTTGGGTTACGTTTTTTGCGCTAGTAACTGTCCTTTGACTAATATCGATAATGTCTGTTGCGGTATTAGAGACAGTGACCGTCGATGACCCTTGTTGATTACCATACAGTGGTTCTTTAGAAAATCCCGGTATCAGAATTGATTTCATTTCCTGCCAACCATTTGCATAATGATAGGCAATGATGTATCTGTGATTAGTTGTCCCAAAATCGAACGTATAATAATTCGTCGCTTCATCATGCGTGATGGTAGGGTAATTCGGATCTGTTTCTTTCATGACTTGCGTATTGTATTGCCCCCGATCCCAGTATTGAGGATAAATCCCGTCCACTTGATCATTGGAGACATCGATAATGGAAAATACGACATCTGTATTCATTGGTACATGTGTTTGTACCTTCAGATCTTTGATGGTATCTTGCCGGGCATTAACTAAAAATTGATTTTTGCTTCCTTGCAACGTTTGTTCTGAATAGTTTTTTCTTCCAGTGGTAACTGTTGTATTGACAGTATCCAAGCCATCCGCTGAGATACTAATCGGAATTTTATCTACTGGGATCCGCGTTGTAGAAGCGAGACTGTCTGGCACATAATTAAATCCAATGTCAAATTGAATTGAACGATTGATTGGCGTAATAAAAGTAACTAAGGACCCTCCCTCAACCTTCTCGATACGGTAATCTTGATCGATCTTGTAATAATAGTTCACTTCTGGAACTTTTCTAAGTGTCAAATAATCTGGATGTTCGACGAAGATTTTAAGATTTTCGACAGGTTGTGTTGTGCTTCCTTCAACGTTGACTGAAGTATCATTTGCATAGGCACCATTTTGGTTGTAGTTCCCCCAAGCTGTCTCAGCTGAATTAGGATATAAAACTGAGATCGGTTGTACATAATCATCCCCAATCACTTTGAATTTTTCATTGGGAATCAAAGGAGTCGTGACATTCATGACGATGTCTTTTTGATCAAAAGGAACCGTAAGATGAATCATGGAAAATGCTAGGTTACTGTCTTTGGTTGCCGTCAAGGTCAACATGCCGTTAGAATTTTCGACTTTAAAGTATTCATCTAAAGGTACATTTTGATAAAAAGCATCATTGACCATTAGTTGCTTCACTGTAAGTTCCTGTCCATTTTCAGCGGATATCGTTATCTGCTGTCCTTTTTTCATTTCAGTTGGCATGCCATGTAATGTTAAATAGTAGGATCCCTTTTCATTGGAATATAAATTTCCACCGGCAACAGCTGTATAATACCTTGATGAAATTTCTTTTTCAGTTTGACTAGTTTTTGCCACAAAAGAAATTCCACGGTACTTCCCAGCCGATGGTTCAAGATTTACTGATCCAAAACCGGTGGTTGGATAGTTTTTGTAATAAGAATACTGATGGTCACTAATTTCAGATAAGCTCATCGTGAATTGATAGACAACACCATAAGCCTTTTGCTGATCCATTTGTTTGATCTCAACTGCTGTATTTTGTAAGTCATTAGCTGTAATTGTATAATCTGTGCCAGCGACTAGCTCCGTTTGCGTTTCTGGCTTGATATTTCCTTTGATATCTACATCATAGCTATAAACCTTTAGTGGTTGCGATTCTATTTTTTTGAAAACTGCTCCTGGGATGTCAATAAGTTGCAAAGAGAGTGTTTCCGTTCCCGAGAGCTTGCGGTCTAAATTATAATACACTGTACCATCTAGACCAAAAATGTTTTTTTGTTGCTCGTACTTCAATGATTCGACATCTTCATAAAGATCGATCGCATAACTGGTTTTATTTAGATCATCAATTGTCACTTTGATTTGCGGGGTACTTTCTGAATAAAGATAACTCTTTAATTCAAGGGAAAATGTTGCATCGTGGATAGCTTGATTAAAAGTGATCGTTACTTGACGATTGGCACTGTCTACTTGCCAAGTCGCATCGATGCCTTGAATCGTCCCTTGATTATCGGTAAATCCAAGGGTGTCCGGCAAACTAAAAACAACAGTTGTTCCAGCTAAGTAATCTTCGTCAATGATTTCAAAATCCAATTTTAGTTTAACTGGTGTATTATTTAGCACTCTTGTTTCCTGTGTTTGGCTGTACTCTTCATCAGCCATCGTAAGCAGTGTTCCTTTCTTTAAAAGTTCTTGCGCCTTTATTTGTCGATTGGAACGAGAAGCATTTTCTTCTTTCTTAGCTATTTTGGGATCAGTAGAAGATTTGTTGGTTTCAGTTTCTGCAACACTAGAATCTTTTATACCTGATGTTTCCTCACTTTGATCCACTTCGTTCTCTTCACTGGAAGAAGTATCAGCTTCTTCTTGACTACTAGCACTTGAAGTGAATGAGGAAGCTTCTTTTTCAGATGAAGCCAAGATAGGATCTTTTTCTTTGTCTATTTTACTAGTTGTTTCAGCTGGCTGATCAGCCTCAGATGTTTCAGCAATCACCAGTATTGGCGTTGTGATCTGGGTAAGACTCAACGCAATAACAACCATACTTTGTTCTATTTTTTTAGTGATTTTCTTCATTATTCTCCTCCAATTTATATATGTATTTTTAATCAATCGCTTTTCTTATTTTCTTACCCACTTCTAATTCTTCACCGCTAAAAAAAGAAAGAATGTTGTTTGTTCGATCAATTTTCCTGATTTGTCCTGTATTGATAATGTAGGATTTAAACACTTTATAATAAGCGGGTAGGTCCAATTGCTTGATGACTTTCAAGGACATCTCAATGTATTCGATCGACTTCTTTTGGTGAAGAACGATTTGGTTGCGCTCTTCTTTGACCGTTGTGATATAGTTGATTGATTCTGCATCCATAACGATCAATTCTCGTTTGTTTTCAAGCTTTAATAAGTGCTTTTTGCCTAATAATGATTGCTTTACTTCTATTGCTTCAATTAACAAGTTTCTTAGTTGGTGTTTAAACGCTTCTTTTGTATCAATGATCCCTAATGGGCACAGGAGGTTCATTTTTTTCATCTGTATCTTTGAAGCATCTATTCCATAAAAAGCTATTTGACATTTTTTACATTGGCTTCTCAATCTTCCTGCTAATTGAAAACCTCGATCATATCCTTTCATATCAGTGGAAAATAAGAATAAATCATTGATATCGGTAAGGTGTTCATTAATAAAACGCTCAAATTGGTCCGGCAGGAAAATTTCTACTGAAGCACACGGAAGTTGGCATTCTTGGATCGCTTTTTTTAGCCACTCTCCATTAAAAAAATTATCATCTACTACATAAACAGCAAAGTTGCTTAAATTTGCAGACATCTAAGTTCTCCTTTTTTACATCATTTTTAATTGTATTATTAATCAAAAATGCCCGCTTGCACTTTCAAGCGCATTAAAAGAACCTTTGTGCAAAAATTCAGCTGTATTTAAGAACAATGTAACTATTCACTTAGTTAGTCATAGTGGATATTCAGCAAGAATTGTTTCCGTAGATTTTAGAATGGTACTCTAGCGTGGGCGGCTTAACTGCTTAGACTATTCGTTTTAGTGAATAGCTATTAGTCAAAAAAGTGGTGCGATGATACTGCTCGTATTCCCATCGATCCCCTTCATAAAATACTACTTCTATCAATATTTATCACTGCGAAACAATAACAAATGGAACTAATAGACACGAGTATTTTCACAGATTTTTCTACTCAATTTAACATGACACAGCTAGATGAACATGACAAAAAATGGTTATTTCGAAGAAATAATTGGCGGATTTGTCTTTCTTTTATAAATATTACAAAAAAAGATGTTTTGCTTTTCTTATTATTACAGTTTGTTTGTTCACATTGTTCTTTAATATTAAAAAACAAAAACATCCACACGTTCTTTCAACATAGCTAGCTATGTATCAGAAACGTGTGGATGTTTTATTTTGTATATTTTTCAATATGGTGTTCAGTCACAATCATATTGATCACTGACATAATCAAAGCAACCAGAATCGCTGCACCAAATGAGGAAAAGCCAAAGTTAGCAGCTCCTACAAAAGTTGAAGTCAAATTTAGCATTAAAGCGTTGATGACAAAACTGAAAAGCCCAAATGTCAACAGCGTTAATGGAAATGAGATGATACTCAAGATTGGTTTGATCAACGCATTTAAAATAGAGAGAACAAAGCTGGCTACTAATGCCATCATGATGCTACGTACATGGACCATGTTTGGCAGCAATACTGCCAGAGCAACAAAGGTGAGTGTATTCATTATCAGTCGTTGAAAGTAGGACATTAGAAGTCACTCCAGTCCTCATCCTCGACTTTATCTGCTTCTTTGCGCGGACGATTTGTTTCTTTGTTGTTCGCTTTGTAGTACTGATTGTCGTGTCCATATCCACCAGAGCTTTTGCGTCCAGAAGGGATCAAGATCGCCATGATGACATAAAGGGTGATCCCAGGGAAACCAGCTGTCACTAATGATAGAAAGACATAGATCACACGGATGATCGTTGGATCGATTCCTAAGTATTCTGCTAAACCTCCCAGAGTACCTGTAATCACTACATTATTGGTTGATTTCGTTAATCGTTTGTTCATTTACCTTCACCTTCCTTCTGACAATCTATCTATAGATCTGATGGAATCAGATTATTGTTCTGTGTCTTTGATAAAGACATTCCCAGTCGTTGTTGAAAGATCGACTTGTGCTACTTTATCAGCTACGCGGCGGAATTGCAATAATTGGTTCATACGTTCTTTTTTCTCACGCACGATTTCAAAATTGCTCAGCCGTTGATTGATACTTCCTAAGCTGGTTTTTGCCAAGCCTTCAAATCCAACTGATTGTGGTAATGCTACTTTGACATTTCCGTTGACTGAGCTAGCATTTAATTTTTGTAGTCGGTCTTCTTTGTAAGTGATTCGGATATTCCCGTTCACTAGAGAAATTCCAGTATTTTGTGGTGTCGCGGTAAGAGTAACATCCCCATTGACAGTTTCAATGATAGCATCAAGGATATCTCCATCTTGAACCAAGATATTTCCATTGACACCTTCAATCTCCAACATCGTAGCATCTACTTTGCGGAAATCGATCGTACCGTTGGTTGATTTCGTATAAACATCTCTTGCCACCAATTCGTCAAATGTTACATTCCCGTTCAACAATTTCACTGCAACATGATCATAGGTACGTGTCGGCAGATAGAAAACCAGATCAGCGCGGATACGCTTGTTTGGAATTTGGAATGAAATGCGTTCATCGTCAACATCAATTTGGCTTCGTGCATCAAAAGCATCGAAAGGTGTTGCAGCATCCATTTTACCATAGAGTTTGATTTTAGCATCCACTTTCACACCCGGTTGATCCCACAAGCGGAATTCAACATTTCCGTTTGCTAATTTCACATCGATCAATGTTGCTTCTGTTTCAGCATATTCAAAGGTATGTTCAAATTTCGTTGCTGCTACTCCTGGAACTTTCAGATTGATATCTTTCCATTCCATGTTGTCATTCACTGATTCTGAAACAGCACGAACTGTTTTTTTCAAGAATTGGCCAAATTGAGTACCTGCATCAACCATTTTTTCACTGACTTGAGTAAATGTATCAGAGGCTTGTTCTTTCCAGTCATCTGGAATATCAAGTTTTTGGCTGATTTTTTCTTTTGTTTGTGACCATTGGTCTTTGCGAATATTTTTCAACTTCGCATCCAATGTCGCTTTTTCTTCGCTCAAACTATCTAATGAATCTTCTAGAGAAGCGATTGTCGCTTCCGTCTCTTGCCGTGTTGCAAGTTCTTCTTCAGATAATTGATCCAATTCCTCTTTTGTGTTCAATTGCATGAGGACTTCTTGTGCTTCTTTCAGTTCCTCTTTTACACCTTGAATTTCTACATTGATCTCATCTAATTCAGCAGAAGCTTGGTTTGCCTCAGTTGCCAATCCGTCCAAGATTTTTTCAAGATTTTCTTTATCTTGTGCTTCATTTTGACGAAGTTTTTCTTCACCATCAAAAGAAGCTTCTTCTTTCTCGTGGGCTTCTTCAACTTCTTCAAAAAAGTCATTATTTGTCTTATCAGCGGATACTTCAGCTGCAGCTTTGTTGATTTGATTCTCGTCTTTGGCTTTTGCCATTCCTTCCAGCAAATCCAATGCTTCTTCTGTAGAAAGCACACCTTTTTTCACTAAATCCAATACACGTTCTCTTTCGTTCATGGAAATTGCCTCCTTCAGCAAATTTTTGTTTGCAAGTTTAGCTTACGAACCTATTATGCCTGTTTTTCCGCAAACTGTCATAGGTCTTAAGTACCAAGTTTTTATCAATCCGAAGTTCTTTCAATAAAAGAGTAATTGTTCTGCTTGAAATCAGAGAAGATGATTCTTTGTGAAAGGAAAACTTGTGCTTATCAGCTTTATCTAAAAAACTACAAAAAAACTGTACTACAGAAGAACAGAATAGCGCAGGAATAACCTCACACGTTTTCCAATAGTTTATCCATGATCCCAGATCAATGATACGCTATTTTTCATCTCTCTTCTTACAGTACAGTCCATACAATAATAATATACATTCATGTGAAAGCTGATGAGCTAAATCTATATTTTGAACAAAGATATGCTCACTACATCAGCTCAGAACGATTACTATTTAACTCACTGATCTTACCAGTAGCCAAATAAACGATCCATTCGCAAATATTTGTGACATAATCACCAATCCGCTCGAGATATTGGGCCACAGAAAGATAATCCGTACCACTGACAACTGTCTCAGGATTGGCTTTCATGCTATCGATCGTTTTATAATAGATATCTCGATAGTAATCATTTACCCGCTCATCCATTTGTGCAATCATCCGGGCGTCTTCTTGGTCCGTTTTTACATAAGCGACCAAAACATTGTCCACCATTTTTTTGACATAGTCAGACATATCGGAAATTTCTTTCTCAATCTCTGCAATTCGGGTCTCGCCTTTAACACGAATCGTTGACTTTGCGATAGATACCGCGTGATCTCCCATTCGTTCCAAATCGGAACTAGCTTTCATCACAGTGATGATCATTCGCAAATCAGTCGTTACAGGTTGTTGCAAGGCAATCATTTCGAAACTTTTCTTCTCAAGTCGAACTTCCATATTGTTGATTGCTTCATCGTTTTCTATTACTTCTTGAGCGATCTCTTTATCATGCTTCACATAAGCACGAACAGATTTATGGATCGCACTACTTACAAGCATCCCCATTTCATAAAATTGATTGTGAAGATTCAGTAATTCTTCTTCAAATTGTGTACGCAACATTGCTTTTTCCTCCTAACCAAATCTTCCTGAAATATAGTCTTCTGTTTCTTTCTCCCTCGGACTTAAGAATACTTTCTTGGTATCATTGAATTCGATCAAGTTGCCATCTAAGAAGAAGGCTGTTTTGTCAGAGATTCTTGAAGCTTGAGACATGTTATGAGTCACAATGATCATTGTGTATCGTTCTTTTAGTGTCAAAAGGGTATTTTCGATTTTACCTGATGAAATAGGATCCAACGCACTGGTTGGTTCATCTAATAAAATGATTTCCGGATCGACAGCCAATACTCGGGCAATACAAACCCGCTGTTGCTGGCCGCCAGACAAAGAAAGCGCACTTTGATGAAGCTTATCTTTGACATCATCCCATACTGAGGCAGCTTTCAAGCTTTCTTCCACGGTTTTATCGAGAATCTCTTTGTCTTTGACACCCTTTAATTTTAACCCATAAATAACGTTTTCGTAAATCGAAAAGGGAAATGGATTCGGTTGTTGGAAAACCATACCGATTTCTTTCCGTAAATCTACTGTATCTTGTTGCGGACTGTAGATGTCTTTTCCTTTATATACGACACTCCCTGTGATCGTGACACCAGGAATCAAATCATTCATCCGATTCAACGAACGAAGATAAGTCGACTTGCCGCAGCCGGAAGGACCGATCATTGCAGTAATTTCTCCTTTATTGATGGAAAGATCGATTCCTTTTAGTGCTTCTTTTTTTCCATAATATAAATGCAGATCTTTTGATGTGATAATTTCTTCTGCCATTTCTTAGCCTCCGTTTACTGATCGGATCAGATTAGCCAAAGTGACCTGATACATAATCTTCTGTTGCTTGGATTTTAGGACGCGTGAATATTTTTCGTGTGTGATCATATTCAATTGCATTTCCCAAGTAAAAGAACGCGGTATAGTCACTGATCCGTGCAGCTTGCTGCATGTTGTGCGTCACGATAATAATCGAATAATCTTGCTTTAAGTTGACCAATGTTTCTTCAACCGTTCCGGTAGAGATTGGATCTAGCGCACTCGCTGGTTCATCCAAAAGTAAAATATCCGGCTTCATAGCGATGGCACGAGCAATACACAGACGTTGTTGTTGCCCCCCGGACAATGCTAAAGCACTTTTATCCAGGCTGTCTTTGACTTGATCCCACAGAGCGGCTTGTTTCAAACTTGTTTCAACGATCTCGTCTAATTTCTTCTTGTTCTTTTCACCATGACGACGCAAAGCAAATGCGATATTGTCATAAATTGATTTACTGAAAGGATTTGGACGTTGAAAAACCATACCAATCCGTTTGCGCATTTCATAGACATCGACTTCTTTCGTATTGACATCGACACCCTTGTACATAATTTGACCCGTTACTTTCGTATTCGCAATACCATCGTTCATGCGATTCAATGAACGAAGATAGGTCGATTTCCCACAACCAGAAGGTCCAATCAATGCGGTAATTTTGTTTTTTTCAAATTGCAGATCGATTCCTTTGATCGCTTCATTCGTTCCATACCATACGTGCAGATCATTTGTATAAAGAGCGACGTCTTCTGGTCGATCAAAGGTAATGATATTGCGTTCTTCCCAATTATAATCATTCATACAGTGATTCTCCTTATGCTGACGTCATTTTCTTATACAATCGTTTACCGATTGCACGAGCGCCAAAGTTAAACAATAGAACAGCGATGATCAGGACAGCTGAAGCGCCAGCTGAAACTTGGATTCCATCAGGCATCGTTCCTTCTGTATTGATTTTCCAAATATGGACAGCCAATGTTTCCGCTTGTCGGAAAATGCTGATCGGGCTGGAAACACTCAGCGGGTTCCAATTTGAAAAGTCTAACGCTGGCGCACTCTGACCTGCGGTGTAAATCAATGCTGCGGCTTCCCCGAAAATACGTCCTGAACTTAGGATCACACCAGTCAATATCCCTGGTGTTGCTTCAGGAACGATGATTCGCATGACTGTTTCCCAGCGTGACAATCCAAGCGACAACCCAGCTTCACGCTGTGTATAGTGGATGGCTTGCAATGATTCTTCTACATTTCTTGTTAGTAATGGTAAGTTGAAAAACGTTAGTGCTAGGGCTCCTGAAATAATCGAGAATCCGTAACCGAATTGGATAACGAAGACTAAAAAACCAAAAAGACCGACTACAACTGAAGGCAACGAACTAAGAATCTCAATCGATGTTCTCACTACATCTGTAAACCAATTCTTTTTCGCATATTCGGATAAATAGATCCCGGCACCTAATGAAATCGGGAAACTAATGATCATTGTAACCAATAAAAGATACAATGAGTTGAATAGCTGAATCCCAATCCCACCACCTTCTTGATAAGCTTTGGAAGGTGAGGTCAAAAATTCCCAACTAATATGAGGAATCCCTCGTACTAAGATATAAAGCAATAAAGAAGCCAAAATCAAAACAATGATTCCTGCTACAGCATAAAGCACACCAGTCGCAATTTTATCTGAGCGTTTTGCATTCATTATTTCAACGCTCCTTTCTTACCAATCAATCGAATCACAATATTGAACAATAAAGACATTAATAATAAGATCAGCGCTAATGACCATAGCACGTTATTTTCAACAGTCCCCATGATCGTATTTCCGATTCCCATCGTTAGAATCGATGTCAATGTTGAAGCAGGTGTCACCAAGCTAGACGGCATCAATGCCGCATTCCCGATCACCATTTGGATGGCCAATGCTTCACCAAATGCCCGAGCCATTCCAAAGACGACAGCTGTTAAAATCCCTGGAACTGCTGCCCGCAAAACAACTTTGTAAATCGTTTGCCATCTTGTTGCTCCAAGAGCAAGTGAGGCTTCGCGATAGTGTCTTGGGACTGCTCGCAACGCATCGACAGTCATTGTCGTCACAGTTGGCAAGATCATGATAAACAGAACAAATGTCCCTGCCAGAATCCCAAAACCAGTACCGCCAAAAACAGAACGGACCGCTGGAACAATCACGGATAGTCCGATAAATCCGTAAACAACGGATGGGATCCCCACTAGTAACTCGATAACTGGCTGCAAAATCTTTTCACCGTTGCGAGGGGAAACTTCTACCATAAAGACAGCTGCACCAATCGCAAATGGTGTTGCGATAATCGCTGATAAGAAAGTTACCACAAATGAGCCGACGATCATCGGCAATGCGCCGACAAGCGGCTGTCCATCTGGACCAACAGCACTAGGGTTCCATTGTGTACCAAACAAGAAATCAAACACATTTACTTTATCAACGAAAAACGTGGCAAGCCCACGACTTGCTACAAAATAAAAAATTGAAATCACAACCAAAACGATCAATGCGATACAAAGAAAACTAATGAGCTTTCCCCGCTGCTCCATTTTTGCTCGCTTAGATTTTTTCGTTAACACTTCTTTTACATTTTCCACGAGGGATTCCTCCTCAAAAATCAAACTAAATTCACAAATATTAGTTTATCGTTCGAACATCAATTTCTGTTAAACCTTTTGTAAATTTTTCGGCAACATTGTAAATTTTGTGTAAAGGTTACTTGATGACGTTTCCTTCCCAATCGCGTTCAACTTGCATTCTTGAAATAGGAATATAACCAAGATCCCCAACAATGTGCTCTTGAACTTCATCCGAAAGGATATACTCTAAGAATTCTGCTGTCAGTGCTGTAGGTTCTCCCTTCGTATACATGTGTTCATACGCCCAGACTTTCCAGTCATTTGTCGTCACATTTTCGTCTGTCGGTGCTACGCCATCAATAGAAAGAACATTGACATCATCCGTCACATAAGAGAATGCAACGTAACTGATAGCTCCCGGCGTATCCGAAACAATCGAACGGACCATTCCACTTGAATCTTGTTCTTGCGATGGGATTGCTGTTTCTCCATCCATGATCCATTTTTCAAAAGTTCCTCTTGTTCCGCTTCCTGCCGCACGGTTCAATAGAACGATTTTTTGATCATTCCCCCCTACTTCTTTCCAGTTGGTAATTTCGCCTAGAAAAATCTTTCGTAAATTTTCTGTAGAGATATCAGATACACCGACATTTTTATTTACAATAGGAGTGATTCCTACTACAGCTACTTTATGATCCACAAGTGCTTTAGCATCGATACCAGACTTTTCTTCTGCAAACAGATCTGAGTTGCCGATATCTACAGCACCTGCTTGAACTTGACTCAATCCTGTACCACTACCGCCACCTTGAACATTAATAAATCTGCCTGGGTTTTCATTTTGGAATTCTTCTGCCACAGTCTCTACTAACGGCTGTAATGCGGATGAGCCGACAGCGGTGATCGATTCCCCTTGATCGATCCATTTTGCACATCCTGATAATAGAATGACCAAGCCTAAAACTGGTCCCAAAAATTTCAATTTTTTCATGATAACGCTCCTTGTTCTCTCCAAAGTTAAATACAATTATTTCCATTTTACCATTTTATGAAATTGTTGAAAATTATTATTTGCTAATATTTCTCACTCCTGACAAAAATTTACTCCATTTCCTACAATCACTTACAGAAAATAACTAAAAGTAAAAAAGTAAAAATTTTTTTCAATTAGTAAAAAGAAGTATATTGTCAATTCTTACTGTGCTATACTGGATAAGAAAACAATTATTAAAAGAACATAATAACCTTTCTTGCTTCCCCAATCAAGAATAGCCCCAAATTATGTTCGACGTTTTCGTGATTTCATCAACATTTCCCCAAATGTATGTTGAATCAAAACAGCGGCAGAAGTGGTCATTTATGTACCAGCTTCTGCCGTCTTTTTTTGTCCAAAATAACGGATTATTGTGTTTTATCCAGGTTATCTAACCATTGTGTGAGTTTCTCAGCGATCTGTTGTTGTTGTTCCTCATTTGAAATCGCGGCAGCTCCGTCACCACGCTGTGAGCCGTAACTACCAAAACCAGCGTGATTGCCTCCTGAGATTGTTTCGAAAATAGCTGAATCCGGCAAATAGGTTTTTGCTGCTTGATAATTCCCTTGATTCAATACCTCGTCATTGCTAGCAGTGAGAGAAAGCACAGGCAAATTAGTCTCTGCTAAACTGCCTTTTTCATCTGGATAACTCGCTAAGAAAAAGACTCCCTTTAAGCCATTCTTTTGACTAGCGGCATAACGGCTTGCCATCACGCCACCCAATGAATGCCCGCCAATCACATAGCCATTATGTGGAAATTCGTTTAAAATATTCTCTGCTCGATTTCCCCCAAGGACCGCCATATCAAAGGGCATCTTGACGATTGCAACCGAGTATCCTTTTTCAGACACCTCTTTTGCCCAAATACTGTAACTTTCTGCATCTACTAGTGCTCCCGGATAAAAAACAACGAGTGGTTTTTCAGGGTCTCCAGAGAAATAAAGCGCATCTCGTTTCTCTTGCCCTTTTGAAAGAGCTGCTTGAGCGGCTTCACTTGCCGGATAGTGTAATTTTTGCCAGCCCAACCATCCACCTGCACCGATCAGCAGTAAACCGATCACTAGACCAAGTAGTATTTTTTGATATTTTTTCATTTTCCATCCTCCAAAATCAACAAAATGGAACCGCCTGAACCAAGCAGTCGCTTCTTAACTAGTTTGAAGGGAGCGGCACTTGCGTTCGCGTTTCCATTTTGTGGGTAACTTCTTTCAAGCATTTACTGATGAGCCAAGGCTAACAATTCACGCGCATGCTCTACTGTCAGTTCTGTGATTTCTGCTCCTGATAACATACGAGCAATCTCAGTCACTCGTTCTTCATAGGATAACTGACGAACTCGAGTCTCCGTCCGTCCTTCTTGGATCGCTTTTTCAATAAAATATTGATAATCAGCTACTGCGGCTACTTGCGGCAAATGAGTGATACACAAGACTTGGGAATTCAACGCAATTTTTGAGATCTTTTCAGCAATTGCTTGCGCCACGCGGCCACTGACTCCGGTATCTACTTCGTCAAAAACAATACTCGTGATCCCTTGTTTCCGTGAAAAAATCGATTTCAATGCTAATAAGATACGAGACAGCTCACCACCAGATGCTACCCGAACCAACGGCTTCATGCCTTCCCCAGGATTGGTCGTGAGATAAAAAGCCACACTATCAAATCCAGTAGCTGTCAACTGCTTGCCATTTGCAAAGCGAACTTCAAACTGTGCATGTTCCATATAGAGGTCGTTCAATTCTTGCACAATTTCTTTTTCTAATCGATGTGCGATTTCTCGCCGCTTGACATGGAGTTGTTCAGCAAGAGCCCAAACAGCATCGGCCTTAGCTGTCAATTGCTCTTCTAACTGTTCCAGCTGGCCTTCAGTATAGGCAGATTCAGAGATCTCCTTACTAATTTCTTCATAATAAGCTAGGATGACGGAGATGGACTCGCCGTATTTGCGCTTCAATTGACGAATCGTTTCCAGTCGGTTGATAACTTCTTCTAGACGTCCTTCATCAAGTTCAAGGTTATCTAATTGTCGTGAAATATCAGAAGCAGCATCCTGCAACAAATAATAAGCGCTCTGGATCGTTTCAGTGATTTTTTCATAGGCTTGATCTAAGTGGGCGATAGATTGGATCTCGGACAGTGCCACACTTACACCGTCGACACTGCTCATTTCTTCTGAAGAGAGCGCACCATAACTTTGCCCCAGTGCATCGACGATTTTCTGATAGTTGGTTAACTTCTCACGTTCTTCGATCAGATTTTCTTCTTCGCCCTCGATTAATTCAGCCTGTGCGATTTCTTCTTGTTGGAATCGCAGCATATCCATCCGTTGAACATATAATTGTTCATTTTCCTGAATATTGCGAACCTGTTTTTCTAAATTGCGGTATTCCTGATAGGCATCCTGATAGTGCAACAGTTCTGCTTTGAAACCATCATCGCCAAACCCATCTACCAAGCTAAGATGCCTTTCCGGCTGTAATAACTCTTGATGTTCGTTTTGTCCTTGAATATCAACTAAAAAAAGACCAATCTTTCGCAGACTTGCCAAGGTGACCGTACGTCCATTGACACGACAGATTGTTTTTCCTGCTTGTGTGATATCCCGTTGGACGATCAGCACATCTTCTTGATCAATGCCTAATTCTTCTGTCAGTTCTTGAAACTCTGACTGCTGCGGCCATTCAAAAAGGCCTTCCAGTCGGCATTTCTCTGCTCCTTGACGCAAGTAGTCAGTAGATCCGCGTCCGCCGGCTAACAAGCCCATCGCATCAATAATGATTGATTTCCCGGCACCTGTTTCACCTGTCAAAGCTGTCATTCCTTCATGAAAAGAAAGGTGTAAGTGGGAAATAATTGCGAAATTTTGAATGGTCAACTCTAAAAGCATGGATTGCCTCCTCTACATAAATCGTTGAAAATCTTTAAACAAAGTTTCTGCATCTGCTTCTGTTTTAGTGATCATCAATACATTGTCATCATCATTTAAGGTACCAAACAGTTCCTTTGCATATTGTTTATCGATCAAATTTGCCAAAGCGGAAGCATTTCCCGGCAATGTGCGTAAAATAACGAATTTATCCATTCGATCAACAGAAACAAAGGCAGCTTTCAAAATCTTTTCTAATTTGGCAATGACATCTTCTGACGTTTCTTGAGGAATGCTGTAGCGGTAGCCACCTTTTTGTGAAGGGACTTTGACTAGCTTCATTTCTTTGATATCGCGGGAAATTGTCGCTTGTGTGACCGACACCCCTTTTTCCTGAAGCAATTCGACAAATTCTTCCTGTTTTTGAATATCTTGCTCACTAAGCAATCGTGTTATCAAACGATGACGCTCTTTTTTTCTCATCTCTCGTTCCTCCTGATTGAATTCCTACTAATTTTATCCTATTTTTAGACAGAAAGAAAGAGAGCCGGCATGTAAAATACCAGCTCTGCAAAATCAGTAAGTTTTTGGATGATGAAAGGTTTCATGTGCTTCAGCAACGATCTGAGGGACAGAGATTTCAGCTTTCCTTGTGCCATCACCATTCTGCACTTTCTGTAGATGAACCAAAAATTCAATGTTGCCTTCACCGCCCGTGATCGGTGAAAAACTAAGATCAAGAATATTAAAGCCATTCGATTGGGCAAAGTCCAAGATTTCTTCGAGAACCCTTTGATGGACTGCAGGATCACGAACAATGCCGTTTTTTCCGACAGATGCTTTCCCTGCTTCGAATTGGGGCTTGATCAGCGCTATGACTTCTCCTTGGTCTACGAGAATTTCATGTAACGGCGGCAAGATCAACTTCAAAGAGATAAATGACACATCGATGGTTGCTCTTTCTGGTAATCCTTCTAAAAAATCAGTAGGTTTGGCATAACGAAAATTCACACGTTCCATCACGACTACTCGCGGATCTTGACGTAGTTTCCACGCCAATTGATTGTAGCCAACGTCTAAGGCATAACTCATTTTTGCCCCATTCTGCAGAGCTGCATCAGTAAAGCCGCCGGTAGACGCACCAATATCCAGCAGAATTTGGTCTTTCACCACAAAGTCAAAAATTTTCAAAGCTTTTTCAAGTTTTAAGCCACCACGGGAGACATAAGGCAGCTTTTTGCCTTTGATTTGCAACTGTGTCTCCCCGCTGATTTTTTCACCTGGTTTGTCTAAACGTTCATTTTTCTCTGTGTAAACTAATCCAGCCATGACACCGCGTTTCGCTTGTTCTCTGGTTTCAAAAAGTCCTTGTTGGACCGCTAAAACATCTACTCGTTCTTTTTTCATTACTTTCCTCTAATCTCGAATTGTTTGACAACGGATGCGAGCAATCGTTGATCGAAATGACCATAACTGCTCAGTTCATCTAACACAGCATACGCTTGATTCAATTCATCCTTCAACGCTTCACTAGCGCCATCAAGTCCTAGCAAAGCCGGATAAGTACTTTTAGCTAGTGCATCATCTCGATGGACAATCTTGCCCAATACTTCTGTTGTACTGGTGACATCTAAAAGATCATCGCGGATTTGGAAGGCTAAGCCCATATGACGAGCAAATTGATCGAGCAGCTGGATAACTTCTTCTGTCTGATCCGCTAAAATACCACCTGCAATCACTGCAAAACGAATCAGTTCACCTGTTTTGCGTTCGTGAATGCTGATCAGCTCATCAAGTGTGAGTTGCTGATTTTCCCCTTGGATATCTGCTGCCTGTCCAGCCACCATCCCCGCTGTGCCTGCCGTATGACTAAGCTGCTGCAAAAGCAAAATTTTCTTATCTGGTTCAAGATCAGCTAACGATAACAACTGAAACGCAGCAGTCAATAGACCGTCCCCAGCAAGGATCGCTAGTGCTTCTCCATAGACTTTATGGTTTGTTGGTTTGCCTCGTCGCAAGGCGTCATCGTCCATCGCCGGCAAATCATCATGAATCAGTGAATAGGTATGAATCATCTCTAGGGCTGCTGCAGTCTGGTATACTCCCAACGTCATTGACTTATGGAAAGAAGCAACGGTCGCTGTCAACAGCAATGGACGAATTCGTTTACCGCCAGCATGAATGGAGTAGAGCATACTATCTTTCAACGTTTGATCACTTGTATGCTCTTCTAGAAATCGAACAATCACAGCTTCGATCTCCGAAAGATATTTTTCTTGAAATTGTTGCATGTTATCCATTAGTCTTCCTCATCAAAAAGAACTTCTTCATTGTTTTCAGTCATCATTTTTGTTAATGATTTTTCTGCTTTAGCCAATGTATCTTTGCACTGTTTGCTTAACACCATTCCCTTTTGAAAAGCGTCAAGAGCTTCTTCTAATGGTACATCCCCTTGTTCCAGCCGAGTAACGATTTGTTCTAATTCTTGTAATGATTCTTCAAATGTTGGATTTGCCATGATCTTCTCCTTCTGTTGCAATAACTTTAACAAGCGCTTGACCATCTTGATAATGGACGTTCAACTCATCACCAGCTTCAATATCTGCGATGGTTTTAACGACTTGCTCGTCTTTCGTCGTAAAACTGTAGCCTCGTCCCATGATTTTTAGAGGGCTCAAAAGATCTAACGATTGGAGAGCACTTAAAAATCGCTGTTCTTTTTTTTCAACGCTAAGTTGAATGGCTTTTTCTAGTCGTTGCGTTAAATAAGTAACTTCTTGTCCTGCAGCTGATAGCCGTGCCTTAGGTAGCTGTTGTTCCAAACGATGAATCAACTGACTGGCCACCTTCTCTTTATCATAGAGCTGTGTTTGCAACGATTGATTCATTCGTTGCTGCAACTGATCCAGCTTAATCGCTTGGGCCTCATATAAGCGCTCTGGTTGACGAAAAATATAAGAACCTATTGCCCGTTGGAAACGTTCTTGTTTCCGCTGGATTTGATACATAAATGCTTGTTCAAGCCTTGTTTGCTTCTCTTCGATCCGTAAAATTTCTTCTGAAAGAACTGGCACTGCTAATTCAGCAGCAGCAGTTGGTGTGGCTGCAAACACAGCCGGGGGTGGGTGTGGCTGCTCGTACATCAGCCACTAAATCAGCGATGGTGGTATCTGTCTCATGTCCCACAGAAGAAATGACTGGTGTCTCGGCAGCGAATATGGCACGTGCAACGCGTTCTTCATTAAATGGCCAGAGATCTTCGATAGAACCTCCGCCGCGGCCAATAATCATTGTATCGAAGGTGCCATCTGCTTCTACTCGCTGGATATTTTTTACTACATCATCTGCTGCCTTGTCTCCTTGGACTACGGTTGGAAACAAGACGATTTCGGCAATCGGATAGCGCCGCTGCGCAGTGGTGATAATATCCCGAATCACTGCGCCACTCGGGCTTGTAAGTACCGCGATTCGTTTTGGAAATCGTGGAAGGATTTTTTTTGGAGCTGAAAATAGCCCTTCTTCTGCTAATTTTTTCTTAAGTTGTTCGTAGGCTTGATACAACGCCCCCACTCCGTCAGGTTCCATGTGTTCAATGTACATCTGATAATTTCCGCTGGCCTCATAGAGTGAAATGCGGCCAACAGCCAACACTTTCATTCCTTCTTCCGGCTGAAATCGCAGCTTGTCAAAAGCTCCCTTGAACATGACTGTCGAAATTTTTGCGCCATCGTCTTTCAAGCTAAAATATTGATGGTTTGGCCGTCTGCGAAAATTGGAGATTTCTCCAGTCAAATAGACCCGTTCCAAGTAAGGATCAGCATCAAACTTGCGTTTCAAGTATTTGGTCAATGCGGTCACAGTTAAATATTGTTGTGCCATGTTATCTCTTTACAGTCTCCTTTGCCGCTGCTAAGGTTTGTGCCATCAGCATCGTGATCGTCATTGGTCCGACGCCTCGTGGAACTGGCGTGATATAGCTTGCGATAGGTTCAACTTCAGCAAATTTCACATCCCCAATCAATTTTCCTGCCTCATCACGATTCATTCCTACATCAATAACGACTGCTCCTTCTTTCACAAATTCTTTAGTTACAAAATGACCGCGTCCAATGACCGCATTGCCAAACCGCACCCACTAAGATACCGGTTTGTTTAGCCAATGCTGGTAAATTCTGTGTTTTTGAATGTGCGATAGTGACGGTAGCATTTTTACCGAGAAGCAAATGTGCCATCGGTTTGCCTACGATATTGCTTCGGCCGATCACTAATGCATTTTTACCTTCAAGTGGAATATCATACGCTTCAAACATTTTCATAATACCGTAAGGGGTGCAAGGGATTCGATCGGGAACACCAGCAAACAATTTACCAAGGTTGATAGGATGGAAACCATCGACATCTTTTTCAGGTCGGATAGCTAGCAACACTTTCTCTTCATCGATTTGTTTTGGCAGTGGCAGCTGGACTAAGATACCATGAAAGTCTGGGTCCTGATTGTACTTGTCGATTTCACTAAGTAGTTCTTCTTCAGTTATCGACTCGGGATAATGTTCAACTTTAGATCGTATGCCGATTCTTGCCGCAGCCAGTTCTTTGTTTCGCACATACGTTTGACTTGCTTTATCTTCCCCTACCAGTAAAACAACTAAGCCGGGAACAATTCCTTGTTCTTTTAAAAGGGCGGTTTCTGCAGTAAGATCTGCTTGCATTTTTTCTGCTAATTCTTTTCCATTAATCAAAATACCCATCTTGACAACTCCTCTGACTTTTTTCTATTCTAGCATAGTTCGCTTTGAAGAAAAATGATTTCTGGTAGGAAAATCATAGTTTCCCATCTCTAGTATCATAGCATTTTCTCATTGCAACTGCTTAACCAAAGACTCACACAGAACAATAAAGGCAGCCTCTTTTGCAAAAGGACTGCCTAGTTTTCACTATTTATTTGTAGAAACCTAATCAATTCAAAACCCGCAGTTTTGATATAATGAGTCTGATTGATCAGCTATTCTTCACTCATTTTTCACAAGGTTTCTGAGAGTCATCGGTGCCGCAAAAGTGTGATAGTTTAATCCTGAGATTGAAGGATTTTGTAACACTGAGTTTTGATTTTGGCTGATAACGATCATACCGGCAGTTGTTTCCATCAGTTCTCTTTCGGCTGCAATCATCGTTTCCCATCGCTTGTTCTCATCAAGAGCATAGGTAGTGCTGGCATCATCCAATAAGCGGTCATAAACAGGATTCGAGTAATGGCGATTGTTTCCGCTATACATCATCTTAAGTGTAGAATAAGGATCTTGGTAATCGGGAGTCCAATAAATTAGGAACAAATCATAGTCGCTTTCACTAGCAAGATTCAACGCTGTTTCGGCTGGCAGCGAGCGCATATTGACCTTCAAACCAGTAAAGAGGTCCTCCAAACTCCATTGGATACTTTCACCCATTTTTTTGTAGGAACCATCATCAGTCGTTAACAGATCAAGCTCGATTTCATCGCCTAATTCTGCTTTTGCCTGTTCCCAATAGGCTAGCGCTTTTTCTTTATCATAGGCCATCAAATCACCAGCTTCCTCACGAAAGTCCACGCCAGTATCAGGATTAGCGACAAAGCCTTCTGTGATCGCGCCATTCAAGGGTTTGGATCCATCTGCCATAATATTATTGACAAGATTCTCTTTATCAATGGCCAATGCGAGAGCTTTTCGTAAATTTTCATTTTGTAAAGGTGTCGGTTGTCCCTTTCTTTCTTGATTTAACCGGATATAATTCATCGTTGCAGAAGGATAAGAGGCAAATTGGTCACTTGACTGCATTTGTTTGGCGATCTCTCCACTGATGATCGCGACATCCAACTGTCCATCTTCATAAAGATTTAGCGCGGTTGCAGATTCTTTTACCACATCATAATGGATCTCTTCTGCCAGAATAGCTTCTTGATCCCAATAAGATTCATTCTTGGCTAAATCCCAATTCATCTCAGTTTGCTGCCAGTTTTTTACAACAAATGGTCCATTATAAACAATTTTGTCGCTAGCTGTCCCATATTCCTGTCCAAATTTTTCGACAACCGATTGATTTTGAGGAAAGAAAATCGGAAAAACCATCAAGGAAGTAAAATACGGAGCTGGTTGTGTAAGACGGACTTCTAATGTATAGTCATCCTTTGCTTCAACACCTAGCGTATCCGCCGACTGATCGCCACGGGCAATTTCTTCCGCATTTTCGATCAACCCATTCATCAAGAAACTATACTGAAATGCATTTTCAGGATCAATCATCCGTTTCCAAGCATATTCAAAGTCATTCGCTGTCACCGGATCCCCATTGCTCCATTGTGCATTTTCGCGTAACCTAAAGCGATAAGTTTTGCCGTCAGACGAAATTTCCGGTAAATCAACTGCTACACCCGGCTGCACTTCATCCTTTTCATCCAATAGATATAAGCCTTCAAAAGTGGCTGTTTGAATAATTGCATCTGGGAAGTCCAACATGGCAGCCGGATCCAATGAAGTTAGCTCTGTCATAGACATTAGTCGAATCACTTGAGAGGCTGAATCTTCTTTCTGCTTTGTTGTTGTGCCTGCTGTACATCCAGTCAAAAATATCATTGCTACTATCAACCCCAACAATCTGTTAAATCCTTTTCTCATTCTTTTCCTCCTTTTTTATCGTTCCACCAAAAACCACACAACCTCAGCCGTTTCTGTGCCATCATTGTAGTTGATATGCCCTTCTCCGGCTTCGATCCATTGACAGTCTCCCGGATTTCCAGTGAGATCTGTTCCGTCTTCTAAAACTGTATGAGCGCTGCCTTTGATCACATAGGAAAATTCATCTTGTGTGTGACGTGCAAATCCCTCTAATGGTCTTTTCTCACCGGGAGCTAACCGAACCACTCCCATCTGAACCTTTCCGTTGGTTTGATTCAATGAATCAAATATCGTTTCAAATTCTTTCCCATTATCCACTGAAATAATTTTCATTTTTTTCTGACTCCTTTCAATTATTACTTTCAATTAAATCGTCAGAATATTCTAAAGTCAATACTTTTATTCAAAATATCGCTTTTATTTTTATTTTTCAGCTGTTTTTTTGAAAAAAATACTTTTATTAACACTTCTCTCTGTAAAAAGACTCAGTTTTTTTACCTCAACCAACTTAATAGCAACTATGGCATTGTATCGCAAATAACCAAAAAACAGCCTCAGCTTTTAGCTGAGGCTGTTTTGATTATAAACTAGTCATTCTTACTTTCAATTTCACTGTTCACATTAGATAAAATACCATTCACAAATTTTCTTGATTGGTCATCACTGAATGTTTTGGCTAATTCAATGGCTTCATTTAACGCGACTCGATTAGGAACATTGTCAACATACACCATTTCATATAATGCAATTCGTAAAATCGTTACATCCATTTTTGATAATCGTTGGATCTTCCAACCGGATTTTAAATGGGACTGGATCACTTCATCCAACGCTTCTTTGTACTGACATACCCCTGCTACAAGTTGATCCAAATACGCTGGAACGAAGTGTTCCTGTTCTTCATCAATCAGCTCATGGTGTTCCAACTCAATTGCATGCATGATCGCATCTTGTTTCGTTAAATCTTTATTAAAATCTAAAGGAAATAAGGCTTGCAGAGCCATTTTCCGAATCTCGTGACGTGATAATTCTTTACTCATTTTCTTCCTCGTCGTTTCCGAATAATTCTTCAATATCAGGTTGCTCAATCTTTTCTGGTACTACAGCTACCACATGGACATTGACTTCCGCTAAGTGAACATCTGTCATGAACAATACTTGCTGTTTCACTCGATCTTGAATTTCCATTGCTACTTTAGGCACTGAAACGCCATAGCTTAGATAGCAATAAAGATCAACCTTGATCCCAGTTTCATCGATTGTCAAGTAGACCCCTTTGCCATGCGCGGAGCGTCCAAGCAATTCAGTCACACTATTGGCTAATGTCCCCCGCATCCCATAGACACCTTCCACTTTAGATGCTGCGATACCAATAATGATCTCGATGACTTCTGGTGCGATCACGATTTCGCCTAATTCAGGACTTGCGTCTAAGACTAGATTTTTATCTTCATTCATAAGTTTTGCCTCCATTCTAAACTTCCACACATTGTTATCTATCCCTTCACGATATGTTTCGTCTCAATAAGTCATGACTTGGATAGACAGTTTCATTTGTATAGAGGTTTCTTCTCGCTCTAAGTTTATCATTTTCTGCACTGAGAATCTATAATAACCCACTATTCTCAATGAATTTTCTGAAATAAACGAGGATGTTGATTTACAAGATGATCAATTCTTTAGGAGAATGCGTCAAAACTTGATTACCAGTTTCTGTGATCAACAAATCATCTTCGATTCGAACGCCGCCGATACCTGGAAGATAAATTCCCGGTTCGTCTGTAATGACGTTGCCCGTAACAAATGCTTTGTCTGCTCGGAAAGAGACGTTTGGTCCTTCATGGATCTCTAGACCGATTCCGTGACCCGTTGAATGTCCGAAAGCTTCTCCATAGCCGAATGAAGCAATATGATCACGTGCGATTGCATCTAATTCAATTCCTGTCATGCCCGGTTTGGCTGCAGCTAAAACTTTTTCTTGAGCTTCAAGGACGATTTGATAAATTTCTTTTAATTTGTCTCCGGGATCACCTACGGCGAACGTCCGAGTCATATCAGAAACATATCCTTGATAGTAGCAACCAAAATCCAGAGTGATCAAATCTCCTTGTTCAATTACTTTTTCACTAGCTACCCCATGGGGCATAGCTGAACGTAATCCACTGGCAACGATTGTATCAAAAGAAACGCTTGTAGCGCCCAAAGAACGCATGAAAAAGTCAAGTTGATTGGCTACTTCTATTTCTGACATTCCGGGACGGATCATTTTCAAAATATGTTCAAATCCTTGATCCGCAATATGGCAAGCTTGTTGGATCAACGCGATTTCTGACTCATCTTTGACTTCCCGCAATGCTTCGATCATACCTGAAACAGGAGCCAATGAAGATTCTTCAATAATCTCCTCCAAGACCGAATAATCAGAAAAGCTGACGTAACTTTCTTCGAAAGCCAAAACATTGATCTCTTCTTTTTCGCAAATAGCCGCAACTTCTTCAAAAATCGGTCCGCTATTTTTTACGATTTCAAATCCTTGTGCTTGAGCAGCCGCTTGCTCTGTATAACGAAAATCAGTAACGAAAAAAGCTTTTTCCAATGTAATGACAGCTAAACCAGTCGTGCCGGTAAAATTAGTCAAATAACGCAAATTGTATGGGCTCGTGATCAAAAAACCATCAACGGCATCTTTTCTCATTGCTTCTCTTAATTTTTCAACTCTTAACATTCTTTCTCCCCACTTTCTTGTTCTGTATTATTATAGCAAACTTCCCAGAAAAGCGAAAAGAATGAAAAAAATTTATACAAAAAAAGACAGATTGCTTTTTGACATTCTTTAATCCTCGTTAATCTGGTCTATCAAAGAAAACAAATTCGTCTCCATCACACGCGCCGTTAAAATGTTTTCACCGTCTTCTAGAAGGGTAATCAGTGCATCTACGGACATGCGTGCTGAAATTCCATAGGTTTGTACACCGTTTTTTTGAATGTAGGTCAACGCTGTTTCAATTTGTTCAACAGATAAAATATCACGCGCGTCATTCGATTCCAAGGCTAAAAAGTCTTTCTGGGTTAGTGAGTATTTCAACATCGATTCAAAATGCGCAGCGGATTGTTCTGTTTCTGAATAGTCTGATTGTTGTTTGCTAGTTGCTTCAGATAAATCCAGAAAAGGAAAGTCTTTTAAAAAACTCTCTTCAAGTGTCTTTTCTTCTGGGACTACACGAGAAAAACTATTGGAAAACCCAAGCGGCTGAAAATCTTGATTTCCAGTTGCCCCCCCTGTTCGAACAGCTGTCCAGAGAATTTCTCCTTTGGGTATTTGATACATCTGCCAGTCTCTCAATTCTTCCAAAGATAAGTCTTTCTCAAAAATTAATGTGGTGATCAATGAAGTGCTTTTGGGCAATTTTTTTAAATTGTTCAAAAGGTTCTGCTTCATTGTCTGATTCTCAGAGAATTCAAGACGCGATGAATCTCGCATACGTGATTCAAAAAGAAAATCTTTTTTTTGCGAATTAGAGAGATAATTCTTCAGCAATTGATTTTTATCGATCGTTACTGTCTGAATCGTAGAATGATTCTGATCGAGATTTTGATAAACTTCTGTCACCTCATAACTGCCAAAACCTAATGAACGTATTTCATACTTCGATAGAAAATGATTTTGCGTCGTTAACTCGTTATTGATTTGACGATTCATGATGTAACTATCTTGATTTACTTGTAGGCTACTTTGCCGAGGATCATAGAAAAAGAGGTCAACAAATTTTGGCATTACAAGTAAAACTGCAATTGTCAGTACAACAGCTGCAAAAAGAAAGAAAATCCCTCGTTTGTAACGTTGTTGTTTGATTTTTCTTTGCAATTGTTCAAAGTGAAATGGTTCATTCATTTGTTAATTCCTCCTTAAGTAATTGTCTTCCTCGATACAAACGATTCTTCGCTTGAGTGTAGCTCCATTCTTTATACGTTGCAATTTCCTCAATTCGCCACTCCAAAAAATAGTATAGTAAAATCACTTCTCGCGTATCTTTAGGTAATTTCTCAATACTGCGATACAATGCTCTTTTTCTCTCTTGTCCTATTATTTCTTCCAATGGGGTAGACAACTGTTGGCTTTCTGCTTGAAAAACGTGTGAAGGAAACTTTCGCCATCTATGTGCCACCGTTTGTTTACGCGTCCAGTCAATGAAGCGATTTTTGATTATTTTTAGTAAAAAATAGTTGATTTGCTTTTCGTTTAGCTCATCGAGAGATTCCGCTATGACGAGAAACGCCTCACTGACTAAATCTTGGGCCTGCTCTTTATTTTTTGTAAAATAAAACGCATACAAATAACAGTCTTGCGAGTAATCTTTATATATTTTTGCTAACAGTTCATCTCCCAACTCAGTCACCCCTCCATACCTACTATACGAACTCACAGAGAAAAAGTCACAAAAAAAAAGCCATTCATTAAAAAATGAATGGCTGTAAGTTATTTTCTACGTCCCAAGAAGAACGAAACAACAGCGACAAAAATGACCGCTCCGATAATGGCAGGAACAATTGCCATTCCAGCAATCTGTGGTCCCCATGTTCCAAATAGTGCTTGACCAATCGATGCCCCAACTAGCCCGGCTACGATATCAAAGATACAACCGCGTTTCTCACCAGCGATTGCGCCTCCGATTGATCCGATGACCGCACCTACGATCAATGTCCATAAAAAATGCATAATACCCCTCCTAAACTTTCTAATAAAAGGGTACCACATCAATTATGGTTTGAACAAAAATATGCCTGCATGTTATTTTCTGCGAGTGAACGCCCGCTTTAGCACATCGAAAAAGCCAAGAGAATGAACCATATGATCCGGATCAACATAGACGCGAATCGCCCGCAAAACTTTCTTGGGCTCTTTCGAAGAAAAAGTATAGGTGCCATTTTTTTTCGTCCGAATAGCGTACCTTGGGATCCAACGACCTTTGAACATGACAGAGGCAATCACGTAATCTACATCTTCCCAAGGAATCTGGATAAACTTCCGCTGGTCACGGTCGTTGTAAAATTCAAAAGCCTTGTCGCCGATCATAATTTTGCCATATTCGTTGATACCCAAAAATGAGGTCGCATCGATCGTCAAATCAACTTTGGTGTTCAGGGATTGTACCATAATTTGTTTGCTCCATTTCTACGTCTTATTGTTTCTTATTATACTTGTTCTGATGATTTTTGGCGAATAGATAAAAAGTGCTTGGGTTTCCCCAAGCACTTTTAGTTGAAAGATTAGAACAATCCGATCAAGTGTCCACCGATACCGACTAAGAACAAACCGATAATGATGATGATTGGAGAAACTTTTTTCTTCAATAACCACATACATAACAAAGTAAGTAATAGTGCAGCCAACCCAGGAATCAATTGATCCAAGTTGTTTTGCAAGGTTGTTACTTTCGTATCTGTTAATGCACGGCCTTCAGCGACTTGTTGGAATGCTTGTTGTAACCCTTCTGGACCTGATGGCAATTTTGCCCAATCCACATATGCTCCTTCATCAAGAGGGACACGAGATACAACAGGTGCAAATGAAATTGATACCCAACGTTGAACAAGCGATCCTAATACGAACATCCCTAGGATTGAAGCACCTTTTGTTACGTCTTGCAGCAAACCACCTGAAAGGTCATCTGTGATTTTTGATCCGGCACGGTAGCCAAATTCTTGTGTATACCACATAAATGCCCAACGAATGATATTCCAAGCCAAGAAGAAGATGATTGGGCCTAAGATGTTTCCTCCTAACGCTAGAGAAGCACCTAGAGCTCCTAACATCGGACGAATAGTAAACCAGAATACAGGGTCACCGACACCAGCCAAAGGACCCATCATACCAACTTTTACCCCTTGGATCGCTACATCATCGACAGCGGCTCCATTGGCACGTTCTTCTTCCAATGCTAAAGTTACCCCTAGAATTGGTGAAGCAATATATGGGTGAGTGTTAAAGAATTCCAAATGACGCTTCAAAGCAGCGGCACGGTCTTCTTTTGTTTTGTATAATTTTTTGATTGCTGGAATCATTGAGAATGCCCAACCACCATTTTGCATACGTTCATAGTTCCATGAACCTTGAATGAAGGTAGAGCGCCATGCTACGGCTAAACGATCTTTTTTACTTAATTGAATTTTTTCTGCCATTTTTTTCTCCTCCTTCGATTCTAATAGTCATTCAAGATATCGCCTAGAGGGTCGCCAGTGTTGCTGCCGCCGCCTCCATTTGATGATCCGCCCATTTTGGTGATGTTCAAGTAAATCAATGCAATAGCTACTGCCAACGCACCGATCGCAATCAATGTCAATTCAGAAATCGCTGCAATCACAAAACCAATGATGAAGAATGGCCATACTTCACGAGTTGCCATCATGTTGATAACCATTGCGTAACCTACGGCAACAACCATACCACCACCGATAGCCATACCATCTGTTAACCAAGCTGGCATAGATTCTAGGAAGTTTTGAACAGTTGCAGCTGGAATTGCTAGCAATGCTGCTGCTGGAATCGCAATACGGATCCCTTGCATACATACGGCAATCACATGCCACATTTCGATTTTGCGGATATTACCTTCTTCAGCAGCTGCATCCATAAAGTGAACGATTGGTACAGCTAATGTACGTACGATCATTGTTAAGAACAAACCAGCTACAGCCAAAGGAATCGCAACGGCAATGGCTGTGTCAACACCGCCACGTCCTTGTCCACCTAAAACTAAAATAATTGCAGATGCAACAGATGCCAATGCAGCATCCGGTGCGACAGCGGCACCAATGTTTGCCCAACCTAACGCGATCATTTGTAATGATCCACCTAAAATAATACATGCTTCTAAGTTACCGGTCACTAGACCGATCAATGTACATGCCACTAGCGGTTGGTGGAATTGGAATTCATCCAAGATCCCTTCCATACCAGCTAAAAAGGCAACGACTACTACTAATACCATAGATATAATAGACATGATAGACCTCCTATTTAGTTGTATACTTTTTACTTGTTCGACAATTCGTTTTTCGCTTTACGCAAAATTTCATCCATGTTGTCGCGTGAATCGTTTGGTACTTTACGCACATCAAATTTGATGCCCCGTGATTTTAGTTCTTCGAACGTTTCAACGTCTTCAGTACCCATAGACAATACTTTACTTACAACAACTTTTCCGACTGAATGAGCCATTGAACCAACGTTGACTTCTTGAATGTCTACGCCGCCTTCTACTACTCGCAATACATCTTCTGGATTTTCAAACAATAGCAATGCTTTCGTATTACCAAAACGAGGGTCTTTTGACACTTCGATCATTTTTTCTACTGGAATAACATTGGCTTTTACTCCTGGAGGAGCTGCTTGTTCGATCAATTTTTTACGCAAGTCGTCTTTTGCAACTGCATCTGATACTACGATGATCCGTGATGGATTCACTGATTTTGTCCATGCTGTAGCTACTTGTCCGTGAAGCAAACGAGAGTCAACACGAGCCAATACAATTTTGATCTTGCCATCGCCCAGTACAGTACCTGGAGGAAGTGATCCTTTAGGTTGATCGTCAGCCACAACTGGAGCAGCAGCTTCTGCCGGTTCAAGTTCTTCTGGTTTCACCTTGACCCCTTCTTTAGCTGTTTCAATGATATGTGCAGCAATCTCATGTGCTGTATTCATTGAAAAACGTGAAGCGTAAGCCTCGATGACCATTGGTAAATTCATACCAGCTACGATTGCCCATTTGTCTTTGTGGTCTTCAAACAAGCTGTTTGCTTGGTTGAAAGGTGTACCGCCCCAAAGATCAACTAAGAATAACACTTCTTCTTGATCGTCGAATGTGGCGATTGCTTCTTGCATTTTTGCTTTGATATCATCTGGGCCTTCACTTGGCATCAATGTTACAGCTTTAACATTTTCTTGTTCGCCGAAAATCATTGAACCAGATTGCAAAATGCCGTTTGCAAATTCTCCATGACTTGCTAGGATAATTCCTACCATCTTTTTACCTCCTATTTCAAAATTGATAAATGTGACACTTAAATGAAAGAAAAAAAGCAACGACGAAAAATCAAGTGTGACTACCCTCTTTTTCCAAAATATCCATCAAATAGATTTTACGATCAGCAGGAACTTTTCGAATCTCGACTTCAATGCCCTGTTTCTGCAAATAAAGCAGTGATTCGAGGTCTTGATCATTGACAGAAACAAAATTAGTGATCATCCGCTTTCCTATCGAAAAGCTCATTCCTCCAATATTGATTGAATGAATCGGTAATCCGCCTTTGACTAGTGTGACAACATCTTGAGGATTGGTAAATAATAACATGACTTTTTGGGTATCAAATAATGCGTTATGTGCAACCTCAAGCATTTTCGCCACTGTGACGACATTGGATTTGATTCCTGGCGGAGCGGCTTCTTTCAAAAGAAATTTGCGAAGCTGATCATTTGCGACTTCGTCACTGACAACGATGATTCGGTTAATACCAGTCATTTTCGACCAGGCTGTTGCTACTTGACCATGAATCAAACGATCATCGATCCGAGCAAGACGTATATCCATTCCCATCGTAAAAACCTCCTACATCCATCGATCCGCTGGCTATTTGTGGATCCCTTACTTTTTTCATTCACCTCCTGTATCCACTTATATAGAAGCAAGAAGCGTGCCAACTTTTATACAATACACTAATCTTTGGAAAGGCTTAAGAATCGGCCTCTTGATGATACACTAAAAAAGATACACTGAAAAACAGTGTATCTTTTTTAGTGTATTCTATTCTTAATGTATTATTGATCAGCCAAAACCGTTTTTTCTTGATGATTTTTAATCAACTCTGCTAAGTAATATTCTTCGCTTTCTGGTATTTCTACATTTAACAAGCGCGAGAACGAGCGAACATGGATGTGAAGTTTTTTGTACATCGGCTCTTGCTTCAGTTCAGAAACAAGGGGTTCATCGACAGTTAAAGGTTGCTTTAATACGATCCGTTCGATCATTCCAGCAGAGTGGAGCACAAAATTGATTTGAAACCCTGGTATTGCATCCGTCAATTCTAAATCATTGATCAATTGATGGCCAAATTGCCACAATGGCTCGATAACTTTTCGCGGATTGACAAAAGTCAGGTTTTGCTCCATATATTTAAAACAAATTTCTTCTGCTTGTTCTTCACCAAGTTCAACATCTTGTTCAAAACTCAGATCATTCTCTAACAAAATTTCTTCCAACAATTGATCCACATCTTGATCAATGAATCGTTCCAGAGAAATAAAAGGCGCATCGATTTTTGGATCTATGATCCCTGTCGTGGCGATCAGTTGATACTGTCTTTGTATGGGTTCTAACTCAGTCTTTAAATCAGCCACTGAAAGTGTCACAACCTCTACATTCTGATTTTGACGTTTCGAGAGGGAACTTTGAATTAGTTCTTTGATCCTCTGAGCCGTTCCTTTACCCGAGGCACAGATGGCTAAGATGGCTTTGCGATGATGATTGCTTAAGTGACCCTCCGGCTGTTCAACGGAACCATAGCCGCGAAATTTTCTAAGCGATTCATACAAACTATCGATGTCCGTGCCGATAACTGAGGCTTTTCGGACTGTTTCCAAAACGATTGATGTCGTCACCATATCGACAGTCCGTACAATCACACCTGTTTCCCTCTGAATCTCATTGTTGAAGGTAGCTAAAGATCCCATATCTACTAATAAAATCACGCCGCTACCATCATTAACTGCTTGAACACTTTCTTCGATCTTTTTCAATGCAACGGTAGGCGGCATGTCCAAAGGCATGTCTACTGCTGCCACTTGATCCACTTCTAAAAGTTGTTGAACCACTTGAACCATACTGCTTGCCGTGCTGTTCCCATGGGCTGCTACAACTACACCAATTTTTCCAGAGGAATGGGCAGTCCGCAAAGATACGAGTAAAACAGCCAAATAATAGGTTTCACTTTCAGGAATCGATACTTTGAAACTATCACCAATAAATGTACGAATTTCTTTAGCAACTTCAAACTCTTTCGGATAGTCGGCGACCATTTGACGAATATTGTCATTGGTATGCCGTTCTTCTCCCAGATGAATTTTTTTCAAAAAAGAACTAATGTGTAAGCTCATCGCATACACAAAATTTTGCTGAAATTCATAGTTCAGCCTTGTGCGTACCAGATCATAAATACGATTTGTCACTGTGATCACTTTTTGATCCACAAACTCGCTCAATTTGTTTTCTGAATTGAAAGAAAAGCCGTGATCTTTGTAAAATGATTTCAAATGAACATTGATATCTGTAGATATGAAATGATTGATGGCTTCTTGATCCAGACCATCCGCTTTTAATAAAGCAGCTTTATCGCCGATAATATCGTAAAGATTATACGGTAATTCATAAGAATCGGATTGAATATTATTAAGATTTTGGTTTGGTTGAACACGCACAGTCGGCTCAAGAATTTTGGACAGCTCTGCTAACTCATCTCGGCGATTCCCCAAGACCATTAATCCTGAGCGGATTCCTTCGGGAAGTTCGTCCAAATCAATCTCGATTTCATCTTGTTGCATATGATTCAAGAACCCTCGTGCACAGACCAACTGAACGTTGGACTTCAATTGACCAATATTTCCGAAGCTGACACTGCCAATCAACGCTTTAACGACATCTTCCGTCAATGTGATCGTGCGTTGGATTCGTGTTGCTTCTTGTCCTACAAGTACCCGAACAAGATCCACTTTTTCTGAGGCAGGTCGTTTTTCAAAAAACGGCAGTTGGATATTGATCGGAATTCTCCGAGTAAAAGTGTCCAACAATGTCGAATTGGGATCCTCAGTAGTTGCTCCGACGATGCGAACATTGGCTTGATGATTTTTACCAGTCTCACCTAATCGACTAAAGGTTCCATGATCCATAAAGTAAAAAATCATTTCTTGTCCTTCAGGCGGCAATCGATGTATTTCATCTAGAAATAGCATACTTTCATCCGCCTGATCAATGATTCCAGTTTTCTCCTGATCCGCTCCGGTAAAAGCACCGCGAACATAACCGAACAAATGGCTCATAAGCAACTCTGGATTATTGGCATAATCGGCACAGTTGAAAACGATCAACTCTTTTTCCTCTTCGATCACCTGATTGCTTTTCGCAAACTGAAACATGGCGTGAGCAAAATACGTCTTCCCTGAACCTGTTGGTCCAGTGATCAAACAATTCAGCCCCTTAGGAGGATACAGAATTGCCGCTTTGGCCTGTTCGACAGCATTTTTCATGCTGCCGTTCACACCAATGATCGTTGAAAAAATATCACGGTTTCCCAATTTGACATCCACTCGCTGCGGCGTAGCTTTCTCTCTTTGGGGGCGGTTCTCTTTATAACTTGGAACATATTTCTCAGGCCCAGACCGTGCATCTTGAGCTACCCAATACCTCACTGGCCGGGTATCACTCTTTTGAACGCGGCCTTCTTTGACAAGTTGATTCAAATCTTTGCTGGCATTGCTTCGTTGGATCATCAATTGATCAGCGACCTCTGATGTCGTCGTTCCCTTTTCATTCAAGCCATTTTCTGTATTTTCCAATAAAAATTGATAAATACGCTCAATCCGTTTCCCCAACAGCTCCGCCTCCTTGAAAGTTTTATCCTTGAATACTTTAATGGGTTTGAATAAAAATTGCAAATCTTTTCTGAATACTTTCCCTACTCAAACCAGCCAATAACCTAGCCACCCTTAAACACGCCCCTTGAAAAATCTTGCAGCATACAGCACTAACCATTTTTTCATAGCACCTTTTGATTAACTTAAGAATAAAGCATTTAGCAAAAAAAAGACAATCTAATGCTATGATTATTGTGTCAATGGGTAGGGAATAAATTTTGGCACGTCACCATCAAACTGCTGCAACTCTTTTTGCATCCATAAAACATCGTGCCACTGCTCAAACTTATAGCCAATTTGTGGGAAATATGCAACTTCTTTGTAACCAAATTTTTGATGGAACCTCACACTGCTTTCATTCCCAGCCGTGATACAAGCGGTCAAATTTACGATATTTTGTTTTTTCAACTCTGACTCCAAATGATGATAAAGCATCGTTCCTATCCCTTTTGCTTTTACTTCTCGATCGATGTAAACCGTCACTTCCGCCGTCCAGTCATAGGCAGCTCGTGTTTTGTAAGCGGTGGCATAAGCATAGCCAAGAATGACACCATTTTCTTCAGCAATCAAGTATGGATAACGCTGAAGCGTTTGAGTGATCCGGTATGCAAACGCTTCCTCAGTTGGTATCTCTGTTTCAAAAGTAATAGCCGTATGATCTACATAAGGCGCATAAATTTTTAACAATGATTTGGTATCTGCAACAGCAGCCTTTCGAATGTTCATATATTCCCTTCTTTCTTCAAATTTTTATCAGTATACCTTTCTAATAAAAAAAAGACAATCCTTGTCTAAAAACAAGGATCATCTTTACCCACTAGCTTATGCTTGATTTTTTTCTTGCCCGCAAAACACAGTAATATGTTGTGGTAATACTTGGATCTCAACCGGCAGACTTGGACCAGGGTCTCCATCGACATTGGTTTCGATCGTTGTATCATCCAGTAGTTTGATCTGCGCTTTTTCAAACGTTAGATATCCAAGGGATTCGTTGGATTCCGTCACTCCTTTTAGCAGTTCGGGAATACTCTTGATGGTTTCCCAAAGATTGCTGTCTTTAATGTAGATAAGATGCAATTTCCCATCATTCGTACTCGCTTCTGGTAACAGCGATTCAAAACCACCGATCGTATTCGACGATCCTACGATCAGTGTGCTGCTTTCAATTTTGGTTTCTGTTGCTTCCTGACCACTAGTGATAATTTCAAATTGATGACTTTCATTTTTGCGTACTTCCCGCAACCCGGAAAGGAAATAAGCCATTTTTCCAAGTTTCGTTTTTTCTTCAACTTCAACATTGTTGATAGCTGCTGGAATGATGCCGATCGCCACTACATTCATGAAATAATCGTCATTGATTTTCCCAATATCGATTTTGCGAGAATGATTCAACGAAAATGATTCGATTGCTTCTTCAGGATCAAGAGGAATGGCCAATGCACGAGCCAAATCATTGACTGTACCTAGAGGGAAAAAGCCAAAACGCGGACGCTCCTCATGACTAGCAATTCCGCTGATCGCCTCATTAACTGTACCATCACCTCCCATTGCAAACACGCTATCCACGGAGCCGACAGCTTCAGAAGCGAACCGCTCGGCATCACCCGCTTTTTCTGTGTGTGCAACAGCCACTTCATCAAATAGTTCCTGCAATTTTTTTGTTGCTAATTCCTCGTATTCTGCAGCTTTTTCGCCTCCTGAACTAGGATTGACGATCAATAGTGCTTTCATCTCCTCTGCCTCCTTAATGCTACTTCGTTTCACATTTTAGTATAACAAAGAGCCACCAGATTTGTCTTTTTTGCAAACCACCGCGAATAACTCTGACCGAATCTCCAATTGAATCGAATAGAGCTGTGTGTAATTGCCGTATTTCTTATTCTTAGACCAATCGTTTGCGTAAACGCCCCGAAATAAAATCAATACAGGTAACTGTCAAAATAATACCAAGCAAAATGATGCCCACACGACTCCAAGATCGTGCATTGATAGCAAAAATCATCGGTGTACCAATCCCTCCTGCTCCCACTATTCCCAGAATCGATGCAGAGCGAACAGCTAATTCAAAACGATATAAAGTAAACGACAAAAATTCTGGAATCAACTGCGGTAAAGTCGCAAATCCTAAAACCGCCCAGCGATTTCCGCCAGCACTCACAACAGATTCAGAAGGTCCCTGATCCATATTCTCGATCGCTTCACTATATAACTTGGCCAACATACCTATGGAATGGACACTGACGGCTAAAACGCCCGCAAAAGATCCTGGACCAACAGTTTTAATAAACATGATGGCTAGAACAATCTCAGGAAACGTGCGAATCGCTGTTAAGACGACTTTTCCTGTGCTCGACAAGAATCTAGGTGTATTTTTGCTTCGAGCTGCCCAAAACGCAAAAGGAATACTTAATAAAGAAGAAATAAATGTACCAACAAAAGCGATGGCTACCGTTTCAATCATTAAACTGAACAAATCTTCGCCATCCCCGGTATAGACATAACTCCAATCTGGATGGATCAATCCGTAGAAAATTGCCCCTAAGATTTGACCAACGTTTTCTTTGATAGCAGCTAAGGGGATTCCTGCAAATGCCCAAATATAAATAGCAACCAGAACGAGCACGAAAAGCCATTTTCTTTTTTTCTGGGGTTCCGTTGGCAACATCATAGCAATCGCTCCCTTACTCTATTACTGATGGTATCTATAAGAAGAACAACGATAAAAATCGCCAAAACGATAATTGCCGTTTGGTCGTAGCGAAATTGACTCAATGATCGTTGCAAAAAGACACCGATTCCTCCCGCGCCGATATACCCTAAGATCGTTGAGGCGCGAACATTGATTTCAAAGGCATACAAAAGATAACTTAAAAAATGACTCGTTACCTGCGGAAGTACCGCGTAACGGATAATCGCCAGTTTTGATCCCCCTGAAGCGGTGACAGCCTCGATCGGTCCCGCTTCAATTGTTTCGATCGACTCATAAAATAATTTCGCAATCATCCCAAAAGAAAAGATGGAAATTGAAATCACACCAGCTACCGGACCAATACCGACAACTGCTACGAACAGCGCCGCCAACATCAAATCAGGAATCGTTCGCACGATATTCAAAAGAAAGCGAAAAATCCCCGATAACCAAGGAATTGTTAGGATATTTCTGGCTGCCAGCAAAGAAAAAGGCAAAGCAATGAGCGCCCCAAACGTTGTTCCGACAATTGCCATTTGAATGGTTTGAAGAAGAGGCTCCACAATGATCGTACTATACGACCAATCTGGTCGCAGCATTTTTATCAGTATCACGTTCATTTGATCCGCATTTTCAAAAAAACGGCGAAGATCGACTCCCGTAATCGATCCACTCAAAATCAAGACGAGCAAAAAAAGCACCAACCAAAGAATATTCTTCCATAGTCCGCTTCGTTTAGGCAACAATTGAGTGGTCATTTTTCTGTGCCTCCTTGCTCTTCGATAATCTCACTGCCGTAGATTTCTTTTAATTTTCGGTCAGTGGCTTCGCTAACTGGTCCATCAAAAACAAGGCAACCATCACGTAACCCAATGATCCGTGTACCATACTCTCGCGCTAATTGCACGGAATGCAAATTGACAACGATCGTAATACCTAACTCTTGATTGATCCGCTTTAAATCACTCATGACCTTCTCCGTTGTCATAGGATCCAGAGAAGCTACCGGCTCATCCGCTAAAATGATTTTTGGTTCCTGAGTCAATGCCCGTGCAATCGAGACCCGTTGTTGCTGCCCACCAGACAATTGATCGGCTCTTGAATAAACTTTTTCGGCTAGATTCACTCTTTGTAGCGATTGATAAGCTAGTTCCTTATCCGCTTGCGGAAACAATCCCAAAAGCATCTGAAGAGTGGGGTGATAAGCGACTCTTCCAGTGAGAACATTCCTTAAGACACTCGAACGTTTTACCAAATTGAAGCTTTGGAAAATCATGCCAATGTCTCGGCGAATCAAACGTAATTCTTTGCCCTTTGCTTTTGTAATGGAGCGATTATCGATCAAAATTTCGCCACTGGTGATTTCGTGCAAGCGGTTGATGGAACGCAGCATGGTTGATTTCCCCGCACCAGACAACCCAACAACGATCACAAACTCCCCTTGATCGATGTCAATATTCAAATCTTTTAACCCCAGCACACCGTTTGGATATTCTTTTGTCACATTTCTAAACGAAATGATCTTTTTATTTGCTAACGCCATGGTTCTCCTACTTTCTCTCATTAAACTACTTTTATAAAATTGAAAAGGGTATCTGCTGATACGATACCCTTTCTCTGCCGCTTATTGTCCTACTTGTTCTGCATATTCACGAACGATATCAAAATTACTGTCTTGGGAGACTACATAGCCTTCATGAGAGTAGATATCTGAAATGATTTGATGACCTTCTTCATCTTTACCAATTTCGATAAAGGCATCTTGGATTTTTTTGTCCCATTCCTCACTCATATCACTGCGAACACTAATGGTGTCATTCGGGATTGGTTCTGTGAAATACATAGGTTCCACGTCATTCATGATTTTAGGATAATCTTTCTTCACTGTATTTCGCGCATCTTCAAAAACGAAAGCCGCATCTACATCTCCGTTTAAGACAGCCAAAACTGCTTGGTCATGACCTTTGACTTGAACTGTCGTTACATCCTTATTGATGTCTATCCCTTCTTTTTGAAGTTCCGCAACTGGCCAAACATACCCAGCCGAAGAGGTTACATCTTGTGTAGCGATCGTTTTCCCTTTCAAATCAGCTAATTCCTTGATATCGCTGCCGCTCTTGACCACAACCATTGATCGATAGCTATCCACCAATTCATCTGTCGCTTCACCACCAGGCTGCTTGATTCCATATCGCTGTGCCTGCAGTAATACTTTTACATTGCTTTGTTCATGAGCCAAAACATAAGCATTTGGAGGCAAAAAGCCTACATCCACTTGCTTAGAAGCCATTGCTTCGACGATCGTATTGTAATCTGTTGAAACACTTACGGTAACTGGAATTCCTAATTTATCACTTAGCAGCTTTTCAAGCGGTTTCGCTTTAGCCTCTAACGTTTCTGCTGCTTGCGAGGGCACAAATTGAACTGTCAACTTTTCTGGAACATATTGTTCCTCTGCACTCGAACTAGATTCTCCCGCTCCGCAAGCTGCTAATGCCAATCCAGTTGCTAACCCTAATCCAACGATTCCTACCTTTTTCCAAAGCTTCATTCTTCTTCTCCTTTGTGTTAAAAATCAGAACAACCAATTAACGAACTTTACCTTTTTGATTATAGAAAAACGTACATTTAATTACAACTATTTTTCGCTATAAATGGATATTTTTTTTAGTAAAATCAATCCAATCACGAACATTAACTTGTGTGCCTTTTCTCAATCAAAGAGTATTTCACAGTCTGTCAATTGCTTTGCTCTACTTTAAAAAGAGTACCAAAGCAATTTATTGTTTGTATTTACAACACGTAAAGTTTCTGTTAATCCTCTCGAAGATAGTTGTGATCTATTGGACATGTCATCAATCAGGAAATTCTCTACTTTTGAGGCTACAATTCTCTCTTCACATCTACCGGTAACTAGTTTGACCAAGATTACCAAAACAAAAGTTTGAAGAGACAGATCGAAAAGATGATCGCCTTTTCTTCCCCGGACTTACAACAGCATTCTTTCAAGTGCAAAAAAACTCATGGCTGTCGGCTCCTCACATCCAACACCACCATGAGTTTATTTTCAACTAGATTATCTCCATTCTTTCAACAACACGGTCTCATCATTTACAAACTCTCCAGTTGCAACAAATCCAAAACCTTCGTACATTTGTTTAGCGATCGTATTTTCTTTAACGGAAGAAATTCGTAGTTCTTTTGCTTGGATCGCCTGCCGGAACCATTCAATCGCTGCTTCCATTGCCTGTGATCCATATCCTTTTTGCTGAAAGCGATGATCAATCATAAAACGCTCGATCCACCATGATTCTTTTGCATAATCTTCATCCGCTTCGTAATAACTAAACAATAAGAAACCGATCATTTCTTCCTGATGATAAATCGCAAAAGCCTGCCGAGCTTCTTCATATACAGCTTCCAGCAAAGAATACCAATTAGGCGCAACAAATTTTTCTTGTTCTTTGGTTGTTTTTAGTTCAATACAGCCACGATAATTCTCTTTTGTGATTGGTTTTAACCGGATCATTTCAGACCTCCTCTAATTAAATCGCTTTCAAAAAAACCGAATAAAAAAAGATGACTTACTAAGGATATAGTAAATCATCTAACTGTATTTATTAAGCTTCTTGCGCTACTGGGTATACAGAAACTTGCTTTTTGTCGCGGCCTTTACGTTCGAAACGAACAACACCGTCAACTTTTGCAAATAATGTATCATCTCCACCGATACCTACGTTTACTCCTGGGTAAATTTTAGTACCGCGTTGGCGATAAAGGATTGATCCACCTGAAACAGTTTGACCATCAGCACGTTTAGCACCTAAACGTTTTGATTGAGAGTCGCGTCCGTTAGAAGTAGAACCGCCACCTTTTTTGTGAGCGAAGAATTGCAAATTCATTTTCATCAACATGAGATGCACCTCCTAGTTTTCTTTGATTGTTTTAATTTGGATATAATCGCTGTATTCTTCTTGAACAGATTGCAGACCAATCAATAGATTCTCTAAAAGAATCTGAGAGATATTCGACTGCTCTTGGGTCAAACGAGGAACAAGTTTAACAAGAAGGTAGCCACCTTCTTCATTGTTCGCTTCAACGATTGGTGTTACACCAGCCAAAGCATCGATCCCATTTACCGCACTGATCGCTAATGCTGAAGCAGCTGCGCAGACGATGTCTTTGCCATATTCTCCTGCTTGCGCGTGACCGGTAAGTTCAAAAGAAACAATCCGACCAGAGTCATTACGCTTGAATGTCCCTTTGATCATATTCGTTACCCTACTTTTCGTAAGAATTATGCATTGATTGCGTCAATAACAACTTTTGTGTAAGGTTGACGGTGACCTTGTTTGCGGTGTGAATGTTTTTTAGGTTTGTATTTGAAAGTTACGACTTTCTTTTGTTTGCCGTGTTTTTCTACAGTTCCTTCAACAGTTGCACCAGCAACGATTGGGGCACCTACTTTTGTTGATTCGCCACCTACTAAGATCACTTCATCAAAAGTAACTTTTTGTCCAGCTTCTACATCTAATTTTTCAACATAGATTGCTTGACCCACTTCAACTTTTACTTGTTTACCACCAGTTTTGATAATTGCGTACATGCTCTAAAGCACCTCCTTCTATTATACTTAGACTCGCCATCCCAAGTGACTTTCGTACTTAATAACTTGTTCTGTGCGGTTGTAGCTGTGGAGTCCACAATTACAACAGATTAACTTTATCAAAATGTTTCCGTAAAGTCAATGAAAAATAATGATTTATTTTCGTCATGCCGCTTTACTATTTTTTTTAAGTAAGTTGTTTTACTATAGAAGAAAGAAACAAATGAGGTGTTAAAATGAACTACCCAAAAAAACTAGCTGAGCCAATCATTGAACAATCAAAAGCCTATCAGCTTGAAGGGTTTGTTCCTGGTCAAGGACCGCTTCATCCCAAATTAATGATCGTTGGTGAAGCACCTGGACGGACCGAAATCGAGAATTTTATTCCTTTCAGTGGCCAAGCAGGCAAAGAACTGATGGCCTCTTTGGCGTTAGTCGGACTGACACGTGAAGAGGTATATATCACGAGTGCAGTACGGAGCCGTCCCTATTCGATCAAAGAACGAATCAACAAACGAAGTGGCGCACATGAAGTAGTGCACCCCAATCGAACGCCAACAAAAAAAGAAGTCTTGTTGCATGCGCCTTTATTGGATTACGAAATCCAAAAGGTGGATCCGCCTTTGATTGCTACGGTTGGAAACATCGGGTTACAAAGATTATTAGGCAATCGCTATTCCATTACAAATGTTCATGGGCAGCCAATCAGAAGTGCGATCCAACAGTTGAATGCTGAAAAAAATGGTTATACGTGGTCTGACAAACAATACCTGATTGTTCCAATGTATCATCCCGCTGCCATTTTTTATAATCGAACATTGGCTGAGCGGATCCATCAAGATTGGTCTGGCTTGAATCACATCAGAGAGCATGGCTTGCACTAGTATCTCGCAATTCTGTCTTTTAGTTGCGGCGATAATGAGGGATTGTTTTTTCATAAGCAGTGATTTTTTCTTCTTCTTGCAACGTGATGCCAATCTCATCTAATCCATTGACCAGTTTATGCTTCCATGTTGCATCGATCTCAAAAGGATAGACCGTTTGTTTGACAATTACGTGCTGTTTGGGAAGATCAATAGCGATCCTCTCATCAGGAGCCAATGCTGCCAATACTTGACGAGCAGAAAGCGATAAAACGATAGGCAGCAAGCCGTTTTTCGTTGCATTCATATAAAAAATATCGCTAAAACTGCCGGCAATCACTGCACGAAAGCCGTAGTCCATCAGCGCCCAAGCCGCATGTTCACGCGAAGAACCAGAACCAAAATTATCTCCAGAAATGAGGATAGATGCTTCTTTGTATTCTGGAAAGTTCAAAATAAATTCAGGATTTGAACGGCGATTTGGTAAATAGCGCCAGTCATCAAAAAGGTATTGACCAAATCCTGTCTTTTCAACCCGTTTTAAATAATTTTTCGGTAAAATTTGATCCGTATCAATATTATCATTCATTAATGGGATCGTTCTCCCTTGATAGTAAGTGAAGGCTTCCATTAATTTTTCCTCCCGACGATTTCTCGAACATCTACAAAGCGTCCATAAACAGCGGCAGCCGCAGCCATTGCTGGACTGCATAAATGGGTACGGGCATTCTTACCTTGACGTCCAACGAAGTTCCGATTTGATGTAGAAGCACAATGGACGCCCGCTGGTACTTTATCTGGATTCATGCCTAGGCACATGGAACAACCAGGCTCTCGCCATTCGAAACCTGCATCTTTAAAGATCTGATCTAACCCCAGTTTTTCTGCCGCTTTTCTAACTGGACGTGATCCTGGAACCACGATGCCTGTGACCCCATCTTTGATTTTTTTTCCTTCCAAAATAGTTGCGGCTTCTTGCAAGTCAGAGAGTCGACCATTTGTGCAGGAACCGATAAAAATATATTCAATTGGAATATCTTCGGCTCGCTGTCCAGGGTGCAATGCCATATATTGATAAGCTTGTTCATCATTATGGTCACGAATTTCAGGAAAGACTCCACTGATAGGCATTCCCATCTCAGGATTGGTTCCCCACGTAATATAAGGTTCCAGCTGAGAGGCATCAAGTGTCAGTTGGGTATCAAAAACAGCATCTTCGTCGGTTTTTAGCGTTTGCCAGTCTGCAATTGCGTCAGCGAGCTCTTTGGGTGCATATTCCCGACCCGCGACATAAGCAAAGGTTGTTGCATCAGGGGCAATCAGCCCTATCTTCGCCCCACCTTCAATCGACATATTACAAATCGTCATGCGCTCCTCCATTGACAGATTCCGGATTGTTTCTCCATAAAATTCAATGGCATGACCTACTCCAAAATCCGTACCGTGAGTGGCGATCAAGGCAAGAATGATATCTTTAGCGTAGACGCCTGGTTGCAAAGTTCCCTTGATCTCAATCCCCATACGTTTTGGTTTCGTTTGCCAAATCGTTTGAGTTGCAAAAACATGCTCCACCTCACTTGTGCCAATACCAAAAGCGATAGCTCCAAACGCGCCATGTGTGGCTGTATGTGAGTCTCCACAAACGATCGTCTTCCCCGGTTGTGTCAGACCGGTTTCCGGGCCAACCATGTGTACGATTCCTTGTCGGGCTGAGCCATTGTCACATAACTGTATCCCAAATGCTTGGCAGTTGTTGCGCAGTGTATCTATCTGTTTCTTTGCAACCAAATCCGTGATCGTAAAAATATCTTTAGTCGGGACATTGTGGTCCATCGTTGCAAAGGTCTTTTCAGGGCAACGAACACGCCGGCCAGCTTGCCTCAGTCCTTCAAAAGCTTGAGGAGAAGTCACTTCATGGATCAGATGCAGATCGATATATAACAGCTGTGCCTCACCTTCTTCCAGCACTACATGACGTTCCCAGAGTTTGTCAAATAATGTTTTCCCCATTCAGTAGCCCCCTAATTTTTTGATTACCGCATCCGTAAATTCTGTTGTAGTAGTATTCCCTCCAAAATCACAAGTCACGACCCCATCTTCCATCACTTGATAGCACGCCTGCTCCATCTGATCAGCAATTGATTTCATCCCAAAAGAAGTTAGCATCATCCCCACAGACAGAATCATTGAAATGGGATTAGCAATATCTTTGCCGGCAATATCCGGTGCTGAACCGTGAATCGGTTCATACAGTGAAACCCCAGAAAGACTATGACTTGCACTAGCCAAAACACCTAATGATCCTGGTAGGACTGACGCCTCATCGCTGAGAATATCGCCAAAAAGATTTTCAGTCACAATCACATCGAATGCAGTTGGCTGTTGCAAGATCTTCATAGCGGCAGAATCAACATATTGGTGTGTTAACTGACAATCGGGAAATTCTTGCGCTACTTCATTCGCCACCTTTCGCCATAATTTGCTTGTTGCCAAAACATTGGCCTTGTCCACGGACACTACTCGCCGTTGTCTAGTTCGTGCGATCTGAAACGCCTTTCGTAAGATACGGCGAATCTCTTCCCTATGGTAATAATTCAGATCCGAAGCCTCTGTTGCCGATAGCTTTTTTTCTCCAAAATAGATGCCGCTCGTCAATTCTCTTACCAGTACCAGATCGGTTCCTTTAACGATCTGCTCTTTCAAAGGAGAAAAGGGTAAAAAAGCATCCGTTACTTTGATGGGGCGAATGTTGGCATAAAGATCAAGCGCGCGCCGCAAGTCCAATAAACCTTTTTCCGGTGTATAAGCTGCATTTTCCCACTTGGGATCTCCAATGGCTCCGAGCAAAATGGCATCCGCTTGCTGACAAGCTTGCAATGTTTTTTTTGGCAGTGGTGTGCCATACTGCTCAATGGCTTGTCCGCCAAATGCATAAGACTCAAAAGCGAAATACGGGTTGCTTGGCAAACACGCCTTTACAATTTGCAATGCACTGGTCATGATCTCCGGTCCGATGCCATCACCAGCAAGAACGACGATTTTTTTCATTTATTCTCGCCTCGATTCTTCAAAGCAGCGCTGGCTTGTACATAGGCTTTTGCAGAAGCTTGCAACACATCAAAATCAACACCGATCCCACTGATTTGTCGGTTTGTCTCTGCGCATTCGATAGCTACATGCACTTCTGCTTGCGCATCTTCTCCACTCGTAAGAGCCGTGATTTCATAATTTAGCAGTCGCGGTTGCTGATCAAAAATCTGATCGATCGAATTATAGATTGCTTGAATGCTCCCAGCGCCAATTGCTGAGGCAACATAAGATTGATGATCTTTTGTGATCGATACCACGGCACCTTGATGACCATTGGAGACATATTGTAGCTGAACAGCCTCTAATTCAACGCCCTCTGTTTGCGTGCGACCTTGATCCGCTGCTAACGCCAGCAAATCCTGCTCCGTTACTTGTTTCTTTTTGTCTGCCAGTTCTTTGAATCGTTTGAACAATGCATTTGTTTCCTCAGAGTCAAACTGATAGCCTAATTGATTCATCTTTTCTATAAACGCATGCCGACCAGATAATTTTCCCAGCGGTAGCGAATTTGTTTGAACACCGACTAATTGCGGCGTAATGATCTCGTATGTTTCAGGATTCTTCAAGACGCCATCTTGATGGATGCCCGATTCATGTGCATAGGCGTTTCCTCCAACGATCGCTTTATTCTTAGGAACAGCGATCCCTGATAGTCGAGCGACTAGGTCACTGGTTCGTTTGGTTTCGCCTAACTGGATATTCGTTGTGCAGTCATAGAAATCTTGACGCACATGCAATGCTAATGCCACCTCTTCCAACGCCGTGTTTCCGGCCCGTTCACCAATGCCATTGATCGTTCCTTCCACACGAGTGGCTCCGTTCTCAATAGCTGCCAGAGCATTCGCCGTTGCCATTCCCAGATCATCGTGACAGTGGGAGGAAAACATAATCTGTTCCTTGCTTTTGGTATTGGCAATCAAATAGGCAAATAATTCGCCATAGGCAGTGGGATTACTATAGCCAACGGTATCTGGAATGTTGATGATGGTCGCCCCGGCATCGATCGCTGTTTGGACCGCTTCTAACAGAAAATCTTTTTCTGTTCGGGTCGCATCTTCTGGAGAAAATTGAACCTTGTCAAATAAAGTTCTAGCATAGGTAACATGTTCTTTGATTGCTCGGATTACTTCTTCTTTAGTCATGGCTAATTTATAACGGCGATGGACTTCACTGGTTGCCAAAAACACATGGATCTGGGGACTTACTGCTTGCTTTAATGCCTCATAAGCGCGATCAATATCTTTAATTTGACAGCGTGCCAGACCTGCCACTGTCATCGTGGATACAGCAGTTGCGATTGCTTGAACCGCTGCAAAGTCTCCTTCCGAAGCAATTGGAAAACCTGCCTCAATTGTATCAATTCCCCATTTTTCCAGCTGTAAAGCAAGCTGTACCTTTTCTTTCGTATTGAAATTCACTCCTGGAGTCTGTTCTCCATCTCGAAGGGTGGTGTCAAAAAACTGGATCTGTCTCAAACTGATTCCTCCTCTGGCTCATTTATTCTTTTAGGGTATAAAAAAAGCACTCCATAAAGGTCTTCCCTTTATGCAATGCGAATAGGACTCTTCTGTTTCACGTCATCAGATCATGAAATACAAAAAAGAGTCCTCACGGTAATAATAAGTTGCTAGTGTTCATCGGCCTATTTCTAATCATTTTATTCACCTGTCACTTTCTGCTTCTCGTTACCTTATATAAGAAGATACCGAAAGACACTGCATCTGTCAATGCTTTTAATTGAATTTTCTGAATATTTAGATAAGAGTTCTTATCAGAAAAAGAGATCATTTTTTTCTTTCTTAGGATCCATTGGAAATACTTCTTTTGAAATACGTCCCTTTAAAACAGATTTTTTTCAGCAAATACTGGTTATATCTTCACAGACTCTTAACACAATTTAAACATTGCTCTGTTAGTATCATTGTATACCAAAAATTATTTTTCAACCTTTCTCCCCTACCAGTCATTCGACTGGTTTTTTTGTCTTACTGAGCAAAAGATCTGTTCTTTTCCCAAGTAGAAAGGATTGAACTCAAAGAGAGTTATCCGTATAATAAGTAACAGAAATTATTTAGGAGGATCAGGATGCGTAACGAAATGATGCATCGTCCAGTAGTAAAAAAAGAACTAGTGGCGTTTATGCGGGAAAAACAAAAGCAATTAACTGGGAAATTAGGTCAAATCGAACAGGCAGCTCATGAAAAAGAAGTTCCTATTATTCCGCATGAGACAGTGGTGTTCCTGCAATTTTTATTAGGACAAATGAAGCCCAAGCAAATATTAGAAATCGGTACAGCAATCGGCTTTTCTTCAAGTTTGATGGCACAGTATGTAGGTGATGGTCACGTAACTACCATCGATCGCTATGATGTCATGATCAAAAAAGCCAGAGAAACTTACAAACAATTGAGCCTTGAGGATAAAGTCACTCTTTTAGAGGGACAGGCAGCAGACGTTTTGCCGACACTTGATGGCCCTTACGATTTTATTTTCATGGATAGTGCAAAGTCTAAATACATCGAATTTTTACCGGAATGCTTACGACTTTTACGTAAAGGCGGCGTGTTAATGGTCGATGACGTCTTTCAGGCAGGAACGATTTTAGATCCTATAGAAGACATTCCACGAGGACAACGGGCCATCCACCGTAAACTAAACCTTTTCCTCAATACAGTGATGGATCATCCCCAACTGACTTCTAGCTTAATTCCCTTAGGAGATGGCGTTATTCTTATTACGAAAGAAGCAGATCATGTGGACGTGGCTACAACCAGCGAGTAACGAGTCATTTTAAAGAAAGTTGGCAAAAATAGCGAAAAGCGATTGACATTAGGCGCTCCTTTTTCTATAATGTTATTTGTTGCTGACTTGTCATAGTAGCTCAGCTGGATAGAGCATCCGCCTTCTAAGCGGACGGTCGGGGGTTCGAATCCCTCCTGTGACGTTATATTATCATACGTTCTATTTACAAACCGTTAGGAATATGAATTCCTAGCGGTTTTTGTTTACCGTTTATGGACATCACGGGACATTTTTACGTCATACTAGTTTTATAAGCACACAGATTACACGAATCTATCGAAATTAAGCTTGTCAAATCTTGTATTTATCGGGCGACAAGAATTTGAACTTTTTTGTCACGTGAAATCATAAATTTTTCTGAGCTAAGGTGACGCTAAAAATATCTATAGGAGAAGCGCTCATCTCATGTAGCCTATCTTTTATTCACTATCCTACTAAGCTTGTAGGTTAAAAAAAATTGAAACTAACCATCATTATTGAAACTAACCATCATTAAAGAAAAAATCTCCTCCTCGATTTTAAGTAAAAAAGTCTTAGTGCAAAAACCTTTTTCGCTTGTTCAATAAGCACGTGACAAAAGCGTAAGTTGTTTTTTTACATTTTTAATGTTAATTTCCACTTAGATATAATATATATACAATTCAAAAACCTACAGAACGGCGTGAATTAAATGAAAAGATGATTTATCGTCCTCTCCATTCTCTCTATGCTATTCATTGACCTAAGCTTCATTGGAAACGCTTATTCAGAAGAACACTCAACGCGTTCAACTACTACCACCGATACAAGCAACACCTTCATAACTGTTTCATCAACTGATATTTCTGATCCAATACTAACAAACTCACTTGAAGAAGAAACAGAACCTACTGCAGCCACTTCATCAGAGCAAGAAGCTCGAACATCTCTTTGGGATATTGAAGACGAAAACAAAGGAAAATATGATTCTGATTAAACAAATTCTCCAGAACTAACAGATCAAGAAGCAACGAAAATCAAAGAATTATATGAAAAAGGGATCGCTGAAGGAAAAGTTAATCGAGAATTATACTCCTATGAAGCTTTTCAAGAGAATTATCAAGTAAATAAAACATCTTATGAAGAAATGAAAGAAGTTGTTGGCGCTGGATTAACCTATGATAACTGGTTTGGAGAAATATTAAATTACAGTGCCTTCCCGGATGGAGAAGGACATTCTCCTCGCAATAATCAACGGTAAAAATGTGCAACCCAAAAACAAAACGCAGACCGTTTCAAACGTAATCTTCGTAAAGGAGATATTATTGTTGTCAGTGGTGGTATGGGGCATGCAGCAATCGCCACTAGTGATAACTATATCTTAGAGATGTCTGGAGGAGGAGTAATTAACAAATGGCCTACTGGTGTCATGAAAGATAATAACCATCAATTTAGTAAAGAAAAGTGGATAAATGGTGGTAGTGAACAAGGAGCTAAGAGTATCAGACATATAGATAATTGGGTCCAAATCTGGCGGCTCCCAAATAAAACTATGGCAAATAAATGCGCTTCTTATGCGGACAAAATTTTTTGGAATTCATCTGGTGGCTATAAAAAGAACCGTCACTATGATTATTTCATTGGTCCTAATACGCTATCTACGAATCCAACCTACTGTTCAAAATTGGTTTTCCATGCTTTTTGGTATGGTAGTGGTTCTGCTCCGGTCATGCAAAGCTATGCTTCAGGACTTACGTTCATTGCTCCAGGTGCCTTGCCTAATATATTCACTACTTCTTACAAACCATATAAAGTTGGAACTTATTAATAGGAGAGATTCTTATGAAAAAAATTTTGTACATTTTATTAAGCTGTTTTTTATTTGTAATAGTGGTGATCCTATTATATTTCGGTTATTTTAAATATCAAGAATACACATCTTACCAAAAGATCGATAACTTTATAGGCCAAACAAAAGAAATCCCTCAAGAAGAAATCCTATTAGTGAAAGATATTTACCCTCTTTCTAATAAATATGAAACCTATTTTTCAAAAGATATCACAACAAAAAAAGATTTTGAAAATTGGAAAAAAGAAATTACCAAAACGGGAAAATTTTATAATGGAAATCTTGTTCCCAAAGATTACATTCCTACCTTAGAAGACTGTGAATTAATTTATAGTTTTATTTACGCAGTAGAAAATTATGGATTTAAAAAACGTTTATCATTTAATTATATTATATCTGGAACCTCAGAAAACAGTAAAAAAGTAATCAAAGAAAATTTTGCCTATCCTGATATCCCTTTCGATTATCCAGAAGAATAAAACTCATGAACTTCCTTAATTGAAATTACTTAGGTGAACCCGTATTCAAAAAACGTTGTTTTACCGCTAAGGACCCTTGGCCTTAGCGGTTTTTATTTTGCTTTGTGCTCAATCTGTGCCAAATATAAATCAAAGATGCACTCTTTGTTCAACCAAAAAGTGCATCTTATCAAACTAGCAAGTTCTTTTATTTTTTCATCTCACGAATGTCCGAGTTATCACGAAAAAACTGTAACACACGGATTCATAAATCAATTATCTAAAGGTGTTGGTCATTGCTGCTAGTCATCAATCATCTTCTGTCGTATTTCTTAGCAGTAAAAACCAACTTCTCTTTCGATCACTTCATCCAAGCGATACGTACGCTACCGTTGTTCTCTGAAAGTTATTTACCGATTAATTAGCAACGTGTATTTGCTGTTGTTCAACTAACGGATAACTAATCAGTTTTTCACTGTCTAGGTCTTCTTTATGCATATCTACAGCGACGATTTGACTATTTTCATAGGTCCGATAGTAATAAATCCCTTTGTCGACATTGCAGCAAGAAGAATAAATGGTATATTCATATTTCCCGTCTCCCACATCACATAATCCTTTTTGCTGTTCGACAGACCCTAAAATATGGAAAAATTGGCTGATACTTTCTGATTCTGAATCACCAGATACAGAATTCAGTTTCGTGAATGCAGCCTTCACAAATCGAGACATCGAGGACAAATCCCCAGGCAACCCAATTCCGCCCATTCCTCGACTATACTCATTCAATTCGATTGCATCTGAGAAGGTATTGGTTGGCGTTTTACTAGATAAAGAACGATAGTTATTTAAATTAAACAAATGATAGTCAAAAGAAGGATTGTTCGTTAGGACACCAACAGGATTATCATAGATATGAAGTCCGTCTTTCATACTTTCTACAACGATTGAAGACTCTTTATCCGCTAATAACCAGTGTAAAGGCGACAGCGGAAGATTTTCGCTAAAATTGATATTAACCAAATTGATTTTATTCAACAATTGTTTTGCTTCAGCTACTGTGCTGCATTGCCCTAATATCCAGGGAATGAATTCAAATGGTGTGACATTGTCTTTATTCTCAACCGGTTCTTTGTAATCTGCAAAACCAGCAAAATTTAACCCAGCCATACTTAAACCTTTTTCATTGGTAGCATCATAATACAGCGGATAATCCGCTATACCAGCAGCAATCCCGATCATCGCATAATGCTGTGATAACTCACCAACTTTTCGAAAAGACAGCTTATAGTTCCTAGGAGTAATCGTGACTACTTCTTCATAAGACAGCTCATAATCAAAGTTTCTACCAAAATAGTGATCTCGCGTTGAATAAGTAATTGATGTACACATATTTTTTCCTCCTAATGTTCATTTTTTCACTTATATTTTACTCCTCTTCACTTTTTTTTCAAAAGAAATGATTGTGTCTCGAACTCAGTTCTTTTATTGGTTATAATCATCTCTAGGAAAATGAACGTTAACAAGTACTCTATTCGTACTTTTCAATAAAACTTATCGTTGTTACACTAGATTTCATACCTATCGTAAAAAAGCATTAATTATCAAAAAACCTTCCAATAAAAGATGTATTCTACATACAAGGAGGCAGTGAGGTGATTTATGGATTATACAAAAGACATTCAACTGGCATTACTCTACATTGAAAATAATTTGACTGGCGATCTCTCCTCAAAAGAAATTGCAAAAAAAGCCGGCATGTCAGAATTTCATTTTCAGCGTGTATTTAAAAAACAACTGGGCATGGGAGTATATAAATATCTTCAAAAAAGACGTATGGCCCATGCTTCCCTACTACTTTTGAAGAGCGAATTGAAGATTATCGAAATTGCTCTGATCAGCGGTTTTTCCTCACAAGAGGCGTTTTCCAGAGTTTTTAAGTCCTATTATCAACTCCCTCCTCGACAATATAGAATCCAATTTAAAAATTTTTTTAGGGGGAATCAAAAAATGAGTGAGACAAAAATAAATGGCTGGTTGCTTTCTGGAAATAATTTTGACAAATATGAAGTGACAATTGATCAAATGACTTTTCATAGTGGAAATCAGTCAGTAAAAATGAGCCAAACAGAGAGCTTATACACAGAGAATTTTGCAACTGTTATGCAACAAGTGAGTGCAAAAAATTACATTAATCAACGTGTGCGATTAAGCGCATACCTAAAATCAGAATCAATTGAAGGTTGGGGAGGAATTTGGTTGAGAATTGATGGCAAGAATTTTGAACAATTAGCGTTCGATAATATGCAGAATCGTCCAGTAACAGGCACAAATGATTGGAATTATTATTCTTCTGTCTTAGATGTCTCACAGGAAGCTGAAGTTTTAAATTTTGGGTTTTTGTTGCAGGGAAAAGGCACTTTGTGGGCTGATGATTTTTGTTTAGAAATCGTTCCCAATGATATTCAAACAACCGAATTTAATAGTGAACAGTACTACCCAACGGAACCCCAAAACTTGTCGTTTTCGGAATAAGAATAGTTAATAAATGAGCTACAGTAGAATTCAAGATGCCACAAGACCTTATGGAATACTACTGTGCTTGAATGATCCAAGCAAAAATCCTGCTCCCCTCCTTTTCTTATACGAAAAAGAAATAGCATTCTGAATCAATGCGAGGTAAAATAAAAGAAAACTTTTTACCAATCAGCTTATTCTGAATCGGAGAGGAAGCTTTCTATGGATACAATGATGAAAAGTATCATTACAGAAAAAGATTTATTACGGCAGATCCTGCTTCTCGAAGAGTTATCCAATCACAAAACGATTACGGCAAAGGCATTGGCTGCTTCGATTCAAACTACAGAGCGGACTGTCTTTACAGATATTCAGTATATTCGAGAGCAATTGCCTGACGGATGGGAAATCGAAGCGACAAGTAATGGCTTTTCTTTACTTAAAAAAGATTCCCAACTAACCAATCAATTATGGGAAAGCTTCTTGCCGCTTTCAATTGGCGCTATGTTGATCAAACAGTTATTCTTTGCAAAAGGAATCTCAACACAATCTTTCTTGCATGACAGTGGTATCTCTTTTGAAACATTGAAACGTCATGTTACAAAAATCAACCGTGGCATTAAACCATACAATATTCGAATTCAGTTGAACGCCAAGCAAGCCAAACTGTCAGGTAGTGAGATCAGCATTCGAGTTTTCTTCCATCGTCTGCTGCTGCCTTTTACCCACAATAATTATTTCTTTGAAGATTATGCTATTCATGAATCACATTATCTTATCTTTTTACAGTCACTGAAACGTCAAGAGTTGGACGTTCTTTCTGAAGAAATTTTTGGCACTTGCTGGTTCTTCATCAATACAATCCGAATCAAAGCCAATTGTCGGGTCAATGCACTCGCTTTTGATCCTTTAGATCCGCTTTTTTTACAATATCAGCAGTCGCTCCAGCAAGTTTATCAAAAAGAAGGCGTCTATTTGAATCAGGAGGAGTGTTTCTTTAGTTTCTATTGTTTTCTGGAAAGTTGGAATTACAACAATCAGTGGACAAGCAAAATTGCTGTCACACTAGATGCCTATCAGGAAATCAAACAATCCGTCCAGTGATTTGTTCAAGAACTTGGGCAAGAATTGGCGATTCCCCTACTTTCTGAAACCCAGTTAGCGGACAATTTGCTGCTTTTGGTCTTAAAATTCAATGAATCCGCAAAACTGTCTGAACAATTTCAATTAGAGTATCAAGAAATGATGCACATTCGTCAACACAACTATCAAGCAATTTTTGAACGATTACGGAAATTTATCTTAGATCCAAAATTTGCCATTGTAACCGATGAACCTAAGTATATCTTGAATATGGCTTCACTCCTCGTACAACAAGCTGTGCTTCAGGCACGACCAGTAACGACCCGAGCTTTCTTCTTCTTTCAAGGAGAACCAGCATGGAAAGTTTTCTTGCAACAGGAAATAAGTGATTATTTGGGTTCTAGGATCGAATTAGTCCCAGTCGAACCAGCTGAATTCGCAGGGATGACTACTCGAAATGACGACTTCATTATTTCGAACGTCCCTTTGGATGATCCCAAATTACCAGTCTTCTATCTTTCAATGCTGCCAACTAAAAATGAGCTCAATCAATTGACTGAGCTCATCCAAACATATTATCTGATCAACCAATGACTTAGCTTAGTTCATTGGTTGTTTTTGTATTTTGCCGATTGGCGCGCCGCTTCATTAGATGCTTTTCAACTTCAACCACCGCAAAGAGTAAGAAGCCATTTGCTGCGATACTAAGATGCTGTACAAGCGTCAATGTAGTTGTCCCAATCAGTTGCTGCGCAACTGGCAACACCAGAACCATTCCTTGCAAGATCACCAAGATTCCTAGAGAAATGAACAGTGCCCGATTTTGGAACATACTCTTGTTCAATGCTGGCTCTAAAAGCTCCCGACAATTCAACATGTATACTGCTTGTCCTAATACGATGTTCTGCAGGAGAATCGTTTGCTGGACTGCTTGCCCTTCAAATTGCATGGACAAAAAGTAAGCAGGAATCATGATCAGTAGAGAAACATAGACGATTCGGAACATGCTGTACATGGAAAGAATTCCTTCATTGACTGGACGTGGCGGCCGATCCATCACATCTTTACTCGCTTTTTCGAATCCTAGTGCATAAGACAATGTAATTGTTGTTACCATATTGACCCAGAGGATCTGAACTGGAGTCAAAGGTAATGGACGATTTAACAAGAGAGCAAAAATGACAATCAATCCTTGCGCTAATGCTGTTGGCAAAAAGAAGTTGATAGTTTTTTTCAGATTGTCAAAGATCCGTCGCCCTTCTTTGACTGCATTCGCGATTGTATGGAAGTTATCATCTGCCAAAACCATATCGGCTGCTTGCTTGCTTACTTCACTTCCTTTGATCCCCATAGCGATCCCGATATCTGCTTTTTTCAATGCGGGAGCATCATTGACACCGTCTCCGGTCATGCCTACGATCTCACCATTATTTTGTAGAGCGGTCACAATTCGTAGCTTGTGCTCTGGCGTCGTCCGAGCAAAAACATCCACGTGATTGACTTGCTGTGCCAACTCCTCATCGGTCATTTGGTCGATATCTAATCCTTCAAGAACTTTCTTCGTATGTTTCAACCCGACTTGCTCGCCGATGGCTTGCGCCGTTTCTTTGTGGTCTCCTGTGATCATTTTGACTCTGATCCCCGCTTGTAAGGACTCTCTCACTGCTTTGATTGCACTGTCTTTTGGCGGATCAATGATTCCTGCAAGACCTATGAAGACTAAATCAGTGACTTCTTCATGAGCAACTTGACTGGATGCTGGAACTGTCTTGTATGCGAACCCTAAGACCCGCTGTCCTTTCTGTGCTAGCTCAGAAGCCGCTTGCTGCCAATAGGATACTTGATCTTCTGATAGCTGACTTTTATTTAGCAAAACTTCTGGAGCGCCTTTTACATATAAGATTGATTGATCCTCTTGCAAAGGATGCAAAGTTGCCATGTACTTGTAAGTAGAGCTAAAAGGAATTTTTGCTGCAACTTGTTGCAAGGGTAATTCCTGAGTCTCCACAAACTGCAGCAGCGCCCGCTCAGTAGGATTACCTTGCAAATCTGCTGCCCGCTGAGAACTATCTTGTTTCAGATCTTGACAATTTGCCATGATATCGTACATGAGCGCTTGCTCTTTTTCGGTTACAGTGACAGTATCTACAACGGTCATTTCATTTTTTGTCAACGTTCCTGTTTTGTCCGAACAAATGACTGTCATTGCACCAAGCGTTTCCACCGACGGCATCGTCTTGATGATTGCTTGCTGATCTGCCATTTCTTTGACACCCATTGACAAAATCATGGTTAAAACAGCTGGTAATCCTTCCGGAACCATTGCTACGATTAACGCGATCACTGAGGAAAACAACACGTTTAGTTCTAGACCATACCGGAATGCGGTAAAGAAAATTAAGAAGAGAATCAGCGCGACAATACCGCGAAAAATCTGCTTGTTCAACTGATGCATTTTCTTTACCAACGGTGTCTCTTGTGATTTCACTGACTGCAAAGCTTGATTGATCTTACCGATTTCTGTCTCGTCGCCAGTTGCTACTACCACACCGATAGCTGACCCACTTTGAACAAGTGTACCAGAGAAGACCATGTTCTTTTGATCTCCAATAATACTGTTTTCTGTGATGACGTGTTCTGTTTTCTTGACTGGCTCAGATTCTCCAGTTAAGATCGACTCTTCTACGACCAATCCATGATTTTCGATCAATCGCATATCCGCTGGTACGACATCGCCCGCCTTCAATGAGACTAAATCTCCTTGAACGATCGACTCTGCGGCAACAGTTTGCTGCAGTCCTTCCACAATGACTACGGCTTCTTGGCCCATCATTTGTTTTAAGCCGTCCAAAGATTCTTCCGCTTTTCGTTCCTGCCAGTAACCCACAATGCCGTTGATGATAACAACTAGAAGAATGATGCCACTTTCTACATAATCACCTGTAACAGCCTTTAAAGCTGCAGCAACCATCAACACGATCATCAACAGATCCGTAAAATGTTTTGCGATTTTTTGCCAAGTTTTGATTTGAACTTTTTCTGCAATGCGATTTGCACCATCTGCTTCTAACCGTGCCTGACGTTCTTTATTTGAAAGTCCCTGACGATCGGACTGTAGCTGCTTCATCAATTGTTCTTTTGAAATTTGATACCACTTCATTGTCATTCCCCCTAATGTCTTTTTAGCTTTCGCTTGTCTATAAGTATAGGGGGGATTCTTAAAAATAAACGGTCGATTATTTCAGTCTAATATGAAAAAAATGCCCATTAAAAAAACGCTCTATTAGAAAGATCCATTTCCTCCACCATCACCATGATTCGCTCTTGTGATTTTTTCATGAAACATCGCGATAGCCTGTGCGGTTTCTGCCATATTTGCGAGCGTTACACTTTTTTTCATTGCTTCATCAAGGAGAAGTGGGCCTGGTTGAATACTGAAAATACCAGCAAAATACTGACCGATCTCTCCTAGATCAGGCTCCCTTTGCCCACACAATGCAACAACTGGAATAGCATGGGGCTGTGCGATTTTGGCCACACCTAATGGCACTTTTCCGGCTGCAGTTTGACGGTCAAAACGGCCTTCACCGGTGATGATCAACGTAGCATCACTGATTCTAGTCTCTAATTTCAACAGTTTCGCAATGGTCATAAATCCAGGACAGATCTGTCCCCCTAGTAAGACCATCGCACCGCCGATACCTCCAGCAGCACCCGTTCCAGCGATCCCATTTAAATCAATTTGGTATTCTTGCTGCACGAAATACGCTACTTTTTTTGCTTGCTGCTCCAATACCTGTACCGTTTGAGGTAAAGCACCTTTCTGAGGTCCGAAAGTAGTTGCAAATCCTTCAGCTCCAGTATAAGGATTAGTTACATCTGCTAAAACCAACAGTTCGATACCAGAAAGCAGTTTCTGCACTGCTGTTATCGAAAAATAATTTATGGTCAACAAAGGATTGCGCGCATCTTCCGCAGGTTGATACATTAGTTCCGCACCTAATGCTTCCAGTAAACCCAGTCCGCCATCTGTTGTTGCACTGCCACCTAACGTTACATAGATCTGTGTTACTTTTTCATTGATTGCATCTGCGATCAAAAGACCTAGCCCGTAGGAACTAGCCTGTCTGGTTGTTTGATCTGAAGGATCAAGTAATTGGATACCGATGATTGCTGCACATTCAATAATCGCTATTCGCTTTTGATTGATTGTTGTCAGTAAATACGAAACTACTCGTTCTTCTCCTAGGGGACCGACACTTGTTACGGATTTATACTGTCCTCCATAGGCAGCAAATAACGCAGCCATTGTTCCTTCTCCACCATCTGCGATGGGGATTGATTCTTTTTCCCATTTGACTGGAAACCCTTTAAGTGCTGCCTGATTTAATTCTTCCGAGGTAGCACTCCCTTTAAATGAGTCAATCATTGCTATCACTTTCATATCGAACCCTCACCTCGTTTTCTTTCATTAAACACTGAAATACGTCTTACAACAAGAAAAAAGAGTGTTGCTACTCTTTATCAACCCATGGTTAACTTTATCAATCAAAAGTTAACTTGTTCTCCATTGTGCTCCTCTCTTTCCTGTTCTACAATAAAGCTAGCCAATTCAATGGAGGTGCGTCATGGAATTACCAATTGGACAGGAAATAGCCAAGAGAAGAAAGGACAAACAAATCACTCAAACAGAGCTAGCTGATTTTATGAGTGTTTCTAAGGCCTCGGTTTCTAAATGGGAGACGGGCCAATCTTATCCAGATATTACCTTGTTGCCACTCTTGGCTGCTTTCTTTGATTGCAGCGTCGATGATCTTTTAGTGATCAATTCTCAGCTAACAACTCAAGAAATCAAGCGGATTTACCAGTTGTTGAAAGACTCGTTTGAAACTAAATCCGCTGATGACGTGTTACTTATGCTGAGAGGATTCATTCGCCGTTATTATTCCTGCTATCCATTTCTGCTGCAGATGGGACTTTTTTATCTGAATCATTGGGATCTGTTGCCTATTCCAGCTCAAGTTACTAGGACAGAACAAGTACCAAATAATGAGAAAACTGTTGAGGATCAACGAAAGTATTACTTACAAGAGGCGGTTAAATTATTTGAATTAGTCAAAACTAACGGTTCCGCTGACCTCCTGCAACAAGCTAGCTATTATGAAGCCTATTCAATGCTTATGCTTGGTCAGGCAGAGGACGTTTTAGGTGTATTAGGAAATAAGACACCCGTTTTCTTGCCAGTGGAATCTTTGATTGCAGCTGCGCACCAACAAATGGCAGATGGTTCAGCCGCAGAAACTGTTCTTCAAAGTGCCATTTATCAATATGTCACAGTTTTACTCAGTCTGTTGACTAACTACACGCTTTTGCTGACCAAAAAACCCCAAGCTATGGAAGCAACTTACCAACGAGGGCTGGCCTTTTGTGAAACATTTGACTTATCCAGACTACATCCAGTCATTATGCTCAATTTTTTGGCTGCCTGTTTGACCACTTTTGCTGTACAAGGCAATAGTGCCCGCTTGCTTTGCGCTTTGACTCGTTATGTCTCATTGCTGGAAAAAACAGAAGATCCTTATCTCCTTCATGGTGATGCGTACTTTGATCAGATCGAAAGTTGGATTGATGAGTTGGAACTTGGAAATCAGATGCCCCGTAGTTCTAATATGGTAAAAAAACAATTGACAGGGCTGATTCTTGAATCACCCCTATTGCAGCCCTTCAAAGATCAACAATCATTTACAGAATTATTCCAGCGCTTGCAAGCAGTAGCCGCCCATACTGCAGATGACACTCATGGAAAGGAGGAAACACGATGATGACCACGAGCATTCCAGAAAATATTGGTGACTATCTACCCATTCTGATCCCATTAGCACTTTTGCAATTCGGGTTGATACTTGTTGCTGTTTTAGATATCGTTAAACAGAAACACTTTAAATTCGGCAACCGCACGTTATGGATACTTGTTTCTTGTTTGATTAGTATTATCGGACCAATTTTGTATTTCACTTTTGGGAAAGGAGAAAAAGAATGAACGTCATTGAGATCAATCAATTATCTAAGTCTTTTGGCGAAAGAAAAATTCTAGATGCCATTTCTTTTGTCGTTCCCAAAGGGAGTGTTGTCGGCTTTGTCGGGGAAAATGGTGCTGGTAAAACAACAACGATGAAGCTGATTTTAGGCTTGCTAAAGTCAGATAGTGGGCAGATCACGGTCTGCGATGAGCCGGTTGTCTATGGAAATGCTCAAACAAACCGTAAGATAGGCTACTTACCGGATGTTCCCCAATTCTATTCTTTCATGACCGCAACAGAATACCTGCATTTTTGCGGAAAAATAAGCGGTCTTGGCAAACAGCTGACTAGCCGAATCGATGAGATTCTTCAGCTGGTCAACCTTGAAAAAAATACCAAAAAAATCAGCAGCTACTCACGGGGGATGAGGCAACGGCTGGGTCTTGCACAAGCTTTATTGTCAAAACCAGAAATATTGATTTGTGATGAGCCGACTTCTGCGCTGGACCCGCTGGGACGCAAAGCCTTTCTAGATCTTTTACTTGCCATCAAACAAGAAACGACAGTTCTTTTTTCTTCACATATTTTATCGGATGTTGAACAAATTTCGGATTACGTGGCGATTTTACATCAGGGAAAGATCAAACTCTTTGGTGAAATGGAAGAATTAAAGACACAATTTCGCCAAGAAGATTATCTTCTTCAATTTGCCAGCTCACAAGAAACAGAGCATTTCTGTCAGCTCGCGAAAGGTGCGGCGATTAATTGGACGAGGGAAAAACATCAACTGATTATTCCAGAAAATCAAACTTTTCAACAAGGCCAAAAAGTGCTGCAACTCATGGCTGAAAATGAATTGGTCCCCTTACTCTTCCAAAAAAATGAATCCTCGCTAGAAAAAATCTATTTGGAGGTAGTTAAATGACGCAGCTAACAGTTTTTTTAAGAAAAGAAGTATTAGGCGGCTGGCGGAATAAAAAGATCATCATTTGTGGTGTGATTTTTCTGATGGTGGGCATGCTCTCGCCTTTTCTGGCAAAAATAATGCCGGATATCTTTTCTTCCATGGTGACAGATGGGATCCAAATCACTGTTTCCACGCCGACATCTGTCGATTCGTGGATGCAATTTTATGACAATATCGGTTCATTGGGTCTCTTGGTTTTTGTGATACTCTTTGCGGATACGATTTGTGCGGAAATTGAGCAAGGAACTCTGATCAATCTAATCACAAAGGGATTGCCAAGACAAACGATTCTTTTAGCAAAAACACTTTATCTTTATTTCCTTTGGACACTTTTCTATGCTGCCGCTTTTCTCATTTGTCTTCTTTATACAAGAATTTATTTCAATGACTCTTTGACCCATCATCTTATCAGTGCGGGTTTTAGTTATTGGTTATTTGGGCTATTGTCAATCAGCTTACTGCTGTTAAGCTCCGCATTTGCTAAAAATGTTTACCAAGTCTTACTCTTTTTAGCTGCTTTTTATGGTATTGGCGTATTGGGTAGTCTCTTTGAATCTCTCCAAAAGATCAATCCTTATTCATTGTCCAGCCAGACAATTGCTTATATTCAAGGAAATTCAGAGCTGATGGACTTCTTACCAGCTGTTCTGATAGCTGTAGTCGGATCGTTTCTGTCATTAATCATTAGTCGTTCGATTTTTCAAAAAAGAAAGCTATAGACTAATTTGATTATTTCTGGGAAGTAGTAAATAACAGCCTCTCTGACAATTGATGTCAGAGAGGCTGTTATTTTGAATAAGTGATATTTTTTAGTCCCGACAGTAATCTCAATCTCTCTTCGCGAACGCGATTATCAACAAAGGGAATGGAAGAGAGGTTCCCTCATCCAGCCGTTCTTTTTTCTTTGACAGGAGCGGATGCAAGTGTGGACTCCTTTGCTTCCTTTCTTTTGACAAATTGACGCTGCCCTTTGAGCAAGATACTCATAAAGAAAGCAATGAGATAGATCGAGCAAGCAGAAATGATCGCTTCTCTCAGTCCAAAGACCAGAAAGTTCAAAACAATGATCGTTGTATTGGTCAAGAAGATCCCGACTGCTTTTTTTATGCCGAAATATTTTTCAAAAATCAACGGTGGGATCGTGACTCCCCCATTGGATGCACCGATACAGTAAAGGGAAAATATCCCTAAGCTAAAGAAGAAGCTTCCTAGAATCAAAGAGGCTGGGTAAAATTCCCAAACCATCCATTCAGGAATCCATGCTAACATGACAGGAAACAACAGGCTTCCGAAGACGGTATTGATAAAGACTTTCCGCTCTAAAAAAAGAAACGCTAGTCCTAACATAATCAAGTTGATTCCCCAGACAATCAGATGGCGATCAATGGCTAATCCTGTTTCTATAAGATACCCGATTGAGCCCACCCCGGCCGAGGCAATGCTGTGAGGTAAAAGAAAGAAGTTCAATGCAATACAGATCCATAACACCCCTAATGAAATCAAGCCTATTCGTTTGATAGTCATCCACCTGTTTCCTTTCTGTATTTCAATCTATCGATCTTCTTGATATTGCTGCCATTTTAACAAAAAAAGCAGCAGAAAGAAGAGTCAAATTTTTCATGTCGCTATGAAAAATTTGACTCTTCTGGTAATCGCTAAAACGACAACCTTTATTTAATTCAACGGATTTTTTTATAACAAATGATTCGAAATAAACAAAGTTCTCTTAGCCAAGAAGGTTGGCTGCTCACTGATTTGCGCAAGTAGATCTGCTACTTGTAATTCGACTGCTCTTAGCTGATTGTCCTTGCTCGTTTGCAGATCAGATTCAGGTGAACACTCATGCAAAAAAAGCAGGAAGATGCAAAATCGTATAGTCACACATCGCTTCTTCAATCATCCGAATAGATAATGTCATTTGACTGCTTCGAGCTTTCTTGTGCGTCGTTTTTGTTTCCGGGATTTGATCTGACAGGAAGCTTTCCTCTGGTTTCACCAGGCAAACGATTCGGGTTAAGTCAAGTAGTTTCATCGCTTCTATGATTCGCCAGGTGACTTGTGGCTCAGGCATCTCACAAAGGCAAACGATTTCACAACCAACCATTCCTCGCAAGATCCTGCCTAGATCTAGTAAATCACCTTGAAACATGCTTTCTCGTTGAGGATCAAGCAATGTCGTCTGATTCTTTTTTGGCACGTACAAAACAAGCGTCTCGTCTCTCGCTAATAATTGTTTTCTGATAACAGAAGAAGATCTTGGGTACCTAAAATCATTACTTTTGTCAAACGATTCCTTTCCTATTTTGGCTGTATCCTAAAAGGGATTGCGTGTAATTGCAAAATTAATTCGTAAACGTTTCTTTGCGTAACCGAGCTTCAGCAGGAATGATGTGGTCATCATAATGTTCCAATTTGTATTCCAATCGTTCTACCGCTTCTGTCATGGTTGCAATTCGTTCATGCAACGCTGCGATTTGCTCTGCTAGCAATTGTTTTCTTTGAGGAACTGTCTGACTCCCTTCACGAAATAACGCCAAATAGGTTGACAAAGCCTCAATCGAAAGTCCTGCTTTTCTCATCTTACTGGTAAACTCGATCCACTTGAGATCTTCTTCATCAAAGACTCGAACACCATGAGCATTGCGTTTGACTGGTGGTAGAAGGGCAATCTTTTCATAGTAGCGGATCGTATCTGCAGAAAGACCGCTAAGTTCACTTATTTTTTTGATATTCACATAGATTCCTCCTGCTATTCCTACGATATTTCTCTAGTAAAATCAATTGGCGCCTACAACCGCATGCGGAAGATAAGGTTCTTCTAAGTAAGCAACTTCTTCTGTGGATAGCTTCAACTCAATGGCTGGCAAAGCATCCAGTAAATGACTTTCTTTTGTCGCCCCAATGATTGGTGCCACGACTGATTCTTTTTGCAATAGCCATGCCAAGGCCACTTGTGCTCGTTTGACTTGACGTGTCTCAGCAATCTCTGCCACACGGCGAACGATCAATTGATCTTGTTCTTTAGTCTGATCATATTTTGATTGTGCTGTTTTATCTGTCGCAAAACGTTTCGTTTGTGCATCCCAATCACGAGTCAAACGACCGGCAGCTAATGGACTGTAGGGTGTGACCGCAATTTTTTGATCATCACAAAGGGGGAGCATTTCCCGCTCTTCTTCTCGATACAATAAATTCAAATGATTTTGCATGGAAACAAATTTGGTCCAGCCATGTTTATCCGCAACCGCCTGTGCTTTGGCAAATTGCCAAGCGTACATTGCTGAGGCACCGATATAGCGAACTTTCCCTGTTTTCACTAAATCGTGAAGTGCTTCCATCGTTTCTTCGATCGGTGTTGTATAATCCCAGCGATGAATAATGTAGAGGTCTACATAGTCCATTTGTAATCGTTCTAAACTTTGTTCAATTTCAAAAAAGATCGCTTTGCGTGAAAGCCCACCGCTATTGGGGGCTTTTTTCATTTTAGAATAGAGCTTGGTTGCGACGACGATTTCATCTCGTGGGGCAAAATCATTCAGCGCTTTTCCCAATATTTCTTCGCTGGCACCATAGGAATAGATATTCGCTGTGTCAAAAAAATTGATTCCTAGATCAAGGGCTTTTTTGATGACTTCTCGACTTTCCGTTTCTTCCAATACCCATTCATGAAAGCCGCTTTTCGGATCACCAAAGCCCATTGCCCCTAAACAAAGGGGGGAGACTTCTAATCCAGTATGTCCAAATTTTACATAATCCATTGTCGTTCCTCCTTAAGATTGATACTTCTAGCATACGCCTTCGAGTGAACTCCAAGTCAACCCCTTTTTAATAATTAAAAAAATTCAGATTGATCGTCAGCTCACGATAATTCGTATCTTGATAATTTTCCCGCCAATTCTTGGCCCGCTTCTCAAAATAGTGTTCGGTTTCCTTCTGATAAAAAATTCTCGCTAAAGAAATTGCTTGGTCAAAGCATCCATTGCCCTGTTCTGGTTGTTTTTCCAGATAAAAAAGAATTCCTTGGTTAAAAATATAGGTGATTCTGGGGCGCAATAAAATTGTGCGTTCGTCCAGACTCTGCCGATACAGTTTCTGGATCTTTCTGGCTGCTGGAAGATTGCGGTGAAACACATATTTAGAAAAAAAGTTCTCCAACAGATCATAATAAAGGGCATTGGTTTGCGGAACACTTTGGTACAGCTTGGCTTTTTTCAAAATGCTTTTCAGTAATAGATCCATCTGTTCTGTGTCCAATGCAAAGGTAAAAATACTGATCAAACGCAACTCCATCTCACCCCAATTATTGACTTGCTGGAGATAGCTGAGTACTTTTTGAGAATGAATGAATGGACGATTATTTCCTGCATTGAGTACATCTTCAATGAAACAGCCTAAAAACTGCGGCCAATCATACGGACTCTGACTTTCAGCAAAAAAACGTTGTGCCAACGAACGAGCCGCCTCTTCTTGATTCGTATTAAGATACTCCTGCATCTGCTCGATAGACTTTTCAAAACGGTCTTTAAAAGTCTGTTTCCCAACAAATTGAAATTCCTCGATCGTCACATTGATATTTTGCAAGCATGTAAAAAACTGATCGACCGTCAACATTGATTTTCCATTTTCAAAACGTGAAAGTTGTGCACTTGATATCCCTTGCTGACATGCTTCCTTCAAAGTAATCCCTTTTTCTAAACGCAGTTTCTTAAATGTCGCTCCATAGTCCATTCACAGCACCTCTTTACATATATGTAATTATTCCTTCGCTTTTACTTTACCCTTTTACAATAAAGATATCAAGAAAGGTAATAAGAAAGGAGCAAAAAATAATGAAAAAGGTGTTATTGGTACATTGGAAAAATCAGGGGGTCGTCCTGCTTTTAATGGCAGGAGTCGCACTTTCACAAACGATAGCCAGCTTGCAAAATGTGCAGGTTCTAAACAGTCTCATCCAATTCGATCAAAAAGGATTTATCCAAGGTGTTGTAGGGATGGTCTTAGCCTATAGTTGTTTTCTGATGTTTATTTATCTGCAAATCCGTTATACAGCCTATACATCTCAGAAGATGTCCCTTTATTTGCGAGATCAATTATTGACTCGGCTACGATACAGTGATTATCAGACATTCCACAAAGTTACCGTAGGCAACTATGCATCAAAATTGAGTAACGATATAACCATGATCGAAACAGATGGCTTCGCCAATATCTATCAGGTCATGCAAGGTGTATTGTCTTCACTATTTGCCGTTATCGCATTAGCCCAATTTCATTGGTCATTGATCGTGCTCACCTTAGGTCAGTCCTGTTTGTTGCTTTTGTTGCCGAAAATCTTCCAAAAAAAGATGAAACAATCTGCTGTCGCTACTGCTCAGGCAAATGAAGCTTTTTTGAGTAAAACCAACGAACTGTTAGCTGGATTTGATACTTTCCTAAATTTCCAGCGTCTTGATTTTCTTAAAAATAAACTCTTGGGTTCCGCACAAAGAATCCAGTCCGCAAAGCTAAAACAAGCACAAGTGATGGCTGCTGTCTCTGTAACTGGCGGAATTGGCAATGTGACTGGTCAATTGAGTGTCTTAGGTTTTACTGGCTACTTGGCATTTCTGCAAATCGTTCCCATCGGAGCGATTACAGCAACAGGAAATCTTGCTTCGACAATCTTTAATACATTAGGAAATATCAGTTCCTATCTGTCAAAAATACAAGGCACATTCCCTTTATTCGATGCATTTGCTTATGAGAAGCCAGCGCATGAGATTTCGCTACCCAGCAAAAAAACAAACGATGCAAAAGATCTTGTGTTGGCACAAGCTTCTTATTGTTATCAAACGACCGATGGAAAGCCGCAACGAATGTTGTTCAATCTCTCAACCACTTTTAAAGCTGGACAAAAGTATGCCATCGTGGGGGAAAGCGGCTCAGGTAAGTCAACATTATTCAGTTTGTTGACTGGACGGCGCAAAGACTATAGCGGATCGATCCGCTTGGGAGAAACGGAAATAAAAGAATTCCCTTTAGAAGAATTGCAAGACAATGTGACAGTTATTGATCAACGTCCCTTTGTCTATCAAGCATCGATTCGCGAGAATCTGACATTAGGACAATTTTTTTCCGATGAAGAAATCGAGCAAGCGCTAAAAAAAGCGGAACTCTTTGCAGTTATTGAACAACTACCTGAGCAGTTAGACACAGTTCTTACCGAAACAGGCGGTAATCTTTCAGGGGGACAATTGCAGCGTCTTGCACTAGCTAGAGGCTTCCTATGGAAAAAACCTATTTTGTTAGTTGATGAAGGAACCTCTAATCTTGATCAAGAAAATGCTAAAAAGATCGAGAAATTACTGTTGCAACAACCGCAAACCGTCCTGTTTATTACCCACCACCTTCGAGACGAAATCGTCCAAAAGTTAGACGGTGTTCTCTCACTTACCCCCTCCTAGCAAATTGATCGCGATGACTCTTTTATCAATAGGTCGTATTTGCTAAACTGAAAGTAGCTGATTCAACAAAAATCAATGCTTTGATTCTTAATAAAGCATTGACTTTTGTTGTGATGACTTTTTGTCTGCTAAACAAGAAATGAGCCAATGGAGGTTTTTGATGGTCAACCCACAGCTAATGCATTATTTAGAAACAACAATCATTCCACAATACAAGCAATTAGACACAAGTCACTCCCCTGAGCACGTCTATCAAGTGCTCGAAAACAGTATAGAAATCGCTGCCCCATTATCGGTTGACTTAGACATTGTCTCTACTGTTGCTGTCTTTCATGATCTTGGTCTATTAAAAGGACGAAAAAATCATGAACGCGCTTCAAGATCTATGGTAGAATCAGATGCTTTTTTGGCGGATTACTTTACCAAAGAACAGCGTAAAATAATCGGAGAAGCCGTCGAAGATCATCGTGCTTCCCTCTCCTATGAGCCACGATCCATCTATGGCAAAATCATTTCAGAAGCTGATCGTGATCTTGATTTTTATCGGATTCTCGAACGCACGATTTACTTTGCCATCGAAAGAAAGAGCCTTTCTGATCCTGATAATCTTTGCCAAGAGGCATTTGAATACATTCAGCAAAAATACGGTCCCCACCATCACTTGACCTTTTGGCTCGGCTATTCAAAAAATATCGCAGGCTTAGCAAAGATCCATGAAATGCTCACAGATCCGATCAAATTTAACAGCGCTTTTTCTGATTGCTATGAACAACGAATGAAAAAAGCCGACTTCTTGAGCTAAGACGTCAAGATCCGGCTTTGTTTCATTTTTCTAGTCGTTCGATCATTTCTTTCATCTTTTCAATTTCTTCTTTTTGAGTTTGGATAATATCATCCGCTAGTTCTTTGACCTCAGGATCTTTGATGGCAGCATTGGTACTGGTTAAAATGGCAATCGAATGATGAGGAATCATTGCTTTCATCCATTTCACATCATCAACAGCCGTTTGGGAGCGCACCATGAAAAGTGAACCACAGAATACGAGTACACTGACAGCTAAAATCGCTAGATTCCATTTCTTATTTTCGTACATTTTCCACATAAATAAGAGCATGATCATCGCCATCACGGCCCCCATCATCAACGCCATAAATAATCGAGTCTGACTATAAAAGATATGATCCCATTGAAAAACATTCAAGTACATCATCCCAAACATCACGACCGTCGATACTAAAATCATCACACCAAAACGCACATACTGTTTCATTTCTATCTCCTCTTTCCATAAAAATATCCACTATTAGTCTATCAGGATTGATTGTTCCTACTCAAACGAAACGCTTAATTGTGATTAGGAGACGAAGCATTGTTCACTCTTGCAAGTTTTTTCCTGATTCCTCTATGGATTGCCAGGTATCAGGATTTTTGTTCTATCGCTTTTCCTAGGCTTTTTTTCAGCTTTTCTGTCAGATCTTTGCAGGAAGGAAGAATCCATGCCAAAGCAATAAATTTTGCAGCTGAATAAGAATGTGGTAACTTGATTTTATCACCTGATAAAATTTCTAGGAGGAAGTTGTATGTTTTTAGCAATAAATGAAATCCGCCATTCTAAATTGCGGTATGCACTGGTTACCGGTGTCATGTTTTTGATCGCTTACTTAGTTTTTTTCTTGACGGGGCTAGCCTATGGTCTTGCCCAAGAAAACCGAACTGCTGTCGATAAATGGTCGGCATCAGAGATTTTATTAGCCGAGGAAGCGAATAACAATTTGAATATGTCCATGATCCCTCGTAATCTCTATGATGAAGTCAAAGCAGATGAGAAAGCTGTATTGGCTCAAACTGCGGGTGTGATCACCAAGGATTCCGGTGGTGAAAAAGTTGATGTCAGCTTTTTTGGGATCGAACCAGATCAATTCTTGGCTCCTAAACTCACGGAAGGCGAACTTTTCGCGAACGACGATGAGGCAGTTGCTGACAGCAGTTTGAAAGAGGAATACGACATTAAGATCGGCGATACCGTCAAATTAGCCGGCAATGAAAAGAAACTGAAGATCGTCGGCTTTACAGAAAATGCTCGCTTCAATGTCGCACCTGTTCTCTACACGACGATTGGTGCCTATCAAGAAATTCGCTTTGAAACAAAAGATACCAGCGATAAAGCCCGCATCAATGCCATCGTTACGCGAGGAACAGTTGAAGAAGTACCGGATGAATTAACAGCAACCAAAATTAGTGATTTCATCAATGAATTGCCTGGTTATAGTGCTCAAGTGCTAACCTTTGGGTTTATGATCGGCTTCTTGATCGTCATTGCTGCCATCGTTATCGGGATCTTTATTTATGTCTTGACTATGCAGAAATCTGATATTTTTGGTGTCATGAAGGCACAAGGAATTTCTAGTCGTTACATCGCATTTTCTGTCATCGCACAAACTTTCCTTTTAGCAACGGTGGGCGTATTGGTAGGATTAGCGGCGACGATCGGAACGGCGTTGGTCTTGCCGCAAGCTGTGCCCTTTCAAGTAAACAGCCTCTTTTTTGCAGGTATTAGTGTGTTGATGATTTTGATTGCGATTGTCGGTGCTTTCTTCTCAGTAAGAACGATTGTTAAGATTGACCCATTGAAAGCTATTGGATAGGAGGATAAAAATGAGTGCCATTGAATTTAAAGATGTGAAGAAAACCTTCAAAGATGGAGATACGATGATTGAGGCTTTGAAAGAGACAAACTTTTCCGTTGAAAAAGGAGAATTTGTCGCCATCATTGGACCCTCTGGTTCAGGTAAAAGTACTTTTTTAACTATTGCGGGAGGATTACAAGCACCTACAGCTGGTGAAGTTTTGATCAACGATCAGCCTTTTAGTGACCAGAAAGAAAAAAATCGGGCCAAATTACGATTCAAAGAGATCGGTTTTATTCTTCAAGCTTCCAATCTTGTCCCATTCTTGACCGTTAAAAAGCAACTGAAACTAGTCGACAAAGTCAGCAAAGAGAATAAAACCCAATCTGCCCAAGATTTATTTACCCAATTAGGAATCGATAAATTGCAAAACAAATACCCTGAAGATCTCTCCGGTGGGGAACGTCAACGGGTGGCGATCGCTAGAGCTTTGTATCATGACCCAACAATTATTTTGGCGGATGAACCAACAGCCAGTCTGGATTCCGAAAAAGCCTATGAAGTAGTCAAAATTCTTGCGCAAGAAACAAAGGAAAAAAATAAAGCGACGATTATGGTGACCCATGATACCCGACTAACTGATTATTGTGATCGGGTGCTTGTAATGGAAGACGGTGTCTTAAAGGAAAAAGAACACACAAAAACACAACACGATTAATCTGAAGCCAAGAAATATTTGATAAGGAGTTCTCATGAAAAAAATTATCGTTGTCGGCGGCGGTGTCGCAGGACTATCCGCCGCTGTCAGATTGCAACAAGCAGGTTATGCGGTCACACTATACGAAAAAGAAAGCCAGCCCGGTGGCAAAATGAACCAAATCAAGCAAGCTGGTTTTACATTTGATGTCGGCCCGACCATTGTTATGATGCCGGAGATTTATCGCGAGATTTTTGAACTATGCGGTGTCGATCCAGATGACTATATCCCGATGGAAAAGGTTGATCCTATGCTGCAGCTCTACTTTGCTGATGAAGCACCTCTCACCTTTTCCAATGATCTGATTGAACTCACTAAAACATTAGAAGGGATTTCTGAAGAAGATGCCCAAGGTTATTTCGCCTTTCTGGCAGATATTTATAAACGCTACGTGATTGCAAAAGAAGCTTTCATCACTAAATCGTTTCGAGGATTCTGGGATTTTTATAATCCTCAATCCCTTTGGGCAGGAATGAAATTGAAAACATTCAACGATGCCTACACTTCGATCTCAAAGTTTGTTAAAGATGACCGCTTGCGCAAGTCGCTAGCCTTTCAAACATTGTATATCGGGGTTTCTCCCTATCAAGGGCCCTCTCTTTATACGATCATCCCTATGATCGAGTTGTTCTATGGCGTCTATTTCATCAAAGGCGGTATGTATACATTAGCGACTTCGCTGGCTCGCTTATTTGAAGAATTAGGCGGCGTGATTCATTATGACTCACCGATCGAAGAACTGATCATTGAAAACAAGCGAGCAACAGGGATTCGTCTAAATGGGCACATCCATTCAGCAGATGCGATTGTCTGTGCGGCTGATTTTCCTTATGCGATGCAAGAATTGATTCCTAATGAAAAAAATCGGGGCAAATACACCAATAAAAAAATCAGCCGAATGGCCTATTCTTGTTCATGTTTTCTCTTGTACCTAGGGCTGGATAAAAAATATGAAGCCAATGGCTTGCATAGCATCTACTTTGCCGAAGACTTCAAAAAAAATGTCGATGACCTTTTTGAGACTGGTGTTTTGCCAGAAGATCCTTCCTTTTATCTCTATCGTCCCACATTGAAAGATGCCTCACTAGCACCCGAGGGTCACGAAGGCTTGTATGTGTTGGTGCCAGTTCCCGAGCTGTCCAAGTTTAATGATTGGCAACCTAATACAATCACGAATTACCGCAACAAAATTATCCACACGCTAAAAGAAAAAACGATTTTCAACGATATCGATGAGCATATCGTTTTTGAAACCTACTATACACCACAAGATTTCAAAGACCACTACAACGCTTATAACGGGGCGACTTTCGGATTGAAACCGACATTATCTCAAAGCAATTACTATCGTCCTCATAATAAGTTTGCTTACGCAGAAGGTTTGTATTTTTGTGGCAGCAGCACTCACCCAGGAGCCGGTGTCCCAATCGTGATGCAAAGTGCAAAGCTTGCCGTAGAGGAGTTACTAAAAGATGATCAATAAGGAAAGCACGCTTTTTGAACGATATAAGGAAGACTTTGCTTATTGCGAGCAAATCATCAAAAAACATTCGAAAAGTTTCTACAGTGCTTTTTCGCAATTACCCTCAGAAAAAGCACGTTCCGTATTTGCCGTCTATGCCTTTTGTCGGCAAGCAGACGATGCCATCGATCGTTATCAAGACATCGTTAAATTAAATGAACTAGAACACGGGTTACGACAAATGGCTTGCGGAAAGGTCCTGGATGCCCCTTTATGGCGGGCTCTTTCTGTTGTCTTTGCGAAATATGATTTACAGTTCCAGCCATTTTATGATATGCTCGCAGGACAGAGGATGGATCTAAATTTTCAGCCACCTGAAACGGAGGCTGATTTGAGTAGCTACAGCTACTTTGTTGCTGGAAGTGTCGGGTTGATGTTGCTGCCGATTTTATCTAGTCAGGCAGGCAAGATCCAAGAACCGGCCAAGAAGCTAGGGGAAGCTATGCAGCGAACGAATATTCTCCGGGATATTGGGGAAGATCTTGCGATGAATCGAATTTATTTACCAAAAGAAACGATGCAGCGGTTTGAGATTACCATTCAACACCTCAGACAAAAAAAGGTCACTGAATCCTTTATCCAGCTTTGGGAGTTTGAAGCTCTGCTAGCAGAAAAACTGTACGATGAAGCCTTGTCCATGATGCCTCAGATCGATGAAGACTGCCAGGAAGCGCTTATGGCTGCTTTATTGATCTATCGCGAACTATTGACGGTCATTCGTGAGAAAAATTACCAGGTTTTTCTCAAAAAAAATGCTGTCTCTATCCAAAGAAAAGCTTTTTTATTACGTTCTGTAAAACAGCAGATAAAAACCAACCGGAGTGAAAATAATGCAAGATGAGATTTTAGACGTGGCTGAACAGTTGTTCATGCAACAAGGGTATAAAGGAACTTCAACAAGACAAATCGCGGAGTTGTTAGGCATTACTCAGCCTAATTTGTATTATCATTTCAAAAGAAAAGAAGATATTTATTACGGTGTTCTTGCGCGGTTAGCGATAGATGTATCTGAAAACTTATATCAGATCGTTAATGATCCCAATGACTCCTTAGCAGAGAAACTGCAACGGATGGCTCGATTTCTGCAAAAACGTCACCCTTTCAATTTCTACTTAATGATGGATGATATCAAACATACCGTCTCTGAAGAAACCGCCAGAAAACTCTACTTGATTTGGAAAGAAAACTATCAGCAACCATTTATTCGCCTTTTTCAAACAAGTGAACTACGATTACGAAACGAACTTTCCTATCAGTTTATTGTCAGCCAAATGTTTATTCTCATTGCTTCATACTTAGATTCAGCAGAGAAAGAAACTGAACTCTATCAGGCCATTGATTTATTTTTATATGGTGTTTTAGATAAAGAGTCTAACTAGACAAACGCATCCACTCATTCTTGATTACTAAATAAGGAGGAAGAATATGCCAGAATATACTGACTTGACTGCGTCTGCTGCTATCGTCAACGCCTTTATCACAAAATACAATCAGCTCAAATCAATTTATCCAGAAGCGGTGATTGAACTTTGTGACGACCAAGGGCATCAAATCACTGAGGTCAAAAAAATCAACAGCGAATTGATCGAATTGATCATCGACGATAGCCAAGGACCAAAATTTCGTTACATCCACCCTTCTCAATTTGATTTGACATTCACTGTCAAACAATAATCCATTAGGACGATGAAATAAGATACTGCTAATGCTTCTCGCAATGAGAAGTTTCAGACACAAAGGCATACTCACCGTTGCCTTTTGAGTTAGCTTTGATCTTATATCACTGTCCTTTTTTTATTGCAATTCTCTTTGATAGACGAATCGTATCTATTGACGTAAACTAACACTGATTTACTATTCTGAAAGGAGCATGTTATGTCAAAGAACCGAATCGAGGCCTTTACAGATGCAGTGATTGCTATCGTGATGACTTTGCTGGTCTTAGAACTTCACCAACCAAAAAACGATACCTTTCAAGCGTTTCTAGGCATCGAACATCAGTTTATCATTTATTTGATCAGTTTTGTGATGCTGGCCATTTATTGGAACAATCATCATCATCTCTTTCAAGTTGCAGAACATATTGATGGATGGACATTATGGGCCAATCATTTGCTGATACTCTCGTTGTCGCTTTTTCCTTTTGTTACTTCGTGGGTCAGTCAATACCCGCTGTCCCTCGCTCCTCAAATGCTCTATGGTGCTGTGATTTTCTTGACTGATTTTAGCTATTATTTGTTAGGACGAGCATTAAGCCGGGAAAGCCAAAATAATCCAACCATTAGGAAACTATTTCAACGCTATCAGAAATTAACCTTTACTCTTTTTGTCAACATTGTGGCATTGCTCCTTGGCTGGTTGATTCATCCGCTTTTTGTGATCAGTCTCGATAGTCTCGTTCTACTTCTTTGGGTGATTCCCGAAAAGAAAGCCGAACGCTACCTGAATCAATAATCAATGAAAACGGCTGCTTGATATCCCCCTCGACAATCCATTCACTTGTTGTTCGTCTTCTTACCTGTCGAATAAAACAAAAATCATCCAACAAAGAGCCCTTTTGACGGCAGTCACTGATTCGCCATCAAACGCTCTTTGTTGGATGATTTATTATTGTTTACGCGTGCTTTGTATATCCTAGCGAATAATACTCAACGAAATAAATCTACCCCAGGATTCTTTAGCACTTGCTCTACTTGTTCCCGTGTAATCAAGGGAACATCTCCTAACATCGTATGGGCCAATACAGCATTGGTGATAGCAAAATCCGCGGTTTTTTTTAGTGGCCATTTCTCGGCATATCCTAAAAGAATACCTGCTGCATATGCATCCCCTGCACCGATTCGATCTAGCACTTGTAACAATTGAGGTGCAGTTTCAACAGTTTCTTCTTTAGTGTAGATCATCCCGCTGATAAACTGTTTGTCTTCACTGGCTATCCGTCTGGTTCCTGTAAACCATTCAATCCCGTACTGCGCCATAAAGGCCTGAACGATTTGCTGTTCCTCTAGTCCATCAATAGGCAGCTGCTCACCAAATCCCAAAAGACCGTGCAAATCTCGTACAGACCCAAATACCAAATCACAATAAGGCAGAATCGCTTCGTAACGTTTTTTTAAGATTTCTCGCTGTCCTTCTTCCAAATTCAGACTGGGACGAAAATTAAAATCGAAGCAAACTTTGATGTTCTTCAAAGTAGCTTGTTTTGCCAATGTTATCGCGGTTTGCCACGTTTCTTCGGTCAAGCTCAACGAAATACCACAAATATGCAAAAGATCGATCGTTTCTAAATATTCAGTGATGGGATAAGTTGCAGGTCCGGAAACCCCAAATGAACTACCGCGGCGGTTCTGATACGTCACATAGGTGGGGCGAGCGCCAAAACCAACTTCAGCAAAATAACTGCCGATATGATTGTGTGCCTGACCAATAAATTCTGTCTTGATACCATAAGTTTGCAAATTCGCTTTGGCCGCATCACCCAAACGGTTTTTTGGTACTTTCGTCAATAAGGATGCTGAAAGATTGAAGTGCGCCAGATTTCCTAAAATATTTACGCCCGTTCCTGTAAAATCCATCCGCAGCGAATGGGTTTGTTCTAATGTCCGATATTCAGGTGGTGTCAAGCGCAGCATGACTTCACCGTATGCACCGATTCGCATCACAATTCCTCCTTCACTCTTACTTCAATGAATCTTTCATCATCTTCAGTAATCGTCTCACATCTTCCGGACGGGTATCGCCCGTCTCTGGATCAATGATCGAGCTATACACGTGAGGAATGATTTTCTTGACTCCTGCATCCACAGCAATCTGCAAGATTTCTGCAAAGTTATCCAAATCAATCCCACCGGTCGGTTCAAGATAAAAGTCATGAGCTGCACAAGCTTTTGCCACCACTTGATATTCTTCTTTGTGCGCCAATCCTTTCATAGGGAAATATTTGATTGAACTAGCGCCCATATCCTTGAGTAATGCAATCGCCGTTTCAAGAGGAACCTCAGTGGGTTCTTCCTGTGAACTTAACGGGCCAGTGGCAATATTGACAAAGCCGACTTTGCCTGTCGGAGAAACTAATGCATTAACAATAGTTTCTTCTTGTCCTAACAACGCCCGAGATGTTGCAGCTCCCGTGAATACTTGATTGACATGTTGCGGCTGCAACACAGCAGAAATTCGAGAGACCATCTCGCTCTGATTCGGATCACCGGCACCGAGACCAACTGATAATGCATTTTCTATTTCTGCTTGGTATTTTTTCATGTCTTCAATCGCTGCTTCATCCGTGGAATAATTTTTGGAAAGAACGCCTAATAAGATTTTCCCTTCGGCTGCTTCAAAACATTCTTTGGCGTTTTCCACTGAGTTAGCTAAAACGTTTAAACAAATTCGATCTTCTAAATAAGTCGGGGATTTTTTCATTCTTTTGGTTCCTCCGGATTCATGATTTCTTTTAATCGATTGACAATCACATGCATTTCAGTTTCTGTGACTGCCCGAATATCAAATTCAATAATGCCGTGATTTGCTTGATATTCTCTCGTATAGATGGCTGGTTCTTCTACCTTTAATTTCTGGATCACTTCCATCGCCGATGGCCCATTTTGGACCCGAACCCGGGCGCGATAAATGTCTCTCCCTGCACCATCTTGGACGATATCTGCAGACAAGCCAGTAATTTGATTGAGTGCTGCGACGAAGGGTTCCAAACGATGCTTCATGGAAGCGCCAGACTCACTTCCTTCAGCCAGATACTCTTCTACTGCTTGCGTAAGCCCCATCATATTTTCTTTACCGATCTTCATGGAACGCCCGATGCCTTTGGATTGCAGTCTCACCCATTCTATTAGTTCTTTACGACCGATCACTAAACCAGCACTTGGCCCAGACAAAGCCTTAGCTCCGGAGTAGATCACTAAATCGGCACCCTCCTGGATGTACCTGAAAAGATCCTCTTCCGCTGCCGCATCCACGATCAAAGGGATGCCCGACTGTTTTGCGACTTGAGCTGTTTCCTTTACTGAAAGCATACTTTTTTGTACTGTATGATGACTTTTGATATAGAGAATCGCAGCTGTCTGGGGACTGATCATCTGAGCAATATGGTCAACAGAGCACATATTGGCATAGCCTGCCTCAACAACTTGGCCTCCACCTTGTTGAACCATCACTTCAACAGGTGTGCCATAATCCACATTGTGTCCCTTCGGCAAGATGATCTCTCGACGCTGAATCTTTTCTGAATAAGGATGGTAAAGATGGAATGATGAGCCTTGTCCAATGACTGCTGCCACAGATTGAGCAATTCCAGCAGAAGCTGAAGAGACGATTTGAGCATCTTCAACTTGAAGTAGTTTGGCCAAATAGGCCCCTGTTTTGACTGCTAACTCGCTCATCTCAAAAAAGTGTTCCCCACCAAAGCGTTGGGCTGTTAAGACACCTTCGCTCACTTTAGAAACACCGAGAATCGTCATTTTACCAGAAGCATTGATGACTTGCTTCAAGCCAAGTTTAGTCATATTCAATGTCATATACTTGTCCTCCAATTATAGTCTTTAACGGAATGATCTGTCGATCAATACTTCGCTTGTTCCCATTTGAATCAATCAGTACTTTGGCTGCTTCTTTGAATTCAAAGATCGTGAAATCAGCATCCATTTCTTCTTCGATCGCACCTTTTCCTTTTAGTTGAAACTGACGAGCTGGTGCCAATGTTACTTTCTCGATGATTTCTTGCCAACTATAACCGACAACGGCTAATTTCTCCATAGTAGTAGCCAAATCATATACCGGACCCTTCATACGGTTACGTATATAAATATCGGTGCTGATAGAAGCAGCTTTCAAATTGGCGGCATAGGCTTTTTCTGCCACCGAAAAATTGAAACTATCTGTACCATGACCAATATCAAAAGCAACACCTTTGCCATAAGCATCAAAAACAAACGATTTGATGGTATTTGACTGACGATCTAAAATACCATTTTCCTTGCCATTGAAACAGTGGGTCAGAACGTCACCTTTCTCTAAACAAGACAAAATGTCAGCCAAATCTGGTGGTGCTGAACCAATATGAACCATCAATGGTAGGCCTGGGTGTTCTTTTTGGATATTTTTGGCTAATTTCAATGGAGTGATGCCATTTTCGCCAATCACTGTCCTGCTCATTCTCGCTTTTAACCCCACGATGAAGTCAGGAAATTCATTTAGGGCCTTTGTGATCAGATCCCCCTTGATCTTAGAAAGATCGGCTAATTCATCTTGTTCGACGATGCCCCATTTTGAAATATTGACAAGCGCAAAGACATTCGTTTTGGCTGCTTGTGCGAATTCGTAGAAACGATGAATATTTTCGGCGCCAGTAGTCCCCGCATCGATTACTGTCGTTACACCTTTTGCCACACCGATCTGATCGGGATAATCATAGTACAAGCTCATTTCTTCAAAACAATGGACATGATCATCAATCCAGCCTGCCGAAAGATACTGATTCGGAAGAAGTGTCCACTCCTTTTGTGCGGATTCTTCGATCGTTTTTGCGATCTGGCAAATTTTCCCTTGCTGGATCCCGATATCGAAAATCTCTTCATTGAGTGTACGTGCCTGGCGGATAATCATATCCAACATGTTAATCATTCCTCTCGGTAAATTTAAATTTGGTCCACGGATGAATATACGACAACAACAGCCGTTCTTCTGCGACAATTGATCCAACTTTATTTTTTCGCGGATCGCAATGAGGGGTCAACACCACCTGTAATTCGTTTTTGTACTTGCCAAAATCATCGTTGCCGATCACAATATCTCCAGGTTGGAATTCCTCCAGATTATCGTGGGCTGGGTTATCAAATTGCTTGTATTTTTTTCGGACTTCTGTTGATCGAATCATCCGATCAGTAATGTCCCCTCGACGGTAATGCTGCTCTTTCAGAACGATCTTTCGTTCGCATGAAGTGCTCTCCGGTGTAAAAGTCACCGAAAATTCTGTTTGGTAACGATTGATTGCGCCAAGTGCTGCAAGTTCTGCTTCTGAGGCATAGGCATTCCCAATGATTACATCATCGATCAATCCTGTTGCAAAGAGATGTTTTGCTGCGATCTCTACAGGTAAATGTCGATGCATCTCTAATGTCGGTAATCCGTCATTGATATCCCATGGACCGATCGTTCCAGACTGTGAAGTGATAAAAGCGGCAGTTCGAATTCCTTTGGCTTTAAAACGCTGGCTGCATTTTTCGAAGAACTCATACGGTAATGCGGTGCCTTCCTGAGGATAAAAATTGTGACAGCCATATAAGAAAGGCAAGTTTGCTTGATACGTCAAAATATTGTCTAAATAAGCGACGTCGTTGCTCATATTTAGCTCGATCGCCAATCCAAACGGATTATAAGTCAGCATTGCTTCTTTGCTGCCGTCAAAACCTAAATCCAAGCGGATGCCATCCGCACCCAATTCGTGGAAAAACGTCAAATCATCATAAGAAATTTCCAGCTCTTCAAAAATTGCCGGTGCAACATCCAAAATCGTTTCGTAGCCAAGTGATTTGGCAAATCTTAATAATTCTGAGAATTTCTTGCGAACAATTTCTTTGCCTTCTGTCACTTCTAACATGCTCATAAAAATTCGACTAAATCCATAGCGTTGAGCCAATTCTAAATAAGCTTTGTCTTCGTCATTACTGCTGTGGTCTGGATAAATAGAGATTCCTAGTTGTCTTTTCATTTTGTCCACTCCTTCTGCGCACCAATTTGAGAAAATTTTGTGATCAGCAACGTACTGCAACCAACAGTCAGTGTTGTCAAGATCACCGGGGCAATCGTTGTCCTGCCAAATAGCATAACGGCAATGACTAATACTAATAAGGATCCGGCTATCAGTGTGCGGAAGCGAATCTGCTGGATAAATGCTCCATGTCTGGTTAGCCAAATTTGTAATCCGATAAATAATAAACATGCATACATCAGCATCATTTTATGCACTTAGTCTCCTTTCGATCATCAAACGCGGATCCTCGCGCATGAACCACTGTTTAAGCAACAAATGAACCCTAATTGCTTCACTCAAAAGAACCATCTAGAAAGCACTCTGGGATTGAGGTGTTTACTGGGATGATCCCGTAGAATTGTTTCTGGTCACCTAGAAGAACTCGGTATTTCCCAGAGAGCTCATTTGGTTGTCATTTATGGATCGTTCTTTGCTCCTATCCCATCGTCTCGTTTGACTTCTTGATAAAGAGACCCTTCATTCTTGAGTCGCTTGTTCTTCTTCACGTTCTAATTGCTGTTTTTCAAAGACTTTATAGAATGGGTAATAGATCGCCAATGTGATCAAAAAGTTCACCACAACTAAGATTCCAGCGGCAACACTCCAATTTGTACTCATCCAAGCAGCAATGGGTGCTGGAATGGCAAATCCTAGACGGGCAGCCATCATTGGAACGATCCCTGTCGTCGTAGCAAAGTACGAAATTGTCGTTGTAATCAAAGGTGCTACAAGAAACGGAATCCCAAGAATCGGATTCATCACAATCGGAGCCCCAAAGATGACCGGTTCATTGATATTGAAAATACCTGGCAAAATCGAAAGACGTCCTAATTGTTTCAAATAGTTTGATTTTGAGAATAAAAACAAGACAACCAGCGCAAGCGTCGTTCCTGCCCCACCAATCCAAACAAACCATTGCAGAAATTGTTCTGTAAAGATGTTTGGTAATTCATGCGCATTGCCGGTTGATTGAAAAACTTCCATATTTTCTGCAATCGAGATATCCCAGAAAGGACGGATCACCGGACCCATGATTGCTGGTCCATGAATTCCAAGAACCCAGAAGAAACAAATCAAGAAAACTGTCAATAAGCCGCCAAACAAACTGTTTCCTGCTAAAACATCTTTCAGCGGCATCAAAAGGTTACTTAAGAAGCCATTGATATCAAAACCGATGATATGACGAATGACCCAAAACAAAACAAGAATCGCTCCCCCGGGAATCAATGCCATGAAGGAATTGGTCACTTCAGGGGGTACACCATCAGGCATTTTGATCGTGATATTTTTGACAATAAAGAAGCGATAGATTTCCACTGACAAAATAGCTGTGACAATTGCACCAAATAGTGATCCAGAACCAAGGTTAGCAACATTGATGAAACGTCCAGCATCGATCACACCTTCTACCGATTCAAGAACCCGAATTGGTGGTGCTGCCGTGATCAAAAAGGACATTGTTGCCAAAATACCTGCTGTCAATGAGTCTAGTTTGTAACTTTTTGCCAATGAAGATGCGATACCAAAGGTCGCATAAAGTGCAAGCAGACCAACAGTATAGCGAAACGGAATGTCTAGAACTTCACGATATGGTTCAATAAATGCTGCAACTGACTCAATAGGAAAATTCAATAATATCGTGAAAAAGGAACCGACGATCGTCAATGGTAATGTGGCAATAATTCCTTTACGTATGGCCACCATATGTCGCTGCATACCTACCTTATTTGCCACTGGCATTAACTTTTGTTCAATAAACCCTACAAATCCATTCATTTTAGCCCTCCTAATTATAACATTATAATCTTTACAAGGACAATATAACACAGTTAAAAAGGTGTGTAAACGTTTTTTTAATAGGAAATAAGCTTTCTTCCCACAAACTGAGCGATGGAAAAAAGCTTATGTCTTTCATTGTTTGAATGTTTTTTCGTAGATATAGTCATCCATTACAAAACCTTGACCGATATCAACCTTTCGTTCCCCGACCCGGACAAAACCCCGGTGTTCGTAGACGGCAATCGCTTGTTGATTGCCTTTATTGACGTTCAAAAAGAGTGTTTTGCCAGCGGCTAAAGATTCAACCCAATCAAATACTTTGCTGGAGACGCCTTTTCCTCGCATAGCAGGTGTTAAATAAAGTTTACTCAAATACAGACGGTCTGCCTCTTCTTCGTAAGCTGTGTAGCCAATAATCTCATCTTCTAATCGAAGAATAAAATAAGCGGCGCCTTCTTTGATTTCTTGTTGGATCGTTTCTGGAGATTGATAAGTTTCTAGCATATAGCTGACTTGAGCAGACCCGATGATAGGTGTAAAGACTTCTGACCAAATCTCCTTAACGACAAGCTCTAATTCTTGAATCTCCTCTAAAGATCGGACTGGTTGAAATGTAATTTTCATGGTGGACTCCTTTCAAAGATGTATCCCTACATATCTTTATTATATCGGAATGTTTTTTAAATAAATAGAAAAGTCTTTCTTTGTCTTAACTATTGATAATGTTGTCTATCCGCAATTGAAAGAAAGATTTAGCACCATCAGAAAGTTCTGCTGATCGCATCAAGTTTGTTAGGAAAAATTAGATGCGATGACGAGAAACAGGACCAGCTCATTTTCTGGAACAGTTTCTCTTTCTTTCAATTTTTATCCGAAAGTGCTACCCCTCATTTTTTCGATAAGTTTTTTTCATTCCCCAAAAAAATCCGAGTGTGCTATACTGGTTACAAGAAAATAGAGACTGCCACCGGGTAGTTAAACGAGGACGATCATTCCAGTAGGTCTTAGAAGGAATGGTCTTCCTCTTTTTGTTTTCTAAATAATCAAAAAGGAGGGAAATAGAATGGCTTGGCTCGAACTATTATTAGCTGGCGTACTGGAAGTATTCTGGTCCACAACGATGAAATGGAGTGAAGGATTTACAAAAATCAATTTTACGATTTACACCATTATTGGTATGATCGCCAGTTTTTTCTTTTTGTCGCAAGCAATCAAACAACTGCCAATGAGTTTATCCTACCCTATCTGGACTGGGATCGGTGCGGTGGGTTCAGTCATCATTGGTGTGGTATTGTTCCATGACAAGATAAACCCAGCCACTTGGCTTTTTGTTGGATTATTATTGATCAGTATTGTAGGCATTAAAATGACTAGCGGTCACTAACCTCAAAAAGTTTTTTTGAAGTCTTTTAAAAGACTTTTATAAAAATCGAATCACTTCTTTCTACCGAAATCTTTCTTATTTCTACTTTTGCTTTCCTCTAGGATATCATCAGACTACTGATCTTCTCTGACAAAAGAAAAGTTGGATTACCTTCATTCTTTCTTTTCTCAAAGGCTAAAAAAGCAGCAGCTTGATCATTGATGGATCAAACTGCTGTTTTTCTTTTTGTACTTGACTAAAACGAGTTGAATCTCAAACGAGTTCAGCTTTTTTTTCTGTAATTTGTTTCTGAAGAAGGGCTAATATCTGTCTATCTTCTACTGATAAAATATAATTTTTACAAATTTCTAAAAGGACAGGTTGTCCCACTTCATTAATTTTTTTTGCTTGAAGGTCAGTGATATTTATCGTCTCCATACGATCCCTACTTTCTTTTTCTGATAAGAATAGTTTGCCATTCTTTCAATAAAAAAAGAAGCAACGGGATGTTTACATGCTAGAAACGTGGTGTTTACACTGTTTTTTTTAACTTACACAACACAAAATGACCCTTAAAAATAAATCGGCGATTAATCTGGTTCAATATGAATATCTGTATCATAGACATTGAAACGATCAGACAGCAATGCTTCTATGGCATCAGCTACTGCATGACTTTTTTCAACTGTCAAATATTTGTCCATCGTAATAACAATATCAAGAAACACATTTGCGCCATACATTCTGCCGCGAATACTCTTGACAGATTTTACTTCCGGAAAATCGGCTACGACTTGTTCGTACTCGTTGACCAATGTTTGATCAAAACCATCTGACAATGAGAAGGCACTTTCTTTAAAAATATCAATGGCCGTTTTTAGGATCAGAACAGCGACAACGATCGCTGTTAGACTATCAAGCCACCCCCAGCCAAAAGAAGCGGCAAAAATGGCAATGGCGGTTCCGATGCTGGTCCAAGCATCGCTACGATTGTCTTTGGCAGCAGCAAGCAGTGCGGAACTTTTTACTTGTGCAGCCAATCTTCGATTAAAGGTATACACACCATACATGAGAATAGCCGAGACCACACCTATAATTGCCGCAAGCATATCAGGACTTTCTGTCTCCCCTTGGATCAAGGACCAGACAGAGGAATAAAGTACTTGCAGCCCTACAGCAAGCATGATCAATGACGTAATCAAACTTGCTACATTCTCTGCTTTCCAATGTCCATACTTATGTTCTTCATCAGCCGGTTTTTGAGCTAAGCGTAGACCTATCAAAACAGCCACTGAAGCGATTATATCGGTGGCATTATTTAAACCATCTGCCCATAAAGCTTCCGATCCAGCTATTTTACCGATCAATAATTTAACGAATGAAATCAATAGATAGGCAATGATACTAAGCAGAGCGCCCTTTTCTGCTCGCTTCAATTCTTCATATCTAGTCTCTCTCATTTATTTCCCTCCAGCATCAAGATAACAACTTGAAAATAATAACTGAATTCCTAAAACTTTGCAGTAATTATTGGAGAGATATAATCTTTTAGGAATAACAAACATTTGCTTTCTGCGCCACGAATGCATCTTGCAGGTCAAACTGAATGAAATAAAAAAATCAGAAGGCACCTTATGGATTTCCTTTAGACATGTTAAACAACCTTTAAATCATTCATTGTTCCCCCGTTTAATGAAAACCATTGTCACTGAATGGGAGACATTATGGGGTATCCTTGCTGCTTTGCGTAGTTCTCTTCTATAGTTCTCTTCTATAGTTTTCTTCTATGGTTTTCTTCTATAGTTCTCTTCTATAGTTTCCTTCTAAAGAAATAAGAAGGAAAAATACGGGGGAAAATGTGAAAATTTTCTATTTTGGCAAAGTTTTCTGTTCCATTTCGAAGTGATCTCCTAAGATATGGCTAGAAATGAATCTAAAGAGCAGCATCTGTCTGATTTCTTAATATAATAAGATAGCAGTTTTCTAAGACAAAAATGAATAAACGATGATTATTTCTAGTGAAAAATCACCATTTGATTTTATCAATCGCGAGCTTCAAGGTATACTCAAAGAAAGTAGGTGAAAAAATGGAATCTGAAAAGTGTTATGCCAAAATGCAAGATGGCTCGGTCCTTTACTATGAGAAAATTGGAAAAGGCAAGCCATTATTCTTATTGCATGGCAATGGCGGGAGCAGTGCTTACTTTGCTAATCAGATAGCTGAATTAAGTCAGAAACATCAGCTGTACTTGATAGACAGCCGTGGGCATGGCAAATCAACGAATACCCGCAAAAAAATTGATTTTTTCTTGATGGCTGATGACTTGTATGCCATTATTCAAAAAGAACACCTGTCAAAGGTAGCTCTTCTAGGCTTTAGTGATGGCGCAAATTTAGCTATGGTGTTTTGTTTTAAATATCCGGAATTAGTGAGTTGTCTGATTTTAAATTCCGGCAATACGGATCCTAAAGGGGTTCGGCTGTTTGCACGGATCGGCAGTCTGATCCAATATGCAGTCGTTTGGCTTTGCGCGCCTTTCGATAAAGGCATGCGTGGTTTTTTACCGATTCTTGCACTACTCTTTCGTAACATCGGTTTATCAGCCACCGATTTAAAAAAAATTACTGTCCCAACACTGATTTTGGTAGGAAAAAGAGATTCAATCAAATTGTCTCATTCATTTTATTTAGCCAATCATATTCCGAATGCCAATTTCATGGTAGTAAAGGGACAAGGACATAGTTTTGCTCGCAAAAATCCAAATATATTCAATCAGAAAGTTCTTTCTTTCTTAGATAAGGTGGGACAATAAAATGAAACTTTTTACATGGATTCGTAACCATCTCTCCTTGTTCAAAGGACTCTTTTTGATCGCTGTAGCAGTGATCGTTTTAGGTGAATTGCTTTCCTTAAGCAAGACGATTTCCGTCGATCAATTGACGACACTGTTTTCCGAATTAGCGGTTTGGCGCGTTGCATTGATGTTTTTGATTAGTTTGCTTTGTATTGCGCCAATGATTGGTTATGACATTATCTTAAATCGGCTCTTAGGACAAAAGCTTTCTGCCCGTTATTTAAGTGAAACAAGCTGGATCATCAATACCATGAATAATCTTGTAGGATTCGGCGGTTTTATCAGCATTGGTCTTCGCTCCGAATTCTATGGCAAAGAAAAAAATGGCAAAGATGTTGCTCAAGCAATTTCGAAAATTTTTATTTATCTGATGTCTGGGTTATCGCTTTTATCATTACTGGCATTAGGGTTCGTCGTCTTTGGACCAACAACTGATTATCTGCAGCAATATTGGATTTGGCTATTGGGAGGAAGTTTGTACTTTCCAGTGGTCTATGTCTTAAGTTTGTCGAAGAAGAATGGCTATTTAGGCGGTCTGACCCCTTCTGACCGCGGTCAACTGATTTTGGTTTCATTATTGGAATGGGTAGGGGTATTTACGGCCTTTATCACCACCGGTATGCTGATGGGGATCTCTGTGGATATTTTTCAAATACTGCCATTATTTATTGCTGCATCTGTGATAGGGATCGTATCAATGATTCCCGGAGAATTAGGAACCTTTGATGTCATGATGATCATGGGAATGGGTTCATTGAATATTCCCCGAGAAAGCGTCGTAGCGTGGCTTCTGCTATTCCGGCTATTCTATTACATCATTCCGTTTTTGATTGGGGTGCTTTTGTTCTCTAAAAATGTCAGTGTAACGCTCAACACACGCTTTTCTGGTATTCCTAAAGGATTGCTTTTAGAAGTATTCCATAAGATTGAAGTACTGTTGCTCTATTTGACTGGTACGATGCTGGTTTTGTCAGCAACGATTCCGGAAGCATTTGACCACATTCAGTGGTTAGCCCATCTTAATCCGATACGGTTGAATTTTGTCATGCAATACCCAAGTATTTTCTTAGGCTATCTTTTCATCATTGCTGGTCGTGGGGTTTCAGCTCGTGTTTCGCGCGCTTATTTTCCAACATTGCTGTTGATTGCAGCAACGATCGGCTATGCGGTCTTAGCCGGTTTCCGCTTTTCAACCATGTGTTTCTTGCTCTTCTTATTGGCGATTATGGTCCTTTCCAAAAGTGAACTATTTCGTAAGCAACTGGTTTATTCTTGGGAATGGCTGACGATCGATGGCCTTTTGATGGGATCTTTGACTGTCCTTTATGTGATTATTGGGGTCTATAACATGCCCCATTTAAATCGTCATCCCGCCCATCGTTCCATTGATTTTCTTTTGTTTCCTTCTGAAAAGTTATGGTTGCAAGGCTTTCTGGCTATCATGATCGTCGCTATCGCGGTCTTGCTTTTCTCACGCTATTTAATGGGACCCAAACATCAAATTGGACAGAGACCTGAGAATGAAAAAATCTTGACTCTTTTAGAGACCTACGGTGGTACTAGTGATAGCCATCTTGTCTTTTTGAAAGATAAAGAAGTCTATTTCTATCCGAACGAGACCGATCCTACCGTCTTTTTCCAGTTTACGACCTATAACAATAAATGTTTGGTCATGGGGGACCCAGCTGGTAAGCAAGAGGATTTTGCTGCTGCACTAGAAGCCTTTATCACAGAAATGGATCAGTGGAATTATTTGCCTGTCTTCTATGAAAGCAGTGAAGAAATGGTCATGCTTCTTCATGAATTCGGCTATGACTTCATCAAATTTGGTGAGAAAGCCTTCGTGGACCTACAGAATTTCACCTTGTCTGGCAAAAAAATGAAGGGTCAACGGGCATTAAACAACAAAATCAATAAAGAAGGCTTTACTTTCGATGTCCTACAACCACCGTACAATGCGGAAACATTTGCTAAGCTACGAGATATTTCTGATCGCTGGCTAGATGGTCGCAAAGAAAAAGGTTTCTCATTAGGATTTTTCTCTGAAGATTACTTGAGCACCGTCCCAATCGCTGTCGTCAAGAACCAACAGCAAGAAATTGTGGCATTTGCTTCTTTTATGCCTACTTATCAGACAGGTTGTGGGTCAATCGACTTAATGCGTCATGATCCTGAAAAAGCACCTAATGGCACAATGGACTTTTTGTTCATCAATCTCTTCGATTATTTTAAAAACCAAGGATTCGAACAGTTCGACTTAGGGATGGCCCCGCTGGCGAATGTAGGGACGTTCAGAAGCAGTTTCATTCAAGAACGGATCGCCTATTTGATCTATAACTTTGGTTCTCACTTTTATTCCTTTGAGGGATTGCGGGAGTACAAGAGCAAGTATGCAGCGAATTGGTCTCCTCGTTATATTCTCTATTCCAGAGATAGTTGGATCGGTTATGTGATGATCGCATTGTTGATAGTAGACAATCGAACTATTACTGCTTCTTCTCTTTAGGATAAAAAAAGACTGCGCCACAAGTACCAATAAAACAACAACTATCCAGTAATCAATCTATTGTTCAACAAATCAAAAACGAGCTCCAGCCATGTTTATCAAACAATGGGTGGAGCTCATTTATGTTGGTTGATTCAGTTAGTTTGTTATTCGCTGGTTTTGTCTGTTTGTTCCCAGAGTTGTTTCACAACTGGAATATTGCCTAATTCTGTCATGTTTGATGGTAGAATGACTGTATTCGTCTTACTGTTGACAATATCTTTAAAGGCTTCAATGCCCAAGTAAGAGAGTGAACGTTCGTCTAATTGACTTTCTTTGATTGCTTCATTGATGGCTAAGATCCGTTTACGTTCTGCTTCAGTAATTTTAGCAATTCGTTCTGCTTCGGCGTCTGCATCGATCCGTACACGTTTAGCACGAGCTTCCGCATCAATCTGAGTTTGTTCCGCTCTGGCTTGGGCATCGATCGTCATTTGAGAAGCTTTGGCTTCCGCACTTAAGACAGCAGAAGATTTCTCCCCTTGTGCCCGCGTGATCATGGATTCTTTATCCCGTGAAGCAGTGATCAGTTTGTTCATTGATTCAATGATTTCTTGCGAAACTTTGATCTCACCAATATTGATTCGGTCGATCGCCAACCCATACCCCGCTGTGATATCTTTAATGGAAGTAAACAACGCCACGTTGATTTCTTCTGTTCCGTTGAGAACTTCATTTAGATCCATTTTCCCAATGATTCCTCGCAAATTGGATTGCGCATCTTGGATCATAGAAACGACCGAGTTTTCATTATCATAAACAAACGCCCGGACATCTGTGACATGGTATTTGATGGCTTCATCAATTTGAACGATAACATTATCCTTCGTGATAGCACTTTGTGGTTCAATTTCTAAAGGAATCTGTTTAAGTGATACTCGTTCTCTGACTGTATATAAAATAGGGACTAAAAAGTGTAGACCTGGTTCAAGTGTCTTAACATACTTCCCAAAACTCTCAACTACTTTTACTTCACCTTGTCGAACGATAACAGCAGTGCTTGCCAACAGCCAAATCGCGATCGCTATGACAAGAACGATTAAGATAATTTGTACGATGATCATTGAATATACCCTCTTCCATTTTCAAATAATGTATTGTTCACTTGTGTCAGCAAGATCCCATTTTCAACGCCGATGATCTCCAGCATCACATTCTCTGCTGGAATACCGGCAACAACCCGATATTCAGTATACGTACCAAAGATTCGAATGAATCCGGCATAATGATCTGTCGCGGAACGAAAATATTTCCCGACTGCGCGGTTTTCCATATATTCTACGATTTTAGTCACCCTCTTCACTAACCAACTATCCTTAGATTCTGTGCTATCATCATATCATGTTTTGCCTTGCTACACAGTAATTATTTAAACTTTTACTTTCAATTTAATGTAAAAACAAGTAAAAATAAAAAAACCTGCTTTTGCAAGCAACTTAATTGCTTTCCACAATTAAATTGCGTACAATCTAATTGTACAAAATCAAAAAAACAGGAGTGAAGTTAGATGAAAAAAATGTATTCTACAAAGATGATCAACACAGGTGGTCGTTCAGGAGAAGTTCATAGTCCTGATCATTCCTTCGAATTATCCATCGCAGCACCTGGTAAACGGGTCGAAAATGCCACTAACCCAGAACAACTTTTTGCCGCTGGTTTTAGTGCTTGTTTCAACAGTGCTCTTGAACTTGTAAAGCAAAGGAAAGGAATTGATGGCGCATCAACTGTAAGTGCACAAGTTTCACTTTATGCCGAAAATGAAAGTAGTTTTGTTTTAGGAGTAGAGATTGAAGGATTTATAGAAGGTCTTTCATTAGATGAAACACAAGAATTACTAGAAATTGCTCATACCGTATGTCCTTATTCAAAAGCAACAGCCGGCAATATTGAAGTAACCGTCAAAGCCGTTAGTGAGTAGACTTTCCGATACAAAAAAGCTATGATAAGAAGCGTCAGTATAAAAAGGAGTGAGGACATGAATGACTTAGCACTTGAAAACCAACTATGTTTTCCTCTATACGCCGCTTCGAAAGAAATTATCAAGCATTATAAAGGATTACTGGACCCTCTGGACTTGACCTATACGCAATATCTCGTGATGCTCGTCTTATGGGAGCAAGGAACATTGACAGTAAAAGAATTGGGCGATTCTCTGTGTCTGGACTCTGGAACTTTGACTCCGGTTTTAAAGAAACTCGAAATGAAAGGCTATCTTTCAAGAACTCGCAATCAAGAGGACGAACGTTCTTTAAATGTGTCCTTGACAGGAAAAGGGCAGCTGCTCCATGATTCTGCGGTGAATATTCCCAGTAAAGTCAAAGATTTCCTGCCATTGTCTCCTACAGAACTAGCTGATTTGCATCGCTTGACGACAAAAATGCTGCATCAGTTTCAGAAAACTAGCTAAAAAAGATCCGACTTACAGGATTGCTCGAAACGTTAGCCGAAAAACTAACTTCTTAAGCGCAGTCCATAAGTCAGATCTTTTTTTGTTGGCTCTCTTTGGACAAGCAAGATCACTGATGGTCTTTTGGCATTGAAAGCTCTTGTTTTTTGGCAGTAATTTTGTCCATTAACATCGCTAACTGCTTTTCTTCGAGACGACCAATCGCCACCTGAAGCATAGCAAAAATCTGATCTTGGTTAAGAATCGACTGCAGTACTTCTAATTCAGTCACTTTGGGTTGAAAACGACGTGCTAAAACCGAACCGCTCATTTTGATGCTCGCAACTTCCAGTATGCCTTTATTGACTAATTTTCTGATGACTGATAACGAAGTGTTGCGATTCAAGTTAAAACGCTCACTAAAATCACTGCAACACAGTGGTTCCTGAGCTTTCCAAAAACAAATCAGAATCTCCCACTCTTTTTTTGAAAAATTCAAATAATCCATATATGCCCCTTTCTCTTTGCTCATTCCATGAACAATGTTATATAGCTAATTTCCTGAATCCAGTCTAACTGTAACGCTGAATTGAAAAGACTTTTCAGTTATTCTTCATTCATATATCAATAATAATCTATATTTACCATTTTTTCAAAATATTTTTAAGATTATTGAATAAACAAAGCGTAAATTTAAACAAATAAACAGCCGACCACTGATGCTGGTCGGCTGCTCCTTGCGATTTTAGGAAATCATTTATTTGATATTGAAGATAAGGCTTTCATGTTCCTGATCTTTCAAAGAATAACCGCAAGATTCTTTATTTAAATGAGTATAATCGGTTTCGATCATTTGGATGATTTCTTCTTCTGTCAAGAATTCATCTCTTACTAGAATCAATGAGTTCAATAAAACAAACCGTGAATCATACCCAAGTATTTCTGGAAAAAGTTCCCAAAAATTTGAACCATCTATTTGTTGGACAGCACATTTGAAAGAATCAATCAATTGATGGATGTAAGTATATACCTTAGGGTACTCTACTTCCACAAGGTCAAGCACCTCTTTATCGATTACTTTCTCCAAATAGTCGGCTGTTTCTTTATAGAGCATTAAATCAATCACGCGAATTATCAATCCTTTCATGCGGACAGTTCACAGTCAATCTACTGAAACTTCCTACGTATATATATATCATAAAATCGACTAAAATTATTCTCATTTTGAGGGAATAACGAAGAAAAAAATGAGAATAACATCACAAAGTATGAGTGAAGCTGAGTTATACTCAACAAAACAATGATTTTAGCCAAGAAAAATTTGTTATATATAACGGTAGTATTATTAAAAAAAAGGAGGATTTTTACGGACCTGCTTTAAGAATCAAAAAGGCCCGTAACTTATAAGGCAAACATAGCCAGATAATCTAAGTGTCTTGCATCTGCTATCACAAAAATCACAGTTATCGGGTTTGTTTGCTCTTAGTCACGGACCTGCACCTATTAATGTGCCTGATGATTGACTGAAAGAGATGATGCTGTGCTAGTAGAATGATCATTCTTAGCACGAAGTGCAGATAGAATGGATACTGTATCGATCACTTCTTGTAACAAAGCGCCAAACAACGCTGGGATCACACCTGTGCTGGCAATCAACATTAAAACGATACAAATGAAGATTCCTAGCAACACGGATTGGCGGGCGATTCTCATCGTGTCTTGAGAAATCTGTACGGCTTGAGAGACCTTGCTGAGATCATCTTGTAGTATTACCGCATCTGCTGCTTCCGTTGCAGCACTAGTACCATGGGCTCCCATAGCAATGCCTATATCAGCTGCTGCTAAAGCTGGGGCATCATTGACCCCATCCCCCACCATGATGATCGGGCGTTCAGCTGGTTCTGTTTCTTTTATAACGGCAATTTTTTTTGCCGGCAAGCAGTCTGCTAGAACGGTTTCGATCCCTGCTTCAGCTGCGATCTTCCGAGCAACGAATGCTTGGTCACCTGTCAACATGATCGTCTTTTTCAATCCTTGATGACGCAACTGCTCAACCGTTTGTTTGGCTTCCTTGCGTAATGTATCTTCAAAAAAGATCGTTCCTATCCATTGGTCATCTTTCCCAACACAAACATTGGTTTTAGCTTCATCTACACCAACTGCTCCAACAAATTCAGGTTTACCGATTTTGATCTTGTGTCCAGCAACTGTTGCTTCGATCCCTTGCCCTACCACTTCTTTCAAGTTGGTGACTGGCAGCAAAGTCAGCTTTCGTTCCATAGCAGAAGCAACCAGAGAACGGGCGAGAATATGAGTGGAATCCTGCTCAGCACTAGCCGCAATGCGCAAAAGCTCTTCGACCGATAGTTGATCAGCAGTCACAGTTATTTTTTCAACGTGCAACTTTCCCTCTGTCAATGTGCCTGTTTTGTCAAAAGCGATCGTTTTTGCTTTGGCTAATTTTTCGATCGTGGTGCCGTTTTTCATGACAATCCCATTGCGGCTTGAGCGACTCATGCCTGCTACTAAAGCCACTGGTGCTGCCAAGATTAATGGACAAGGTGACGCCACTACTAGGACTTCCGCAAAGCGAACAGGATCTTTTGATACAAACCAAGCAATCCCCGCAATCACATAGGCTGCCAACGTAAATGGTACGGCATACTGATCCGCTAAACGAACAAAGCGCGCAGGTTTTGCTTCAGATTCTTTGACTAAACGAACAAGAATTTGATATTGGCTATCTGCTGCTTTTTTCGTCACTTCAAAAGTAATCGCAGTTTCCCCATTGACTGAGCCAGACATCAATTCATCACCAGGATTTTTCTCTACAGGTCGTGACTCACCAGTCAAGGATGATTCATCGACAAGGGTATTTCCTTCAGTGACACAGCCGTCTACGGGAACGATTTCTCCCGGGCGGACGATGACCAGATCACCAATAGCTAGTTCTTCAACCGGAACATCTTTTTTATCATTTAGCCGATGGGCGGTCTGTGGAGAACGTTGCAACAGTTGCCGAAGTTCTCGGCTGGCTTGTTTGCTGGCGTATTCTTCCAAACTATCGCCGCCTGTCAGCATGATCAAAACCATCAAACTGGCCCAATATTCGCCAACAGCAAGTGTAGCAACAATGGCTGTGATCGCTAACAGATCCACGCCATATTTTCCTGAACGCAATGTTTGGATCATGTCGATCAACATCGTCAACGCTGTCAATCCGCCGATGATCGCGATCAAACCAAAAGCAATGGGAGGTCGATCAAAGCCAAATTCAGCGATCAACGCCGCAGCTCCTACGCCGATGGCAATCAAAAATTTACTTAAACGATTCATTTTATCCACCTCACCTTTCACCAAAAGCGTACCACTTGCAGGAACGAAATGAAACAAAAAACCGTTAAATGAGAAAGAGAATCGTTAACGTAGCAGGCTTTCAAGCCGTTTTCAAAGTTCATCCGCCTCATTGTAGATAAACCTACTGCTGGTGTTTTAAGGTAGCACGTCAAATCTCCCGAATCATTCATGCCCAAGAAAATAGCCTATCCGCGGTCACTGATTGCTTTGAGAGGAGAACAGCGTTATCTCGGACATAAACCCGTTGTCCATGTATAATTGATAGTAAGAGATTGATGAAACATCGATAAAATTGTAAAGGAGACGGATCAAATGAAAAAACACTGTAGGTGCGGAAAAAAACTAGATGGCGCTGAAACGAAATGTGCTGCTTGCAAACAAAGCAAAAAACAAAAAATCGAGTCACTTGAGAAATTTGTCAAGTATGGCAGTTTTGCCTTGGCTGCCCTTTCTTTAGTACTAAAAGTAGTCAAAGATCGGGAAAGCTGAGTTCTTATCCTTAGACAGACAAAAAAACGCCGAAATGGCGTTTTTTTGTCTGTCTTTCTGACCAACGTGCATTAGTCTGTGATCGTGCTGTCTAACTGCCAATTGACTTTTCCTTGATAGGTTCCTGGGGAAAGGGTCTCTATCTTAGGGGCAAACCGTAAATAACAATTATACTGACTTAAATCGAGAGAGAGATCTTTATCGCTAGGCGTCTGCTCAAAAAGTACTTTTTTATCTGAAGTAATGGTGCAAAACAATGAATTATCAGTAGAATCGTATAGAACTAGTTGGACTTCATCAGCCAATGAGGCGCCACTATTCATAAATGGGGTGGTTTGTCCCGATAATTTCCATGTACCTTCACTCGTATTGCTGATTGCGAGAGGCTTGCTGGTTGTTGCAATTGGAACTTTTATTGATACCAAGCCATTAGAATCCATTGCTCGAGCCAACTCGTTGATTGTGACTGTTGTTCCTTTGAAAGATTCTGGGACTGATTTTAATTCGACGATTCCTCGAAAATCAATGGCAAAGTAATGGATTGCTGATGAATTGCCTTCTGTGTCAACGACATATGTTGCAAAATAATAGGTAGTCCCTGGGGAAAGATCACTCGTCTCTGACTCTAAAGTGTAGTGAAAGGGATCTGACAAATCTGTTCGTTCAAGAACTGTTTTTAGAGTAAAGTCTTCTTCCTGTAATTCCTTCTCTTGTGAAAATAAATCACTTATAAATAATTGCGCCTGCGTAGAATTACTATCTTCCACAGAGATGTCAGTATAGGCATTTCGATTTTGTCGAAGGATCGGCGCAGTTTTCTGCGCTTCTGACATTGTGGCTTGTCCGCTGGTCAATGTTGGTGGGAGTTTGCCTTTTACCGTATAAAAATGGGTAGCGGCTCCTCCTGAAGTAAAACTGGATATAAAAGCATTTCCACTAAAGGTAGTCTCAACTGGTATTACTTCATCAATATTCGCATCTACAGGGGTCCCACTATACTTGACCCTAAAATGAACAATATAGGCATTCCCTTTTTCCAATTTCGGCAATACTACACTTATTTGTCCTGTCTCTCTTATATATTCGATTGGGGACCCCCCATCAGGAAAACCGTTGATCATGGTATCTTCTGGTTTACCAAAATAGACAGTATCTTTCACAGATACATTATCTGGAAGTGTGAGTTTGAGTTTAATCCCTGGATTCAAACTTGATAGATCGCTTGTTTGTTTAAAATCAATATAGGTTGCATAAGTAATCTCTTTACTTGCATCCACTTCAATTGGTTTATCCATTACTGTTCCTGTGTCCAGCATAAACTGATCTGGCTCTCTTTGGAAGACGCCCGTTCGCATATCAATTTCGACTAGACCTTGAACATCGACGAAAGCGACTGCTTTGTTTTGGGCAAATCCGCCATTGGCACCGGTAAAACCAAAATAAACTGGCGCCGAATTTGTTAAATTAAGATTGCTTTTAAAAGTATCATCGACAGGAATCGATACATCTACATTAAAATCTGGAACAGCATAATGAAACTGTTGCGTAGATTCATTGTAATCCACGATAAAGGTATGCCAATTTCCATCGGAAATGTCCGTAACGCCAACCGTGTTATAGTGATTTAAGACTTTATCCACCATCAGCCAGCCGTCTGTCGTATAAGAAGCATCGGAACCAGGGTAAGACCAAGCAATATGGTGTCCCTTTGTTGTCACATCACGATCCATCATCCGATCAGTAGCAAGGATACCGCCATTATTGTTGTAATATGTATCAAATTCAATTGCGATACTATTTGCGATTGCACCTTGACTAAGTGGGTCTGTTCCAGAAATATTCGACCAAACTCCAATTGTTGATCCAGCTTCTGAAGCTAGTGCTTGAGGCCCGCTACTTTGCATCACAAAAGCCAGTCCATCGCTATCATTAGCCGTATTCTCAATATAGAAAGCCATTTCCAAATGGAAATCTCGTGTGAAAGAAATCGGATTGTTGAACCAAACTGCCCCGCTAGAATTTATGGTTGTGTCATTGATTTGAACGTAGTTATGCCCTTCTACACCTTGCAATGAACCTGCTTTACCTGCAGTAGAGATCATTACTTGATTAATTGGTAAAGTAGCAAAGTCCGGCGCAGTGACCGCCGCAAAGACTGTTTGCTGTCCTTGCAACAGCCAAAAAGTTCCTATAAAAAGAAGCGATAAACAAAAAGATTTTAGCATTTTTTTCATTCTTCTCACTCACTTTCATCGGAGTTTTTACGCCGCTTCACTAACAAGAAAAGGATGATTGCAATCAATAGAATGATTATAGCAATCAATAGATAGAACAGAAAATTTCTTTGAGCGATAGCCGCTGCATATATCGTAGTTCGGTTGACAGCTTTTGCTGCTTGACGATCGATAACGACCTTATCATCAAAAACCCATGTGCCTCGCTGAGAGGATAATTCGATGCGAATCGTATAAGTGCCCGGTTTGAGTTCTTCTTGTTCAAATTCACTATAGAGATCTAAGACAGAGTTTTGTGCGAATTGAAAATTTTCTGACTTAAAGCCACCGACGATAGCTTGATTCTTATTACGTATCGTCGTATTCACGGAAATATTCCCAAATGCGACGGGACGAATATTACTGATACTGCTTTTTAAAGTTGGCTTGCCATTTTTTTCGACTGCTTTAGTTTCAACTAGTTTTAAATCTGGCTTTGGCAGCTCTTGTAGACTTTGACGCATTCGTACCCCTAACTGCAACTGATAGTTTGATTCCAAACTTGTATCAGCTTCGTGAGCAGTTTCCTGAGGTTTGACTTCTTCGAACAAAAAAGCCCCTAAGATTTCTCCGTCAAACACTGTTTCCTTTAAATCAAGTGTAAAAATCACCTTTCGTTCCTCACCAGATTTTAGGCGTACTTCTTGAATGGGGTTTGAAACAAAGCTAGTAAAAGACTTACCTCCATAGTCTTCGGCCGTTTTCTTTCGTTGATAACTGATGATTCCAGTGGAAGCAGAATAACTATTCAGTGCATCAGCGGTGATCGTTATCTCTTCGGAACTCGTATTGTGTACGGCGATAATCAATTCCTGAACAGTCTCTTTATTTACCAGCAAATCGAAATAAGTTGCTTCACTTGCTTGATTTTGGGGAAGTTCTGGTATAACAGTAAATCTGGTGGTCTCAGCATAACCACGAGTCACAGGAAAATAAACAAAGCTGATAAATAAAAAGATCCATACTGCATTCTGAAGAAGTCTTTTCATTGTCATCCATCCTATTACTGTGCTTGATAAGAATTAGATAATGTCCACGTAATCGTTCCTGTATAGTCACCACCATAAACATTTTGTTGGGGAACGGTCAACGTTGTGGTCGAAAAATCAAAGGTATTGATTGCTAACCCAGTTGCGCCATCTGCGGTTGCTACTGAAGTAGGATCGGTAGCTCCAGCAACCAATTCAGCATTTGCTGATAAAGCTGCATCTCCTGCTGTTTCGGTACCTTTTAGTGTAATCTTTGCATTTGCTAATTCTTTTTGATCGGCATTCGAGATTTTTGATAATTTTGCTGTTAATTGCCAACCAACTGTGTTTGGACCACGAAAATCAGAAACAGATGACGTTTCATTTGATACCGTGGTGATCACTTTCTCTTGTTGAGCGAAATCTGCGATATTCCCAGTACCAAAATCAAAATTTGAAACACTATCAAGGGACAAAATCCCTGGATTGATGGTTAGAGATGCTTCACTGGTCATTGAAGTAGATGGATTTGCTTCCGCAGCTAAACCAGTCACTGGGACCCCTAAACTACTTACTCCTAAAATACCTAATGCCAACACCATTTTTTTCATAAGTCATTCCTTCTTTTTTGTTTATTAAACAAGATGCCAATTTTCTGGCAATACTTTCATTTTTTCAACCACAAAAAAATGATTGTTTCTTCATCGCCTCACATTGACTTCTCATTTGTACTTAGTATAATCAAAAGTACCAAAAAAACAGATCACAAAACCTTACAAATAGGCTTCATATTTTGCGTAAAAATGGAGCAAAAAAGGAGAATACTGATGTACCGAGAGTTCATTTCTCCCGCAGAGGAAAAAAAGCTTGATATATTCAAAGCAGTATGTAACACCAATGGAATCAGCTTATTAAAATTATCAAGAGTATTGAAAATCCCCATCAAAAGCTTGCAAAAACATATCTACTTTTTGAATGAAGACTTGAAATATCTGTCCGTCAACCTTTGTCTCGCCAAAAATTCCTACAACCAATATTGTATCGAAAGAAATGGAGATAGTGCCGAACCTTCTTATTCACAGCTGGTCTATCATTACTTGCTCAGTTCTCCACAATATCAACTGGTTCAGTACCTTATTGGGCATACAGATTCTTCAATGTCCCAGTTATGTTCGGATCTTCACGTTAGCCAATCTCACATGTATCGTCTGATAAAAAAAGTCAGTCTAATATTAAAGAAATTTCACCTCTCAATCTATTCCAATGAAGAAAATATTGTCGAACTTGCTGGAAGAGAGTTGGATATCCGCATCTTTATTTATAGTTTTCTTACGCAAAGTGCACCAACCGAGTTTCAGCTTTTATCTGATCAATATATAACAGAATTCGAGCAATTCAACAGCTTTTTTGATGCTACTCTCTTAGATCAGTTGACTAAAAATAAATTGTTTGCCTTTTGGAAAACAATTACCATCCGACTTTCTCAAAAGAAATATTTGCCTGAAATCGAGAAAAAAGCTCAAGCACTCTTGAACTTTTACTCCTTTTTGCCGATGGAAGTTCTCGATTCGTTCTTTTTCTCCAAAACTAATTTAGATAAACGGATCGCTCAAGCCGAATACTTGTATTTAAATTTCTTTTTGCATATTTTCCTTCCTGCAGTTGTTGATCGCCAAAAGATTCAAGAGAGTATTGCGCTGGTTTACCAATCAAAAAAGCCTCTCGTTCATTTTTTTATTGATATGATCGAAGATTGGCGACAAAAATTTGTGCCGACTATGAAGCAAGATTCATTTGACCAACTTCTAAACAGTTGTCTCTTATTTTTTAATCTATCGATTTTTATCGATGTTGATTTGCTGAAAGTTTGGAATTTAGACTATAACTTGCCCGATGAAAGTTCGATTGACAACAATAGTCAAACTTATGTAGCAATTGCTCACTTGTTAACAGAACATGTCAATACCTTTCCAAACAATGATTTAGACAAAGAATTCTTTCACCGTAAACAATTGCGCTATCTTGCCCAACTACTCTATCTGGAAACCACCATGCATGAAAGTCCAACTATTCGGATTTACATTCGAACAACGATTCAATATCGAACCAAAATGCTGATAGAAGCCCGTATCCGATCCATCTACTCAGAGAAGTCGGTCTCATTCACTAAAGATATCGAAGGGGCGGACTTGATTATTACCGACAATTACGAAGAAGTAGCGATAACGGAAAAGCTTCTGCTACTCTCAGATATACTTAATATGTATGAATGGGAATCTTTGTTTGCAAAAATCAATCAAGTAATTACCAAAAAAATGTTTGCCCTCACTTGCAAATCCTCTTGTTGAAACAAATTTTTTATCATGATTCCATAAAAAAAGCGAAGCTGAAATATCAGATGGGTTCCTTGCTAAAGCAATGCAAGGCCTCTGTATTTCTTACTTCGCATTTTTTATTGTCGTAAGCGTTTTTTAACAACGGGTTTTAAGCAAAGAAGCTTCCGCCTGTTACACTATAGACTTGTCCTGTGACATAGCTGGCTTCATCTGACGCTAAGAAAACATAAACTGGCGCTAATTCAACGGGTTGGCCAGCCCGTTTTAATAATTCTTTTTGTCCAAACTCAGGGATCGCTGATTGTGGTTGTCCTCCTGAAATTTGTAGTGGTGTCCAGATTGGTCCTGGTGCTACAGTATTCACGCGAATACCTTTTGAACTCAATTGTGCTGCCAATCCTTTACTAAATGAAGTGATCGCTCCTTTGGTTGCTGCATAGTCTAACAGATGAGCACTAGGTTCTGCACTTTGGATGGAAGTAGTGGTAATGATACTGCCGCCAGCCGGTAAATAATCCAGGGCTTCTTGAACTGTCCAATACATGGAGATGATATTCGTTGTAAATGTGTCCGTGATTTGTTGGGTGGTCAAATCTTTAATATCTTTGACCGCTTGTTGCATACCTGCATTCAAGACCAAAATATCTAAACCATCCAACGCTTTCGCTGCATCATGAACCAACTGACGCGCAAAAGATTCGTCTTTCAAATCGCCAGGAATCAATACAGCTTTTTGACCTGCTTCTTCGATGATAGTCTTCACTTCTTGGGCATCTTCTTCTTCAAAAGGCAAGTAGTTGATAGCCACATCCGCGCCTTCTTTAGCAAAAGCAATGGCTGCTGCACGACCGATGCCTGAATCCCCGCCTGTGACTAATGCTTTGCGGCCTGCTAATCGTCCTGAACCATTGTAGCTAGTTTCACCACAATCTGGTACTGGCTGCATTTTTCCTTGGACCGCTGGTGCTTCCTGTTCCTGCTTTTCAAATGTGCCGTTATAGTACTTCGTTAATGGATCATTGATTTTTTTTGACATGTTCATTTCCTCCTTATTTTTTTCATGCTCGTCATGTAGAACCATGACCTTACTTAAAAGTGTAGAGGAATGTTCATGAAATGAAAAACGAAACGCTCACTTCATGGAAAAATGCGTTTTTCTTGCAATTTTTGAAAAAAAGGACCACGAATCCTTAAGGATTCGTGGTCCTTTGATTTATTTTGCGATTATTGTTAATAGCGCGTCACGGAGAGCCTCATAATCAGATGCTGTTTGTAGGAACAGATCTGGCTGACTTTGGTGACTATCTACCATCCATTCTTGACTATTGGGATTTGTCAAAAAAGTATCCAGTAAGTCTGCTGTCTGTTCTGGCTGCTGTCTTTCAGCTTGTTTGACTAGATAGAAATCTTCGATTCCCCGCTGTAACTGTTTGTAGCGTAGCGACAGTGCCAAATGTCCGGAGTAAGCTGGATAGATCAAGCACATATCGCCGATCGGCAGCGAACTCGTATTGTAGCGAATATCTTCCCGCGCGTTTTCCGGCCAACAATTAAAAGCCCAGCGTAAAAGCCCATCGGTTTTAAAATGGTGGGCCAAGATCCCTTGAACGCGAGTTTCAAGTAATGGACTATGGAGGAATGTATTCGGCTTGTCTGGGTAATTGCAGACATAATACTGGGTTTTTCCTGAATGACTTTGACTCAACTCTTGGTAATGATTGCAGGTACAGTAATAAGAAGTCACTGGATAATCAACCAATGGCAAAAGTTCCGTCAAGACATCCTCTTTGTCAAAAGCGACTTTGACTTGCAGCGTCTCATCGATTGCTTTTAATTCAGCAAGCGACTCTTTGAACAGGTTGATCTGATGTTTTTTTGGTTCATCGGAAACGATCCGGACTTTTTTCCAGACACCCAGCTCTTTAAAGTGGGCAAAAACTTGTCCAATGTAGTTTTGCAAATCTGCTTTCTGCTGAATAAACATCATTTTGCCAGTCGCTTCATCTAAGTAACGAACCACTAATGCCTCCGGATAATCAATAGGCACTACCGGGAAGAAAGGCGGCTGCCAAACACCTAACAGACCAAAAACATCGATCTCTTGATCAATCCCTGCTTGAAAGAAACAATTCAAATACCGATCCAAGACAGAAAAATCACAGGTGATAGCCCCTGATTCTGTCTTATTGACGTTGATCATTGAATACTCATAGAGATTCGCAGGATAGTCTTTGACGATATAATTAAACCAACCTTTCCAAGGAATTTCACCGGCAATCACAGTAATCGCCTTTTGACCGATTTTGGCCAAACTTGCTGCCATTTCCTCTAACAGACAGAAGTGTTGTTCACTCCATAGCGGTACATCATAAGTTCGCGCAAGAATCGATGGCTGTTGCCAAACATCTAAGTTAAAGCCATCGCGGTAATCTGCCGGAAATTCAAATGCGGAAACTTCCACCGTGATTTTTTTGCTTAAAACAAGTGAATCAGCGCCGGCCAATTGGGCGCGGTAAATAGTGATCTCCACTGGATAGCTGCCTGCTGCAATGGACTGATCCAATGGGAATTCTAAATAAACTGTAGCCATCCGATCTCCTGGATAGGTTTTGGCTGTTTGATCCAGCAATTTATCTGCAAAATCGATTTCCTGCTGTCCAGTATAATAGCCGACAAATTGACTCGTAACCGGCAATTCGCTAGTAATTTCGATCCGGTACATAGGGATCTCGATTTCGTCAGGGATCGCAAATTCACGTCCTAAAACAAAGTGGTTTCGCTTGCCATCATGCAGTAACAGTTGACAAGCGGCAAAACTATTTTTGCACCCTTTCACCGTTGATAGTTCAGCTGGCACCTCAGCAAAAGGTGTCGTGGCTGCTTTATAACTTTCATGAACGAGCCAGGCTTTCATTCTATTTCTCCTCTCCTTGGATCCACCAGCTGGGCAACTAACTGATCACATTGTGCTTGTGGGAAGCGTTCCGGAATGATGGCAGTCAACTGTTGCAAACTGAAGTTTTTTACGATTTTGAAGGTACTCTTCTCTTGCCAACTAGGAAAACTGTTGACTAATAAGGCGCGATTTTTCGGTTCTTTGATCAAGGCTGCAATGGACCATTCAACAAGCGCAGCTGGCATTTCACCTGTCGATGATTCCGCCCAGTTGATCTCCATCCATTCCACGCACTCGTTAAACCAGCGTCCAAAACGGGGATCGACCATTTCTTCTCGGTTACCGAAACGCTCCGTTGCCAATGAAAGACCGTGTTTGCCTTTTTGAAAAAGATGCGTTTCGAAAGGCACATCATTTTCTTCCAACGCCCGCAGATATAAAAGTGAATTCTCAATTGGTACCACATTGTCTTCAAACGTCGAAAAGACAAAAGTAGGCGGCGTTTCTGGCGTCACACAAGTTTCTAATGACGGGGCCTTGATCTGCATGACTTTTGCAAAAGATTGTAAGATCGCAGGATAACCTAAAATACAAAGACTCGGTTTTCTCTCAGAAAGCGTTGATAATGCAGCTGCCAGATGACCACCGGCAGAAAAACCAATCACGGCGATTTTCTCTGCATCGATCGAAGGCCATGCTCCAGCACTCATTTCGGTGATTTTAGCTAGTGCTTCTTGCGCATCTTGTAAGGAAGCGTCAAAACTGCGAAACTCCCCGACATGATAACGAAGCACCCCCGCATGGTATCCTTGAGCAAGAAAATTCAATGCAATGGGTTCCGCTTCCCGTTCGCTACAAAAGGAATAGCCTCCTCCGGGAATCACTAAAATGAATGGTCGTTTGCCGACGCGGGCAAACTCAGGCTTTTCTTCATGAAGGTAGACGGTTAATCCTGCCCCTGCTGCTTCATCGAGAGAGTATTCTTGCATGTACATAACTTACTCTCCTAATCCATTTTGTGCAATCACTTGTTGGTACCAGTAAAAACTATCTTTTTTCACTCGGGCTAAATCCAACAAATCATCTTCTGTGCGATTGACATAAATGAAGCCATAACGTTTCGTGATGCCTTCATGGGTACTGATCAAATCGATCGCACTCCAAGGACAATACCCAATCACTTCGACGCCATCTTTGACGGCTAATTCCATTTGAGCAATATGCTGCTGCAGATAATCAATGCGGTATTGATCGTGCACCTGTCCATCTTCTGTTAAAACGTCTTTGGCTCCGATACCGTTTTCGGTGATCAAAATCGGCAACCGATAGCGAGAATAAACTTCATTCAATGTAAAACGGAACCCTTCTGGGTCAATGGGCCAGCCAAATTCAGTCATTGGCAGATTTTTATTTTCAACTGCTTGGAAGAACCCTGGAATTCCAAAGCCTGATTGCTGATCGATTTTATTTTCTTTCTGATAATAACTGCTGACGGTCATCGTGTTGTAGTAATTCAATGCAATATAGTCACAAGTGCCGTCAAGAAGGATTTGACGATCTTCTGCCGTAACTTCTGGTGCGGCACCAATGGTTTCCAATAAGTGCCAAGCATTGTGATTGTATTTCCCAAAAACGGCCACATCAAGGAACAACCAATTTCTCAAGGCACTCATGTATAAAGCGGCCATCTGATCTTCAGGCTTATCCGAAGCTGGATATACACTGGCGATGTTTGGCGCTGGACCAATCTTTCCAATGTGATCGCCGGCATGGAAATGCTTCGTGACTAACGCTTGTGCCACCAGCATATGATGGTTTTCTTGGAATTTTTCTTTCATACTCTTTTGGCTTGTACCGATGACAGAACCAGCTAATGCCATCACATTTTGTTCATTGATGGTTTGCCATAATGGTACTTTGTCACCAAAGTGTTCAAACAGCACTTGGCAGTAGTCTGCAAAAGACTGAATCGTTTCCCGATTTTCCCAGCCACCTTGTTCTGCGATATAAACCGGTAAATCAAAATGGAAGACAGTAACGACCGGCTGAATCTCGTTTTCAAGCAATAAATCGATCAATTTCTGATAGAATGCCAAACCTTCTGGATTAACGACGCCATTTGGCATGACACGACTCCATGAAATAGAAAAACGATAGGCTTTCATGCCTAGTTTTTTGAACAATTTGACATCTTCTTCATAGCGATGGTAATGATCCGAAGCCACTTTAAAATCTGTGGTTCCAGCAGGAATCTCTTTGACATCTTGGACAGAAGGACCTTTTCCATCAGTATCCCAAGCCCCTTCTATTTGATAGGCACTGGTTGATGCCCCCCATAAAAAATCATTTGGAAATTTACTCATACATTTACCCCTTTACCGCGCCAATCAAATTTGCATCTGCCTGAAACTTGGCCGCTTCGATGTTGATTGGTCGTAATGTTTGTTCAATGATTGGTGCTGCTTTTAGTAGCCGCTGATAGCAGCTTTGGATGGTTTCAATGTTTCAATTAGTGTTGGCTGTTGGCTGATCCCGCCGCCAATCACGATTTTATCGATATCCAATAGGCATTGGATGTCAAAACAGAGAACGGCGACCTCATGGCAATAATCAAGAAAGAGATCCTGTGCCATTTGGTTATCAGAATCTGTCAGTGTCTGAAACACGATTGGTCCGTCGTTAGCTACTTGCAAGGTTTCAGATAATTTTTGGATCAGCGCTACCGCCGACAATCCAACGCCAACAAATGAATCTGGACCTGTAATGCGCCGGTCTCGGATCATAAAGCTGACTTCTCCTGCTTGATAGTGACTCCCTTTGTAAAGCTGACCATTGATACACAGTCCAACACCCACGCCGGTCCCTAAAATAATCGCTGCTCCATTGGATACATTTTGTAAATGCCCCCAAGTCATTTCTCCTAATGTGGCTGCCTTGGCATCATTCTCGACGGATACTTGGTAATCTTCCGTAAGATCGAAGTTTCCAATTAGCTGACCTAAGTTGACTTCATTTAGATAAGGCAATGCGCCACCAAAGAAGACAGTACCGGATTCGTTGACCGAACCTGGTACTGAAAAAGCGATTTTTTTAAATGAGTGGCTCTCTGAATAGCTGTTGATGATCGTTTCCAGCAATTCAGAAAATTCTTCGAGAGACTGAGGTGTTGGGAAATTGTTCTTTTCTATGACGATATTTTGCTGGACCAATCCTGATTTGATTTTTGTGCCGCCAATATCGATACTTAAATAACTCATTCTTCCCACTTCCTTATATTACGCTTGAGCAAACTTGACTATGCTTGAATTTCTTCTGCAGTCATTTCTGCTTCTGTTTCTTGTGCTTTCATCTTTTCTGATTCAAGTTCTAATTCGTATTCTTTCTTGTCCGCAATTTTCAGGAAAGGATACCACATAACGATACCAATCAACATACAGATCACCATCAAGATCGTGTAGTTGACGCCACCTGAGAATGGCATTTTAATAAATGTTGGTGTCGTCCATGGCAATAAGCTCATTGTTGGATTCAAATTGATCGGCAAAATCGTTGTAGTTAGTCCCCATGTCACAAAACCAGCGATCAGTTGAGTAAATACTTGTGGAATAAAGAATATCGGATTCAAAATAATCGGCATTCCAAACATGATTGGTTCCGTAATATTGAAAATCGATGGGATAAAGGATAATTTACCTAATTGTTTCATTTTTGCTGATTTGCTGCGTATCATGAAGAATGTGACAAAGCCCATGAACCCAGCCGCATACATGCCCATGTAGATAACTGATGGAACGAGATAAGGAAGTTCTTGTCCTTGTTGGTATGCCGCAATATTTGAAACGACCATTGTCATACTGATTGCCCCAAGAGGTCCTTGTAACACAGCATTGTGGATACCGAAGAACCAAAGCACCGCCAAAACTTCCATAATAATGATGATGGACAGTGGACTAGCGACCAATGAATTCAACGGCGCATTCACCACATCAATAAAGAATTGGAAGATTGATCCAGACGCCGTTAAGCCAAATAATACGCGAATGATAAAGACGAGAACAAAGATGATCGTAACGACAAAGACTGGAGCCAAAGATTGTGTCACCATTGGCGGTACACTGTCTGGCAATTTGATCATGATGTTTTTCTTAGAAAGAAAGGCATAGAAACGAGTAACCAATAATGCCGTCAACATACCAATAAAGAGTCCTTGGCCTCCTAAGAAGTCCAATTTCAATGCGCCAATCGTTTGTTCTACGGCTTGACCATCTTGCATCACAGTTGTAGCGATCGTTTGAGGCATCAGCATGATAAAGCTGGCTAATGAAATAATTGCTGAGTTCCGTTCATTTGAACCTAACTGTTTGGCATATGAATACGCTAAGCTATAGACAACATACAATGCAAAGACGCCAGTAGCACCATTAGTGATGGCTTCGACATGTTGAAAAATACCGATTTTCGTTAAGTAGTCTGTCCAACCAGGAATTGGGAAGTTCCCGACGATCGTAATGAAGGCGATCCCCAACGTAATCGGACTGGTACGAATAAATCCTTCCATCAATGCAGCTAACACTTTATTTCGTTGTAGCTTTTGAGACATTGGCAATAATTTGCTACTTAAAATTGCTTCTAATTTTTCCATGTTTTTTTACACTCCTTCTCTTATACTGTCACAGTTAGTGACTCTTCTTTTCCATCAATCGCTAAAACGAGCTGATAGTTTCCTTTAGTAAAATGTTTTTGTCCTTGATTATCATAAAAGACAAGATCTGTCAGCGATAGTTCGATATTTAAGGAACGTTCTTCCAGTGGTCCCAACGAAACAAATTCACTAGCCACCAATTGTTTTATGGGACGTACGATCGTTGCTGGTCGTTGATTTAAATAAACGTGAACAACTGTGTCAGCCGTGCGATCAGAATCATTCTTGATGTGACATTGTAAGTTGATCGTTTGCTCATTGACCTCACTGCCCAGCCATTTTCCTTGGAACGAGCTATAGCTAAGCCCTTCACCAAACGCAAACAATGGGTCATTTGACTCATCCCGATATTTAGAGATAAAGCGATCTGCTGGATTAGCCGCTTTAAAAGGACGTCCTGTCGGAAGCTGGGCCCCATAAATAGGGATCTGGCCCTCACTTCTTGGGAAAGTCATTGTCAACCGTGCAGAGGGATTCGCTTTTCCTGTCAATAGATTTGCGATACCGATGCCCCCCATGATTCCGGGATACCAAACGAGTAACAAACTATCGAATAGTGGTTCCACATTTGTCAAGACCAGCGGGCGCCCTGTGTATAGTACACCAACGATGGGTTTGCCCGTTTCCTTCAGCGCTTTGATCAAGCGAACTTGTTTTTCCGGCAGGTGCAGATTCGCCCGAGAAGCGCCTTCCCCGCTTTCTAAAAACTGTTCGCCAAACGTCAAGACGAGCACATCGGCTGCTTCTGCGGCTGTCACGGCTTCTGTCAACAATTGATCAGCTGGCTCGATCGGACCATTCAGCATCTCAATCCCAGCTTTGAGGGGACCAAACCCGTCATAAGAGTCAAACAAATTGTAGCCACGAGCAAATTGAACTTGCTCGGTGGATAAGTTCTTCAATAATCCTTCTTTTAACGGAACAGCATCTTGCGGTTTTCCACTGACGGATGCCCAGAAGCCTAAAGTCAATCGGCTTTCTCCATAAGGTCCGATCACAGCGATTTTTTGGTCTTTTTGTAAAGGAAGACTGCCATTGTTTTTCAGCAGTACGCTGCTTTTTTCAACGAGCTTGACTGCTAAAGCTTTGGCTTCTTCTGTTAAGATTTCACCAGTTTGCTCACTCTGCAAGCCTCGGTAAGGATCTTCAAAAAGTCCCAATTTATTTTTTAATTCCAAAATACGCCAAACTGCTTCATCCAATAATTCTGCGAAGGCAGGCTCTTTAATTAATTCCGGTAGATGTGTGGCGTAGACCGAAGTCATCATATCAAAATCGACGCCTGCTTCCAATCCTTTTTTGGCTGCTTCTCTGTCATCCGCAGCATAGCCGTGTGGAACTAGTTCTTTGATTGCCGCGTGATCTGAGACAAGAACACCATCAAAGTCAAAACGTTCCCGCAAAATTTCTCGATTTAACCACTTACTGCCAGTTGACGGTTCGCCGTTCAACACATTGAAAGCCGTCATGACTAACATCGTTTGCGCTTCGATCGCCGCTTGATACGGCTGCATGTATTCATTGAATAGACGCTGGTTGGACATATCGACAGTGTTGTATTCTCGACCACCTTCTGGAGCACCGTAAGCTGCAAAATGTTTGATACAAGCTGCGACATGATTCTCAGGGACACCCTTGCTACAATCTCCTTGGTAGCCAGTCACAACACTCTTGGCAAATTGTTTCGCGGTATACACATCTTCTCCTGGCGATTCCATCACTCGACCCCATCGCGGATCCCGAGATAAGTCCAACATTGGTGAGAAAATCACGTGCAATCCATTCAGATAACTCTCTTTCGCTGTCATTTCAGCGGCTTGTTGAATCAAATCAAAATCATATGATCCAGCTTGTGCTAAAGGAATCGGAAAGATCGTCCGAAATCCGTAGATCACATCTGACATGAATAGTAAGGGGATTTTATGCTTACTGTTCTTCAGTGTTTCTTCTTGCAATCGTTTTAATTTTGCAAAATCATTTACATTATAAATCGAACCAACCTCGTAAAAGTTCAACTCTTCTGGTAAACCCAAATCTTGCATCGGACCTGTATTCATTACATCGTTTTCCACGACCAAACTTCCGTTAAGCTGGACTGTCTGGGCAACTTTTTCTTCAGGTGATAATTGCATAAATAACTTTCTTAATTCTCTTGTGTCCATTATGTTTCCTTTCTGTAAGCGTTTTAACATAATGTATTATAAAAAGAAGTCAACAGATTTTATACTAAAAAAATAGCGTTCATAGCAAAATATTCGTTGCATGCTAAAAAATTTTGATTATACTTTGAGTAGAGATAGAACTATTATGTAGAACGAATAGATAAGGTGGTCAACACATGAATATAGAAAGCATTAAACTTGCGATGGATCTTTTATACCGGAAATATCTTATTCCTATGATCTTATTAGATGAAAATGGTACTTGGTTGCATCCAGAAAGTTCATGGCAGACAAAAAAGCCCATCAGCCACTATTTAGAAGCAACTGATGAACAATCCGTAACGCTTTATCATTTTGGAAAATATATGCTAGGTTGTTTTCAATTTCAATTGGAAGGCCAGCGTTTTTACTTAATGGTTGGTCCTTGCGGCGTGATCGGGACACCGGAAAACTCCTGTGTTTTTCTAGGACACGAATACCATTACAATATTCACTACTCTAAAGAAGACAAATATTCATTTGAAGAATACATTCAATTAGTGCATACCTTGTTTGCGAATCAGCCTTTAACTCAAGAACAATTGCGCTGGCATTACCAAACAGAGCCAGGTAATCGATCGATCCAGACAGACTTCAATTTAGAAGCCAATCTGTACGACCGGCGTGTCCATGAATCAACTTTTGACTCTTATCATTTTGAGTTACGCTATCTTGATTATATCAAGCGGAATGAACCAGAAAAAGTTGCTTGGGTCTTCAAAAAGATGAAGGAAACTTATAGTGTCTCTTTGTCCCCTTTTGAATTGGAAGGCTTGAAATTAAAATTTTCTGCTTTTGTGGCTGTAGTCACCCGCATGAGTATCGATGAAGGCGTCCCAGTCAATCAAGCATTCGGATTATCGGATTCATTGATCCAAGGATTGATCTACATTCACACGGCGGATGAATGCCTGCGGTATATCAAAGAAGCGACCTATCGTTTTATGGAGCTGTTGCACAGCTATCCTTTCGCCCAAAAATCGTTGCTGGTCAAAACGATCGTCAACTATATCGATGGCCACCTCTATGAAAAAATCACCATCGATGACTTAGCGGATATTACTCAAAAGCATAAGACCCATCTTTGCAGTCAATTCAAAAAAGAAATGGACAAAACAATCCATAACTATATCCAAGAAAAGAAAATTGCTGAAGCCAAACACTTACTCTTATTTACGGATCATTCTTATGAAAAAATCAGCACATTATTGGCTTTCTCCAGTCAAAGCCACTTTATTCAAAGTTTCAAGAAAATCACTGGGACAACCCCAAAAGAATTTAAAAATATTCATTACGCTCATGCCCTAAGCTGACTTCGCTCAAATCACATCAGCTAGATCGATAGGATCTTTCCTGTCATTCAACCATTGAAAACCTTCTCTCAGCGTTAAACAGAATAATGAACAAACATACCCGAAAGACTTAGTAGCAGTAGCGCAAACGTACAGTCTGCGCCACGATGCTCTGGCATTGCCAGAACACGGCTACTTAGTCCTCCGGGTATTCATTTATAGCGAAATCCTTTTTACTTTTTTGCTTTTTACTTCCTTCTATTTATTCTATCTCTACTTTACCGAGAACTATCCGTCACACCAATCGCAGCCCATGGATTATGATCGACATCGTAAGCCCATGAAAAATTCGTCACGCGGTCAGAGATCGGCAGGATCTCGCTTCGGAACAATGTTGGAATCGCAAATGCTTCTTCAAAGGCATATTCTTGCCATGCATCAAAAGCTTCTTTCCGTTTGTCCTCGTCAAACGAAGCATTCGAGTCGATGGCAGCTAGCAACTCGGTATTTTTATCTGACTGATAGCGCGTATAATTGAACGGCGAATTTGGTCCCCACAATCCTGTTGGCGAAGGGTCAGATCCGGTGTTCCAAGCACCCATGAAAACATCAATGTCTGGATCATCATTTTCCAATTTGTCATAAAATGCTTGGAAATCAATCAAGCGTCCAGTCGAAAACTGAACATCCAAACCGATCTCGTTCCACTGTTGTACATAGTAATCGGCTAATGGTTGAGCAGTTTCTCCGCCAGACATAGAAGCAAAATTGATCGTTAGTTTATTACCGTCTGGATCTTCACGGAACCCATCGCCATCGGTATCGATATAGCCAGCATCATCGAGTAGCTGATTGGCTTTATCTAAATCTAACGTATACCCTTTGATTTCTTCGTTATGCAAAGAACCGAAAACTGGCGGGATCAATGTGGTTGCGTTGGTGCGCAATCCATGATAGAAACGTTCACCGATTGCATCGTTGTCTACTGCATAACCCATTGCTTGACGCAATGCTTTGTTCGCCATTTTAGAATTAGGATCATAAGCAACCGTTTTGTTTTCAGCATCCCATGTTCCCAGTTTAAAGCCAAGGTAAGTGTAAGACTGCTGTAAACGACCAAGCATTTGGTACCCATCAGTATTTTTGTAAGCATCAAAAGTATCAGTTGGCATCGACAGTGCTATATCATATTGCTTGGCATTCAGTGCCTCATTGATGGAAGCAGACGGTACACCTCGGAGAACGATCTTATCTAAAGTTGGTTTTTCCCCATAATAATATTCGTTGGGAACATATTCTACTGTTTCTCCGGCCACGATATTGCTCATCACATACGGCCCAAAACCAATAGGATTTTTCCTAACCGGATCGCTTGATTCCATGTCTTTGATTTCAATTCCTTCAAAGGTATGCTTTGCTAATGCAGACATCCAGACGCCTCCGCCTGATTGCATCATACCCGGGTGAACTTCTTTGTATTCGATTTGAACAACTTTATCATTGACAGCAGTAATTCCAGAAATTGTGTCTGATTCACCAGCATGATATTCTTCCATACCGATCACGTTCGTGAAATCATTGTCATAACGAATCCCTGTGTAATCTGCGTGGCCGATCACTTCGTAAGCAAAGATCACATCTTCTGCAGTTACTTCTTCTCCATCTGACCATTTCAAGTTGTCTCTTAGTGTAATGGTGGCAATTTTGTTTTCTTGATCCAATTCTAAATCCGCAGGGCCACCGTCCACAATCTTAAAGTCATCGTCATTTAAAAATAAGTATTCATGACTTGGAGACATAAAGTGACGATCATAGGTATCTTGATAGAATTCCCATTGAAATAAGCCCTGAAACTGTGTATCCATCACAACTGCCACATCCAGGGTTTCTCCTTCGATAGGATCACCATCATTTTTGACCTCTAGTGGCATATTTTCTACATTGTTTGCTGTTGTATCCTCTGTTCCCTGTGCCCCTGTCGAGTCCGTTTTGTTATTTCCTTGGCTACAGGCGCCCAGAACAAAGACTGACATAAGTGTAATTAAGCCAAACCGATATTTTTTCATAGCTTCCTCCTTAATCTTACCCGATAATCGTCCACTTATTCGTTTTTCCTTCTCTCAGACTAATCTCTATTTATTCATATACTGATAAAACAGTTAACCTGTGAAAGAAGGCGACTTTCCCCGTCGACCAATAAGTTTGCTCTCTAGATGCGCACAAATTAAAAAATAAAGAGAGATTAGTGTTGATTATAGCAAGTTTCCTCATTTTTTATATGTCATTATTTTCATCGATCACTGAAATATTTGATTGAAAGATGCGCTTTTTTTCAGTCATAATTAGCTCTGCCAATCATTCAATAACACTATAAGCTTTCGAAATTGAGCAGCTCATCTTTATGCAAATCCGTGCCAGGTCTATCCTATCTTTTCTCAGAAATAAAAAATGTACAGCGCTTTTTAGCGTATTCACTAACCAATCTCAAAAAACAACAAAAAAACTTTTTTGAATGACTGAAAGTATCCCGAATCCAGTCGATCTATGCTAACATAAAAAAAAGGAGGATTTATGGCAAATAAAAAAATCTTTTATCAAACAACGAATAAGTCTTTTGCACCGATTTCGCAATTGTTGACACAACGATTATTGATTGCTTACAGCATCCTTTTGATTGCTATTGGTGTCCTGAGTACACCGATAAGTGATCTATGGTTCGGTTCACTACGGATTTTGACTTCTCCTAGTAATCTCGTTTCGGATTACTTTGCCATCGGCAACTTAGGCAGTGCCTTTTTAAATAGCGGCGTGTTGACCTTGGTAAGTATCCTAACCACCAAAACAAAAGGAAACAGTATCACTGGACCAATGATTGCTGCCTTTTTCACCATTTCCGGATTTTCTTTTTTCGGGAAAAATTTATTCAATTCGATTCCAATCCCGTTAGGCGTTTATCTTTATGCACGGATTCAAAAAAAGCCCTTTGGACAGTACTCGCTTGTTGGTCTATTCGGGAGTGCAGCTTCACCTGTCATCAGTTATTTGGCTTTTGGGATGGGTTTCCCATTAATGACTGGCGTTCTATTAGGCTATACTATTGGAATTATCTTAGGCATTTTATTGCCGCCTCTGGCCGCACAATTCTTACACTTTCATCAAGGCTTCTCTTTGTATAACATTGGCTTTGCCACCGGAATCGTGACCATGTTCTTTACAAGTTTCACGCGTCTATTTGGACGTGACATTACCGAACAAACGTATTTGACGACTGAGTACAGTTCCTTTTTACTCTTCTTTTTGTGCGGCTTATGCGGGTTGCTCTTTTTAACCGGTTATTTATTGAATCACCGTTCTTTCCAAGGATTGGCTCATCTATTCGATGTTTCCGGTAAACTGGTGACAGACTTCGTCACGATTTTTGCATTAGGGGTCACACTGATGAACATGGCGATCATGGGGATGCTGCTGCTTGTATTCATCTACTTGCTTGGGGGCCAGCTATCAGGCCCATTACTTGGTGCTGTTCTGACAGTGGTTGGCTTTAGTGCTTTCGGAAATCACTGGAAAAATAGTCTGCCGATTTTGATTGGGGTCGTTCTTGCCACACGTTTAGGCTTTACCACTGAGACTTCGACCTTTCAATTGCTGTTGACTGCGATTTTTGGAACAAGTTTAGCACCAATCAGCGGCTACTATGGACCAATTGCAGGAATCTTTGCCAGTATTGCCCATGCGGCGTTAGTAAGCAATATTACCTACTTACATGGCGGGTTGAATCTTTATAATAATGGTTTTTCCAGTGGCTTTGTGGCGGCAGCTATGGTACCTTTGTTAGATGAGATCAACCAAATCAAAAGGCGGATGAACCAATGATAGAAAAGGAACAAGCACGGCGGATCGTGGATGAAGTGGTCACCTACTTTCTTTCCCACGACTGCCCTCATATCACTACTGAGATGTCTTTCGAAAAAACAGGATTTCGAGCCATTATTGCTGGGACCTGTCCAGAAGAGCCCAGTGATTTAGCCGTATTTGCGGAAATGTTGAATACCCCACGAGACATTGCGCTAGAAAGTTATTATATTGAACTTTTAGGCGGGCACCAGTCGATTCATGAAGAAAAAGACTTTTATTTATTAGGATTGTTGATCGATGAAGCAACAATCAGTTACGAAAAGGATCGCTTGATCATTACATTGTTTCGAAAAAAATATTGAAGGCCATGGGATCTCTTTGATGAAGGAGGTCCCATGGTTTTTCGTTTACAACGGTCTCTTGATACACGGAATGCGTTGAAAAGGTGAACCTTTGGTTAACAGCTCCCAATACAAAGGAGGGCATCATGAAATTGTTTTCATGACAAAAATGAAAGTTTATTGATAGGTTTTTCACACTACAATTGTTTTTACGCCCGCTATAATTCTCTTTAGACTTTACAAATTAAAGGAAGTGAGAATAGATGAAGAAATTTTGGATCGGCCTGGGTATCCTAATAATCGTTTTGTTTGCCGGGTTACAAATTGCTGAGAAAGTCATCATGGGCGGCCAAAGTTACTATGTTCAGATCACGACCGATGGCGAAAAGATCGAAACCGAAGACGATCGAGGCAATCAAGTGATCGAATATAAATATGAACTACCTGGTTACGACAAAGACGCAAAGAAGAAAAATCTGGAATTCTTAGGGATGAAAGATCGTCCTTTGAAAAAAGACGCTTACTTAAAAATTACCTGGAATCAAAACAAAGGCGTGACTTCCTATGAAGAAGTGCAAAAGAATGCTATTCCTGAAAAAGCGTTGAAACAATTAGAAAGTGAACGGTGATAAACAAATGGCAAAAATTATTGAAGCAAACGAATTAACGAAAGTTTACGGCAAAAATAATGAGAAAAAAACCGAAGCCCTAAAAGGGATCAGCTTTGCGATTGATAAAGGCGAGTTTATTGGTATTATGGGTGCTTCCGGTTCTGGTAAATCAACGTTGTTGAATATTTTATCCACATTGGACCATCCATCTTCCGGAAACATCCGCATCAACGAAAAAGATATCACAAAATTACGCGGTGATGCATTGGCAGATTTTCGCAGTAGAGAAATCGGCTTTATCTTCCAAGATTTCAATCTACTAGAAAATCTCACGGCTTCTGAAAACATTGCTGTGCCTCTCTCTTTACAAGGCATACGGCCGAAAAAGATCAAACAGCTCATTCAACAAGTCGCGAATCGCTTATCCATCAGCCAAATTTTGGATAAATATCCTTCCGAGATCTCTGGTGGTCAAAAGCAACGGGTAGCCGCTGCGCGAGCATTAATCACCGAACCAACGATCTTGTTTGGGGATGAGCCAACGGGTGCCTTGGATTCAAAAAGTGCCAAGGATTTATTAGACATGATGGATGATTTAAACAAAAATGACCAAGTATCGATCTTACTCGTAACACATGATCCGCTTTCGGCAAGTTATTGCAAGCGAATCTTATTTATCAAAGATGGTAAGATCCATCAAGAAATCAAACGAAATAATCAAACCCAAGAAGACTTTTATCGTCAGATCTTAGTCATCTTAGGAAATCTGGAACAGTAGGAGGATAATGGTATGCTTTGGAAATTATCACTTACTGGTATCAAAGGCCGCTTAAAAGACTACATCGTCTTGTTTTCTGGTCTGGTTATGGCTTCTGCCATCTTTTATATGTTTCAATCAATGGCTAGTAATGAAGAATTCTTGAAAAACAATTCGACGATTGGTGTCGTTGTCATTATCTTTCACTTTGGAACGGTCTTACTAGGAATCATCACATTTGCCTACATTCTCTATGCCAATTCTTTCTTAATGTCGATGCGGCAGAAGGATTATGCCATGTTTATGATGTTAGGAGCAAAAGGACGAAAAATCGCCCAAATGATCTTCATCGAAACATTTTTTGTAGGGATTATTGCAACCATTGCTGGTGCTTTAGCAGGTATCGGATTGACGAAAATTGTCAATGATCTTTTAGTACAACAGTTAAATATAAAGATTACTCATTTTTCGCCATTCAATGTAAAAGCACTTGTGATCACACTGGTCTTTTTTGCCATTCTCTTCCTGATTGCAGCAATCGTCAATGCTTCAGCCATTGCCAAAAAAGCCATCTTGGATTTGTTGAGAGAAACTAGTACACCTGCACAAATCAAGCAAAAATTCCCATTCTTATTGGTTCAAACCCTTTTGGGGATCATCTTTCTTGGAATCGGTTATTATGTTATGAGCGATCTAATGAAATTTCAAATTATGGGTATTGCGATTGCCCTAGTCACGATCGTTTTGGGAACCTATCTAGTTTTCCGCTCTGTGATCGTATTGATTTTGACATTATTAAAGAAATCAGATGCCATCGCACTGAAAAAATTGAATAATTTCACTTTGTCTCAGTTAAACTTCCGTATCCGTGACTATACGCAGATGCTTTCGTTAGTATCCATGCTGTTCGCACTAGCACTGGGCGCATTAACCGTTGGTCTTGGTTTCAGAAATGAAATCCCTAAAATGGCCAAAGCGATGACCTCTTATGACTTGGTTCTGAATAATGCCCAAACTGTCGACCAACAAAAAATTGCGGATTTACACCCAACATTGAATGTCAGCTATCGCCAAAAAGAGGATGACACAGCCGTTTATTACATTCAAGAAGAATTTGACAAAGATCCTTTGATCGTTACAGAACAGGGAGATCTTAGTCAGAGGGCTGGTTATCGTACATTGGATGGGCAAGCCATTGCCGCTGATGTGGCGAAACAGGATGAATTGCGTAGCTTCGAATTACCAGAACAGCGGACAAAAGAAATCAAACTGTTGTCTGCTGCAGCCTTTGCCCAAGTAAATGCACCTGAAACCACTTTGCAAATGATTCAAGTCAAAGATTTTCAAGCGATCTTACCAAAATTAACAGCACTTGCTAAGTTGAATCAAAAGAACAACCCCTCACTCGCTGGAGAAAGTAATCTTATGCAACGAGCGGATGCTTATGACACATTCAACGGCATTTTCTCAGGATTTGAATTCATGGGCTTCTTCTTAGGAATTGCCTTTCTAACAATGTTAGCTAGTTGCTTGATGTTCAAAATCCTTTCAGGGGCTAACAGTGATATTATGCGCTACACCATGCTTAGAAAAATCGGTGCTCGCAATGGGCTTCTGAAAAAATCGATCCGCAAAGAGATCGGCGTGCTTTTCTTAGTCCCAGGATTATTAGGAATCGTTCACGTACTATTCGGACTGCAAATGTTTAAAATGCTATTGAGTGATCCCTATGATCAGATCTGGTTACCATTTGCGATCTTTGTTGCCCTTTATGCCGTTTATTATCTTTTAACGGTATGGCTCTACACCAATATCGTTTTAAAAAATACCGGAAAACAATAAGCACCCGCAAAATGAACACAGTGAAATAGACAGCAAAAAAACCAACGTCCAGTGTGAACTGACGTTGGTTTTTATTTTGATCTGAAGCACTCGTCTTTGTTTTCGAAAATGAGCTGATTTTCTCAGCAACATCCCTTTAACAGCTTCTATGTCAACACATGCTTTTTATTGGATTCAATTGGTTGGTTTATATCCGAGATGCATGGCTACAGTACCTCCACTATAGCTTTTGACAACTATATTAGTCAGTCCTGCTGATTGAAAGTAGTGAGACAATTCTTCTTTGCCAGGAAAATCTCTAGCTGATTCTTGCAACCAAGAATATTCTTGGTAACTTTTAGCAAACAGTTTTCCTAACAGCGGCATAATGAATCGGAAATACGCATAATACAGCTGCCGCCAACCAATTAAAGTGGGCTGTGATGTTTCCAGACAAACCACTTTTCCGCCAGGTTTTACAACCCGCTGCATTTCTTTTAGAACGGTTACAAGATCAGGAACATTTCTCAGACCAAACCCGATCGTCACAACATCAAACGTATTGTCTGCAAAAGGAAGTGCCATTGCATTTCCTTGCATCCATTCGATCTTTGTCTTTTGCTCCGCTGCTTTTTTCTTTGCCACAGCCAACATATTCTCACTAAAATCAATGCCGATCACGTTCCCAGTAGATCCTGTTGCTTCTGCCAGTGCCAATGTCCAATCTCCTGTTCCGCAGCAGACATCAAGGATATCATTACCTGCTTGGACTTGCATCCGTTTCATCGTATCTTTTCGCCAGCGTTTATGTTGTTGAAAAGAAATCACGGTATTCATCTGGTCATAGTTCTCCGCAACACGCTCAAAAACGTGATGGACACGTGCTTCCTTGCCTTTGTCGCCTATCAACCTCTACACCATCCTTTTGCCTTCCAATCACGCAACCTGCGTAACCAAACGATTGAAAGCTTTTTCCATTTACTACAAAATTTAGTGTAGCATGGATAGTCAAAAAAGAAAAAATTCCTGTTTAAATCTGCATATTTTCTATTAACGTCTCTATTCTTTTCGCTCTCAGTTTTCGTAACTCTTCAAACCATTAGTAGAATTGGTGGTAACGCAGCAGAAAGGCTATATAGATTCAGGAACATTTCTAAAAAAAGGCTCCTGCGACATGGACACATCGCAAGAGCTTTCTCTTATAGATCAGCAATTATTTGCTTTGGTCCAGTTTCAGCAGTTACTGATTTTTTTTCTTTCTTGATTTGAAGAAACCAAGACTACCGATCGCAACCAGTGCAGCACCGATCATTGATGCAAACCAAGTACTTTCACTGCCAGTTTGCGGCAAGTATTTGCCTCCACTATTATTACTATTGATGTTGTTGCCACCGCTGATGTTCCCATTGCCGATGATATTGATTCCACCGTTATTGCCATTACCGATATTATTTCCTCCGGTATTGCCGCCACCAGTGTTACCACCGCCAGTATTGCCACCGCCAGTATTGCCACCGCCAGTATTGCCGCCGCCAGTGTTACCGTCGTCAACTCCAGCAACCGGGACTGTGACTGTAGCAGCTGCACTGCGGTATTCTTTGCCACCAGCAACGACACTCGCAACAACATATAAATTATCTTTTGGTTCGACGCGATTGGCTGCTACTACGATCCGGTAATTGCCTTCACTGTCTGTCGTACCAGTGCCCACCACTTCTCCTTGAGCATTAGAGATTTCAATGGTTACATTTGGATCAGCTTTCCCCGTAACCGGATACCCAGATGATTCATTGCCGCTGATTGTTGCAGTAGGTGCGGCAACCGTCACGGGACTAACGACGATACTCATCGGATCACTGACATATTTCCCATCAGTTTGTGCAGTAGCCGTCAACACATCTCCTTCCGATAGCTCGGCTACATTGATACGCCAATTGCCAGCTTCATCCGCTCTTAATTCAAGTGGTGCGGCAAAGGCACGGGTGGTGTTCAACCCACCCAGAATTCGCGCCATCACTGGTGCTGCTTCATTGATGGTCAGAATGACTGAAGAACCTGGCTCTGCGGTTCCGCTGACTGTTTCATCCCCGGCAATCGCTGGATCAATGAGTGGCGTAGCCGTTTTTTCCATAGGTACTGTGATTGGTGTATTACCACTGCGGTAGTCTTTGCCACCAGCGGTCACAATTGCTGCGACATTCAAGTTTTCTTCTGGGTCCACTTGCTCTGGCGCAATCACGATTCGGTAATTGCCTTCTTCATCGGCTGTGCCGGTACCCACAACTTCGCCTTGAGCATTGGTGATTTCAATCACTGCATTAGCCACTGTTTCCCCAACAACGGGATAGCCATCGGTCTGATTGCCGCTGATTGATGCGGTTGGTGCATCAACTGTCAAGCCATCCACTGTTACTGTGATTGGGGCACTTGGATCCTTGCCATCGGTTTCTGCCACGACAGTTATAGTGTCGCCTTCCGAAACTTCTGGTACTTCAGCGGTCCAGTTACCTTCCTCATCTGCTTCAACGACGACGGGATCTTTGTCGCCATTGGTGATGGTGACAGTGGAACCTGGTTCTGCTGTTCCGCTAATTGTATCGTCTCCGGCTGTGACGGGATCAATCGTTGGGATTCCTGTTTGGTTGTCTTCTGGTACAGTGATCGGCGTGTTGGCGCTGCGGTAGTCTTTCCCACCAGCTGTTACGATCGCTGCGACGTTCAAGTTTTCTTCTGGAGCTACTTGATCTGGAGCGATCACGATTCGGTAATTGCCGTCGCCATCAGTAGTGCCAGTCCCTACCACATCCCCTTGCGCGTTAGTAATTTCAACTGTGGCATCAGGTGCTGCTTTACCAACAACTGGATAACCGTCAATCTCGTTGCCGCTGATTGATGCGGTTGGTGCGGTAACCGTCAGTCCATCCACCGTAACTGTGGTTGGTGCACTTGGATCTTTCCCATCGGTTTCTGCCACGACAGTTATGGTATCCCCTTCGGAAACTTCAGGTAGTTCAGCAGTCCAATTGCCTTGATCATCTGCTTCAACGACGACGGGATCTTTGTCGCCATTGGTGATGGTGACGGTTGAACCTGGTTCTGCCGTTCCGCTGATTGTCTCATCACCGGCTGTGACGGGATCAATCGTTGGCGTGGTCGTTTGGTTTGCTAAAGGCACGGTAATTGGTGTTGCTCCACTGCGATAGTCTTTCCCGCCAGCGGTTACGACTGCCGTCACATTCAAACTTTCTTCTGGAGCTACTTGATCTGGAGCGATTACGATCCGGTAATTGCCATCACCATCAGTGGTGCCAGTAGCTACCACATCTCCTTGCGCATTGGTGATTTCAATGGTTGTATTCGCTGCTGCTTTACCAGTCACTGGGTAACCATCGATCTCATTGCCGCTAATTGACGCGGTTGGTGAAGCAACAGTGATTCCTCCAACAGTGACACTGATCGGTGCGCTTGGATCTTTCCCATCCGTTTCTGCCACAACGGTTACAGTATCACCTTCGGAAACCTCTGGCACATCCGTCGTCCAATTGCCTTGATCATCTGCTTCGACAGTGATTGGGTTTTCTCCGGTGACTGTAATAGTTACTGTTGAACCCGGTTCTGCCGTTCCGCTGACTGTCGTATCACCAGCACTAACAGGATCAATCGTTGGTGTTGCTGTTTGATTTTCACGATTATCGGCTGGCACAACTACTGTGGTTGCTCCGCTACGGTAATCTTTCCCGCCAGCAGAGACGACTGCTGTGACATTCAAGTTCTCTTCTGGTGTGACTTGATCTGGCGCGATCTCAATACGGTAATTGCCATCGTCATCTGCAGTGCCGCTACCCACGATTTCTCCTTGGGCATTGGTGATTTCGATCGCTGCATTAGCTACTGCTTTACCAACTACTGGGTACCCATCGGTTTCGTTCCCACTAATTGCTGCAGTCGGTGTTGCGACCGTCAAACCACTAACACTTACTGTCACTGGTGCGCTTGGGTCTTTGTCGTCAGCTGTAGCTACGACGGTCACTGTATCTCCCTCTGACAATTCCGGTACGTTTGCTGTCCAATTGCCTTCTTCATTGGCATTGACAGTCACTGGCCCTTCGCCACTCACATTGACCGTGACTGTTGCTCCAGGTTCTGCTGTCCCGCTGACCACTGTATCTCCTGCTTTAACTGGATCGACAGTCGGTGTTTCTGTAAGAACCGTTGCTGGAACAATGATTGGTGTATTGCCGCTGCGGTAGTCTTTGCCTCCGGCAGTCACGACTGCTGCCACATTCAGATCCTCTTCTGGTGACACACGATCCGGTGCAATCACGATGCGATAGTTGCCATTCCCATCAGCAGTGCCACTACCTACGATTTCTCCTTGCGCATTGGTAATCTCGATCGCAGCGTCAGCCACAGATTTACCCGTAACCGGATAACCGTCCAACGTGTTGCCGCTAATAGAGGCTGTTGGTGCATTGACGGTCAATCCATTGACCGTGACGCTCACAGGTATACTTGGTTCTTTTCCGTCAGCAGCAGCTACTACAGTCACTGTTTCACCTTCAGAAACTTCCGGTACATTCGCAGTCCAATCACCTTGGTCATTCGCAACGACTGTTACTGGCTCTTCTCCATCCACAGCCACTGTGACGCTTGCCCCTGGTTCTGCTGTACCGTTGATTGCTGTATCTCCTGCTGCTATCGTATCAATGGTTGGGATTTCTGTTTGACTGGCTGCTGGAACCGTCACTGGTGTATTGGCACTCCGATACTCTTGACCTCCAGCAGTCACGATTGCTGCCACATTCAAGTTTTCTTCAGGTGTCACTTGATCTGGAGCAATCACGATCCGGTAATTGCCATCACCGTCGGCAGTACCACTACCTACGACTTCTCCTTGGGCATTGGTGATTTCAATGTCTGCATTCGCAGTTGTTCGACCAGCTACAGGATAACCATCTCTCTGGTTACCAGTAATTGATGCAGTTGGTGCAGAAACACTTATTCCGCTGACGATGACACTGACGGGTGTACTTGGCTCTTTGTCACCAACAGTAGCTACCACAGTCACTGTTTCGCCTTCAGAAACTTCCGGTACATTCGCAGTCCAATCACCTTGGTCATTCGCAACGACCGTCACTGGCTCTTCTCCGCTGACAGTTACCACTACATTGGCGTTCGGTTCAGCTGTACCGCTGATCGTTTGATCCCCGGCGTTCACCGGATCGATCGACGGCGTTTCAGTTTGGTTTTCTTGAGTATCGGCTGGCACAACAACCGGTGTTGCTCCACTACGATAGTCTTGCCCTCCGGCAGTCACAATTGCTGTAACATTCAAGTTTTCTTCAGGGGCAACTTGATCTGGCGCAACCACAATCCGATAGTTGCCCTCCCCATCTGCGGTTCCGCTGCCGACAACAACTCCCTGAGCGTTCGTGATCTCGATGGCAGCATCAGCAACCGTTTGTCCAATTACTGGATAGCCATCTGTCTCATTACCGCTAATCGTTGCCGTCGGTGCCTCAACCGTCAAACCGCTAACGCTCACACTGACTGGCGAACTTGGTGTTTTTCCGTCAGCTGTGGCTACTACAGTGACCGTGTCACCTTCCGTCACTTCTGACACTTCAACTGTCCAATTTCCTTGGTCATCTGCCACTGCTGTCACTGGGTCTTCTTCGCCGACTGTGACTGAGACTGCTGCTCCAGGTTCCGTTGTGCCATTGATCGTAGTATCGCCAGCCGTCACTGGGTCAATCGCCGGCGCTGTTGTTTGTTCCGCTGTATCATCAATTGGAACAGTAATTGCTGTTTCTGGACTACTGTAGTCTTGACCACCAGCCGTCACGATTGCTTTGACATTCAAGTTTTCTTCTGGGGCGACTCGATCGGGGGCAATTACGATGCGATAGTTGCCATCGCTGTCAGTCGTTCCACTGCCGACAACGTCTCCTTGAGCGTTCGTGATCTCAATCGCTGCATTCGGTGTTGCTTTCCCAATGACTGGATAGCCATCTGTTTCATTGCCACTAATGGAGGCTGTAGGTGCTGCAACGGTCAAACCTGCGACGCTCACTGTCACTGGCTCGCTCGGATCTTTGCCATCTGCTTCTGCCACAACGGTCACTGTTTCCCCTTGAGAGACTTCTGGTACCTCGGCTGTCCAGTTGCCTTGGGCATCCGCTACTGCTGTGACTGGCTGTTCATTTCCGATAGTCACTGTTACTGTTGAATCTGGTTCTGCTGTTCCGCTGATAGCGGTATCACCAGCCGCAACAGGATCGATGGTTGGTGTTTCCGTTTGTTCTGCTGCAGGTTCTGCTGCTAACCAGATGGAATTATTGCCATCCTCATCTGTAAATAAATCAAGTGTGAGTAGATTAGATTGAGAAAAAGTACCTGCAAATCGAGCTTCGTATGGATTCGACGGATTCGTCACACCATTTGCAATCAGCTCTGAAGTCGTTGGTGTCGTCACGGTCGTTGGCATCACAACTGTCGTTTGACCTAAAACAGATGCCGATGCGATTTGATCAGCAAGATCTGTCGTTCCATTCAACACAGCTTGTGCAGCATCGACGGTAACATTCAGAGTAGCTTTAGCTGTGTTGACTGTTTCTTGGACAAGTGTATTGACGCCATCGATCAATGAGCCAATCCCAGGAATGTTACTTGCTCCTCCCAAGATGCTCACTTGGATTTGCGCCTGTTTCAAGTTCTCCAAAATGGATTGGATGCGTTGGTTGACCACAATAAATAAGCCGTCATCCACATTGGCAATCAAGGCACGTTCATTATCTGTCAATCCAGCAGGCACTTCAAAATCGGCTTGTCCAAATTGTCCTAACTGATTCAATAAATCCAATTGTTCATAGATGTCATCTAGATTGACGGATACTACTTGACTGATATCAACGATGGAAGCTGCTTGATACAATAAATTTGGAAAGCCATTAATCGTTTCTGGAATCCCTAATGCATCCGCTAAGTTCTGATTCACAAGAGCATCCACCGTTCCTACCAATGTGTCAACAGCAGGCGTAAGCGTTCCAATCAGTGTTTGGATAGCGGCAATATCTTCAAGTTGCAGAGTGATATTTGTTGATACCCGGGCATTGCCATTTGGTTGTACAAAGCCAGTCAGCCCTTTTGGCACACCAACGATTGCGACTTTATCACCGTTTAAGACGTCAAGCGTCACCGCATTCGATCCGCTGATGGTAAAGTTGACTGGGTTGGTATCTCCAGGATTTGAATATGGCGCTGCAGCACTTGTTCCAGAATCATTTGATGCTTGGACATTACTAAAAATCTCAGCAGAAACCAATGATGCTTCTGCGGTCTTTGGTGCCCACAACAATGTAGTGGGAACAACCACAGAACTCGTCAGTAACATCCCGCTGACCGTTAAATTCGCTAGTAGCGATTTTTTGTTTATTGCGCGTCTTTTTCTCCTTGAATTCATTATTTTTTTATAGTCATTGCCCTTCATTCTTACTCCTCCTATTCAAATAAATACAACCAACAAAAGTGACCAACCAACTTTGGCATTCGTCTTTTGATGTTCCCTATGATCACATATCCGGAGAAAGAGATCACAAACAAAAAACGTTTGCAAAATAAAAAAACACCCATTCAAATACTCGAAAAAATCTCAATTACATTTTTCAACATACCAGAACGATTTCCGTGCTTTTTTGTGATTAAATAACTAAAATATTCAGTTATTTAAGCAAATTCTAGCATTTTTATTTTTATACAACAAATTATTAACACCATGAATAATTAAAAAAACATTTTATTGGAAATAAAATAACAGAAACATTTTATTTTTATCGCCATCGTTAATTATTTATTACTTGTGCTCCTCTTTTCGCAAAAAAATCATTAAAAAGAGATTTTTTTGATTTTACTCCTTTTTATTAACAAAAATTAGAAACTTTTTAATGTTCTCAGAATACGCTTCCATCTTTTCTTCTAATATTTATTTTGTAAAAAAGTGAAATAAGAATTATTTTCTGAACAGTATTCTGTTTTTTTTAAATCTTTTTAAAAAAACAGAAAAAAATTCCTTAAAAAAGGCGATTTTCACCGCTTTCTCCTTTTTAAAACAATTTTCAAACAAATAAGCCACCAGAAATCGTGAATGATTTCTGGTGGCTTAGACCATTTTATGAGCTACTTCTAAAGGATCAATCTTGTAATTTCTTATGCATAAACAACGTTGTTTCTCGATAGTCATAGAAGATTTTTGAGAAGGCCATCAAATCACCTTCTCGCAAGTAACTGTCGTCTCGAACAACCAAACTAGGGCTCCCCGCGTTCATGCCAAAAAAAGCAGCTTGTTTAGCAGTCAGTAATTCACAGCGGATAAATTTATCGATGAAACTGACAGTCACTCCCTTTTCTTGTGCAAAATATTCAAACATGGAACCGTACATAGCAGATTCTGGGATCTGACCAACGATATCTGCCAGATAATAGGATTTCTCAATCAAATACGGCTGATCATCCAGTGTGCGAAATCGTTCAACTTCAATAAAAAGCTGATTATCAGAAAATCGTTGATGGCTTGGTGAAAAATCGATCTCAGCGTACGAGACCAAACGCTGCGTTGCTTGAACGGTTTGAATCAGTTTTCCTTCTCTAGCAAGATCTTCGGTAAACCCAAGATCACTTTGGACTGCTTTTTGCTCTTGCGTCAATTGATCGTGGACATAGGAGCCTCTCCCTTGAACTTGATAAATATAGCCGCGTTTACTCAATCTGCTTAGTGCTTGCCTTAAGGAATACCGAGAGACCTGATAGTGTTCCATCATTTCCTTCTCACTAGGTAACTTTCCGTTGCGATCAGCTAAACTCTTTTTTTCGATTCGGGCAATTAAATCTGCCGCTAATAAATCGATCGTCCATTGTTTTGTCATTCCACTTCTCCCCCAAATGTTGTACTATTCCTATTTTACCGCAAAAGCCACTGCCTTAGTGGAAATCTTTCTTTCATCTCATGATGACAAAAGAAAACCCAGCTAAACATGCCTTAGCTGGGGTCTGTTCATTCAAACTTGCACTTTCGGTCAAGCTTTTTCTTGTTCTTGTGCAAAAAGTTTGCCATCATACATTTTGATGAATGGGAACCAAATTAGAAAGGCGACCAAAGCGCAAATTAATGCCAGTACAAAGGCACGCCAATCACCACCTGAACCAATAAACCCTGAAAGACCAATTGGGGTTGGCCAAGCGACTTGGGCAATCGGTGGATTGACAAACCCTAAATTGATTGCAAAATATGCCACCGACATAGAGGCCATTGGTGCCAAAAAGAAAGGAATTGCCGTATATGGGTTATAAACAACTGGCATCCCAAACAAAATTGGTTCATTAATGTTGAAGAATGATGGGACGATCGCGGCTTTACCTAATGCACTTAGTTGTGCCGATTTAGCAAAGAAGGCGATGAAGATCACCATGCCCAGTGTCGCTCCTGAACCGCCAATGGTCACGAAACTATTATTGAATTCACCGGCAAAAGCAATATTTGCACCGCTTTGGTTTTCAACCATGTTGGAAAGAACGATGGGCGTCAAGAATGAGGTCACGATCGTTGCTCCGTGGATTCCGACGATCCACAATGCATGCATCAAGAAATAGATGACTAACAACCCAACCCACGTACTCGTCAATTGCGAAACAAAACTAAAGGGAATCGCAATGACTTTGAAGATATCGGTCCCTAAAGCTACTAAAGCACCGTTGATCACGATCACGACTAAAGCAATCAACGCAGTCGGAATCAATGCAGTAAATGAACTTGAAACACCAGTTGGTACAGTATCAGGCATTTTGATGTAGATATTTCTCTTGACACAAAACGCGTAAATTTTCACTGCAATAATAGCCATAATAATTGCAGTAAAAATACCAGTCGTTCCTAAACGTGTCACACCACCCGCCATTTCCCAACCATCAATGATTTTTTGATCATCGGAAATAAGGGTCACAAGAGTCGCTACTCCGCCTTCAAATACTAATTGAGGTAGACACATGAAGAATGCCATCATTGACAACAAAGCCCCGTTTATAGGACTTAACGAAATTTTTTCTTCCTGCGCTTGGATCTTGGTATATTCATAACCAAAAACAATACAGAAATATAAGGCCAAGATCCCCATTGTTGCAGTATTTCCTAGCATATATAAACTTTGGATCTTATCAAAAGAAGCCGCCCAAATCGATGCTAAAGCTGGGAAACTTTGAGGTAAGACACTAATAATCAGGAACATTGAACCAACGATCGTAAACGGAATCGAAGCCATCCCGGCCGCCATCACTCCACGGACGATTCGAAATTGCGAGATTCGCCCCATTGGTCCCATTAAGTACTTATCCAGAAAGGTAAACATTTTACTATTTTCTGTGTTCATCTATTTTTCCTCCTTTATTCTCAAATGTCCGCAGATAGTTCAAGTAACTATCCCGATCTTTTTCGATCAACCATGCTTTTCGTTCCATATATAAACAACAAATCAATCCCAGAGTCAGACTAACCAGTAAAATCGGTCTGGCCGCAAGATTCAAAAATGGGAAAAATCCGTCTTGCCACCCTAACAGGATAAAAAGGATACCAGTAGTGTTGACCCCTGTTTGAATCCAATAACCAACTTTAGTCAAGTGCAATCGATTTGATGTCTGCCAATATTTTTGTGTCTGCTCAAAGATGATGGCGCCATCGACCAAAAGCAAGAACACCGGTACCAGACCCATCACTGTCCAATTTGCCAGACTAAGCAACGCCCAATAAAGATTGATAAAGAAAAAAATTGCTGTCATATAGCGAAAAATCAGATAGCGGTTAAATCGCATATTTTTTTGTGCGTACGCATTGGCACCGGACGACTGATTTTGTCCTCTCATAGTTATGATCCACTCCTCTCTCATCATTTTTATCGCGAATAATAACCAAACTTGTTCGAACAAGTTAATTTTAGCATAAATCAAAAATCATGCAAGCGATTACTTTTTGATGTTTGGTTGTAAAAAATAAACTCCTGAAGAAAATCGTCTATATTCGCATGAAGAAAATCGCCTATATTCGCACAACTTTTTAAGGACTATTCAGGTATCTTCCAGCAAATTTTTGCTCTTGTGAAAACGGGGATTTTATGTTAAAAATGAATAAAAGGAATGTTGATTCAACAAGATGTTCGCTTTTCAAGTTATAAAAAAAGGTTTTTGGTGCAAAATACTTACTTTAAAAGGAGAAAGACGAAAATTATGGCAAAAGAAGTAACCTACGAATTTATCAAAAAAATTCCCAAAGCTGAACTCCATCTGCATTTAGAAGGAACATTGGAGCCTGATTTGAAATTACGATTGGCACAAAAAAATCAAATTGATATTGGTCAATCAACAATCGAAGAGGTGGAAGCAAGTTATCAGTTCGACTCCTTGCCTTCTTTTTTGAACATTTATTATTCAGCGATGAATGTCCTCCAAACAGAAGAAGATTTTTATGAATTGGCAATGGCTTACTTCAAGAAAGCTGCCGAACATCACGTCACTTATGCTGAAGTTTTTTTTGATCCGCAAGCCCATACCTCTCGCGGTATTTCTTTTGAAACCGTCATCAACGGCTATTATCGAGCGACACAAGAAAGTGAACAAATTGGTGTACGAAGTGCCCTAATTATGTGCTTCTTACGGGATTTTTCTGCTGAATCAGCAGCAGAAACCTTAGAACAAGCACTACCTTTTAAAGATAAGATTTTGGGGATCGGGCTTGATTCAGATGAAAAAGGCAATCCACCACTGAAGTTCAAAAAAGTTTTTGAAAAAGCAAAAGCCGCTGGATTTCATTTGACGATGCACTGCGACATTGATCAGGAAGATTCGATCGAACACATTCGCCAAGTCATTGAAGAAATCCAAGTGGAACGAATCGATCATGGAACAAATATCGTAGAAGATGAACAGTTAGTCGATTATGTGCGGACGCACCAAATCGGATTGACGTGTTGCCCTGTCTCCAACAGTTTCGTCGTGGATGATATGAAGGGAAAAGAAATCATCGAGTTATTGGCAAAAGGCGTCAAAGTGACGATCAATTCAGATGACCCAGCTTATTTCCAAAGCTATATTTCTGACGACCTTTATGCATTGAGCAAAAATTATCAGTTAACAGAGGACCAAATCATTCAATTGGTCAGAAATGCCTTTGAGATTGCTTGGTTACCAGAAGAAGAGAAGAAGTTGTATCTAGCGGAAGTCGATGCTTTTGTCGCGGAGAAAAACAATTAATTTTATTCTTATACAGGCAAAGCTGTACAAGGGTAAAACAAACAATCACTCCAAATACAGGATTGGAGTGATTGTTTTTTGCTTGTTCACTAAATATGAAGATCTTTCTTACAAAAGACCATGCCCGATGCCACGAACAGGATACACGCTCCAATCAATAGGACAAAGATTCCGATGAGACCACTACGATCTCCTGCGATCAAAGCATCTGGATCAAACAATGTAAAGAAAGTAAAATACTTTACTTTTTCTGCATTTCCGCCGGTGTTGGCAAGCATCTGTAAGACGTACATTAATGCTGGTATCCCACCGCCGACAGCAATACTGTATTTTGAATCATTAAAAACACAAGAAGCTAAGAAAGAGATTCCTGCGATAAACAACTGCAAACAAAGCAACCCACCATTCAGCAGCAACAGTTTGGGAATCTCGAGTTCTCCTTTAAATTGTAATCCGCAAAGGATCTCTAATGCAGTGCCATAGATGATCAAAAAGAAAATACCCGTTAAAAGAACCGACATCTGCGTCATGACAATCGTTCTCCGTTTGATGGGTGCTGCCAGAAGGGCCACCATCGCATTACTGTCCACATATTTGGCAATCAATGCATTCCCTCGAAGAATCGAGAATACCATTGGAAAAATGATCAAAATAAATCCGTAAAGATAAGAAGACATGAAACCCAATAATGAGTTAGCGCCGGCTTTCATGCCGACTGCCGACATCAACTCCGGAAGCATCTTGCGCATTTCTTCAAGAGACTGCATCATTTCTGGATTGTACATACTGACAATGATTGAGATGTAGAGGGTCATGACGGCACCAAAAATCACAAGTGTCAGGATGCTGCGGCGCAATTCGCGTTTGTAAAGGGTGAAATTGATCATTTCTCTTCACCTCCATAATAATCCATAAAGATCTGTTCCAATGTTTGACTCGTACTGACTTGGACTTGACTAGGTTGTGCCGGATCGATTTCTCCATTGAAATCTGCTGCAAAGGCTGCCGCCAGTTGTTCATTTGGCAAAGTGACGGTATAACGACGCAGATGTTTTTCTCTTAATGTGTCGGTGGAATCCAACGCAACTAATTTTCCGGCACGAATGATGCCAATTCGATCACAGGTCCGCTCAACTTCTTCAAACATGTGGCTAGACATGAGGATGGTTTTGCCGCGCTTTTTTTCTTCAGTGATTAAATCAATAAAACGTGACTGCATCAAGGGATCTAAGCCACTAGTAGGCTCATCCAAAATCAAGATCTCTGGATCGTGCATGAAAGCCACAACGATGCCAATTTTTTGTTTCATCCCTTTACTCATTTTTTTGATCTTGCCGTTCGGATCTAACTCAAATCGATCAAGTAATTCTTTGGCCCGTCCATTTTCAGTATTTCCCCGATACTTTGCGATAAATTTAATAAATTCGCTTCCGGTCATATCATCAAAAAAAGTCATTTCGCCAGGAATGTAGCCTAAATTTCTTTGGATTTGTTCTCGTTGCTGCCAGCAATTCATCCCATTGATCAAACAGTTGCCGCTTTGAGGTTTGATGAACCCCATTAGATGACGGATCGTTGTGGTCTTCCCAGCGCCATTAGGACCCAGAAAACCAAACGCTCCTGCTTCCACAGAAAATGACAGGTCAAAAATTCCTTTGCCATTGCCATAATCTCGTGTCAGATTGGAAATATCAATTTTCCCCATCATTCATTCCTCCTATTGACCAACGTCTATTCACTAGCAAATCGTTTGCTGGTTTGCCCCACTTGCTTTTTGATACTCCCGCTTTGCAAGTGATCAGTCAAGGCCATCGGTCTTTGCCATACAATATTGTATGATGATAGCCAAAGTATAGCCTATGTTGCTGTTTTTGACTACCAAAATATCCACCGTATTCTAGAAATAGCCTGACCAAAAAAAGCGCCTTTTTAAGTCGCGAATTGACGAAAAAAAGCGGCCTCTTCCATTCGAAGACCGCTTTATTCGACGATTGCTGTTAATATGATTTGAAAAAAAGACGCTTCTCATTCAATTAGAACTTAAGGCACCAAATCATGGTCAACATAAAAGGAGTTTATCAAGTACCAAGAAAAACTGTCATTATCTGTCGATAATGCGAAAACAGTTTAGACAAAAGGTGCCTTTTGTTCCTTGATTTCAGTTTACAAAAAGAAGCTGCACGATACAAGAGGAACGAGTAAGAAAGCTCCTGTCTGGGTCCTTCACTTTTATTCTGACTAAATAGAACACCTATTTTTTGCTGCTTGTCGTCTCCTCGTGAATAAATTGCTGCCAGCGGGCTCTCAACTTCTGACGATAATAATAGCGAGACTGTTTTGATCCCTCTTGATTGACCCAATCAAGCCACATTTGTCGTTCTTTCGGTTTCAGAAATGCCCAGAATTGCATCAGCAATAGATGATTGTCGATGTCTTCTTTCAGATCAATCGTTTCTTCCTGCTCTGATGCGATTGCTTGGATCAGTTGTTTTTGACGATTACTTTTTCGTTGTAAATCAATCACTCGCCATAGCAAAAAGCCAAATAGATAATTCACTTCATTTTCGTTGCGAAAGATCCCTTCATCAGGATACCTTCGTGCGCGCTCAAAGAGCATGAGTCGCAACTCTTGCAAATAATCTTCAAAATCTGGATGACTGGGGAAGATGCCCGCCCGAATCAGCACTTTGTAAAAGAGGCGCTCATAAGAAGCCATCAGTGTGTGCCATTCTTTCATTGTATTCCTCCTTTTGCTTGGTGTTCCCGCGGGTACATTAACCATAGCAAAAAGAGGAAGTGACTATTTTTATCAAAAATCAATAAATCATTTGAATTATGCACTTTTTATTGCAAAAATAGTCAGATAATTTTATAGTTGAAGTATCTAAAATGAAGGAGTTTTTCTATGAAGAGATGCTACTCCCCTATAAGTTCGAATAAACTTGATCCTTATCGTCTGTCCTTTGATCCAAAATGTAAACGATTCCTCAATTCTAGTGATCAGGCCACTTGCCAGGAACTTGCTGCTTTGATCCGTCCAACCATGACAATTGACTTCGAGAAAGAAATTTTTGCCATTCTGCCTTTTGTTCGTGATGATCGCACGCATTCTTTGATCATTTATCAAGACTATTGTTCACTTCTTCCACAGCCGCCATTTCCTATCATCAAACAGATTCTTCTCCATTTCCATTTTTATGAGTACGCGCTTTTCAAAGATACACTGTACCATTTATTCAGCCAGTCGAATATCAAACGTCAATACAAGATTCCTTGTGCGACTAGTGAATATAGCTTGCTACCCCTAACAAACGCGACCAAAAAAGACACGATTTGGGTGAACCCTGGAAAAATCATGACTTTGTCCGCTTCTGGACCGCAGCTGTTCATTGAACTGCACAATCAGTTCTCTTTCCCCTGTTTGGTTGAGTCCCGCCGCTTAAAGCAAACCATGCTGATCAGTTTCCTTGCTCACGGCATTATCAAACGAGAACATAGCTATCAACTGCCTCGGGCGAACACTAGCCTCACTGAGTTTTTGGAACTTTCTTTTTCTCCCCTCACCAACCACTTACTAGAAGATCTTCATTTTCATGATCTGCCTGGCAAACGAGGAAGTTTTAGTCTGATTTATCAAGATCTCTATGCAGAAGAAAGCCAACAAAAAATGCGCCAAAAATGAGTGCATTTGGTCAAATTTCCCTCTTACCAACGCTTTTGCTTCTGAAAGGAGCAGCTACAGAAAATTTAGAAGAAATTCAAAAGAAAAAATTTTTTTGATCTTTTAGCGTATTTTATTTTTGAGAAACAAAAAGGCACTAGTTTAAAAAAATAGTGCTCTAAGAAGATAGTGCTTTAAGAAAGTAGTGCTTTAAGAAAAAATTACTTTAAGAAAATAGTGGCGGAATGCTGCGAAGGAGGAAAACTAGTATGCGTATCGTTAAAATTTCAGAGACAGAGATCTATGTCGAAATGACAGGGAAAGAATCATTTACAGTTACTTGCAGCAGTGAGCAGCTCGCTGAGCGATGGCTAGCGTTGTTAGAAGGTTTAGCCGAGTAGAGCAACTGATCTTCGAAGCAAGATCCGCAAGCGAAACCGCAAGTCAGCTGAACCCATTGGCAGTTGGCTGATGCAATGCTTAAAATGCCTTTCTTTTCTCAAAAGAGGACAGCAAGCAATGATCATAATAAAAAGCAGCGGCAAAAATGAAGTGTGTCCGAAAAGTTGACTTTTGGTCCAACTTTTCGGATCACTGCAAGCAGCCGCTGCTTTTTTTATTTAGAGGCCTAATTCAGACGCAGGGTCAAAGAAGCCTGACCATAGTCCTGTCGCCATTCCCAAATGTAGATGGACACCAGTCGAATTTCCAGTTGTTCCCATTCCACCAAGGTATTGACGTGCTGTGACACTTTGACCGCTACTAACAGCAGGCAATGCATTGAAGTGCATGTAATAACTATAGATGCCATTCGGATGCTTTATGATCACATAATTTCCTGTGGACGGACCATAACCGGCTTCTACCACTTTCCCACCTTGAATCGCATAAATCGGTGTTCCACTGCTGCCGGTAAAGTCGATCCCATTGTGCTGGTTGCCGGAAGAGCCCGTTGGATCTGTACGGTATCCAAAACGACTCGAGATATGGACAGAATCGACCGGTAAAGACCAACCGCTTGTTTGATTTCCACTAGCAAGCTCCGGTGTTTCTTGATCAGTATCTTGATTAGTTTCTTTTTTACTTGTTTCTTCAATGTTGGTCTCTTCATTGATTGGTGTAGAAGCATTAGCGTATGTCGTTGCTTCTGTGCCGGTTTCTTTTGCCGACTCTTTTTCTTGAGAGACCGCTGCTTCAGCGGCTACTTGTTTTTTCGCTTGTTCCTGAGTTTTTTTTGCCTCAGCTTGTGCTTGTATCTTAGCTTCTGCGGCTAACGCTTCTTCTGCTGCTAATTGTTTCAGTGTTTCTTCCCGTTTCTTTTCAGCAGCCGCTTTTTCTGCTTCCAAGTCAGACTTTTTGCTCTCTTCTTGATTCAGAGACAATCGTAAGTCGGCCAATGCCACATCCTGATTCAATCGTACATCCGCAAGCTCCCCTTGCTTTTGTTGCAGCTCGCTCGCATGAGTTTCAATTTCGGATAGTTTTTCTTCTAGTTCTTTTTCGAGCTTGATACTTGTCTCGATGTCTTTTTGCTGTTGCTCAACGATACTATTGCTGGCATTCATGATGGTGACAGAAGCAATGGCTCGTTGAATTGCTTCACCTAGTGAGTCAGCATCAAGTAATGTCGTCATCATGGCATTCGAAGGTTCTGAAACTTGAATATCTCTTGCTTGATTCGCCAGTGTTTCTTTCCGTTTGGCGATTTTTTCCTCCAATTCCTTGATTTCAACCGCGATTTTGTTGACCTTTTGCTCTGTGCTGGCCTTTGACGCCAAAATCGAATCCATTTCAGATTCAAGTTGTTGGATCTCCGCTTCCGTCTTTTGTTTGAACGCTTCTATTGAAGCAGATTCCCCTTTGATTTCATTGATTCGCTGGGTTTGTTGTTGAATTTGACGATCCACATCTTCTGCGTTTGCAACCAATGGAAAACCTATCAACATCAACGAGCTTGCAACTATCAATTTTTCCAGTTTTTTCATGCTATCTCCTTTTGAATCCTATTTTTCATTTCTACTAGCATACCGAATATTTTGCTGCTTTTGGGTAGAATCATAGGAAAAACATCTGGATGCAAAATTCTGACATCTCGTTGCAATCAACTTGTTAGATTCCCGCATGAATCGTAAATTGCTTTTTGATTCTTTTCATGAAGAAAAAACAGATAAGAATTTTTTGCAAAAAAAGGTAGATGAATGCTCAATCATTGAACATTCATCTACCTTCGTTGGAGTTCATTTGACGTTCGACAAAATCAGATGAATCGCCTAGCTGCCAAATCAGCTGCAGCTACTATCATCGCTTCTTCAGGAAAAACCATCTCGGTGGTAAAAGCATTGGGATAAGCCAATACTTTCAAGCCCGCACTTAAAGCGGCCGTCACCCCGGTTGGACTATCCTCCAGTGCAATAACTTCTTCTTCTGACAATGCCAACTGTGCAAGACATTTCTGATATCCCTCAGGAGCTGGCTTGCCTTCCTTCACATCATCCCGGGTGAGGATAAGATCAAAAACAGACATCAACTCTTGATGATGAGCAAAGAAATGCATCAATTCTGCTTTCCTTGAATTAGAGACGATCGCTAGCTTCAACTGGTTCTTTTTGCCATACTGGATAACTTCTGCAATGCCTTCCCGCAATGGCACCTCAGGATACTTCGTTTTCTGTGCTTGAGTAAAACATGCTTCAATGGCTTCTACATCAACGGGCTTCCCTAGAGACTTTTCTAAGTGTTGATAAAACACCCCGTCTGCTGAACCAATACTTTTTTGGTAATCTCTCCTTGTATAGGTTACCTGGTAGGTGTCACGAAGGTATTGCTTTACTGCTTGATAAGCAACTTCCTCGGTATCCACAAGCGTACCATCAAAATCAAAAATAATTCCCTTTACCATGTGCTCCCCCATTGAATCTTTTAGAATTGGATCTTAGGTTTCATTTCAATCTACTTCCCGAAACGCAGCGAAATCTTCATAGAACGTCTTGGGGGGTACATCCGACTTTTGCCGCTGCTTGTTAGGGATAAAGGTCGTTCCAGCTACTTGCGTAAAACTAAAATAGTGTTTTTGCCCGGTAGCCTCTTGATGGTATCCAGATTGTTCCCCAATATATAAATCATCTACTGAACTGATCGTCTTTGTCGTTATTTGTGATGATACTGAAGCATACAGCTGAATCTCTGAATCGACAATGAACAAATTGGAACGCTCGTCTTGAATGAATTGATTGATCACCGTTGCCAGCGTCGCTAATTTAGAAAAATTGTAACGGTGCGGCAGGCCAAATCCTAAAAGCAATACTCCGCCTACTACCAATACCATCGCACTGGACCATAACCACTGCTGCTCACCAATCATTTTTGTGACCGCAAAGATACCTAGAGCCCCGGCTAAAATCAAAGCTATTTTTATCATCCCCAAAACTTTGATATAGCGTAACCGACTTTCTCTTGTCAGATGGTCTTTCCCCCAAGGAAACCATTCTGGTGTCGAGATATCAATGATCAATGTGTAAGTAGCATTTTCTCTGAAGAAGTAGTCTCCTGATTGCTGACAATTTGTAGCTTCAGTTAAATACTTACCGAGCCATTGCCGAAAAGCTTTTTTCTGCTTCTGAGTAAAAATCCGAGGAAAATACAAGCAAAGAAATTCGAACAGTTCTTGTTTCATTTTTAATACGCTACTTTCCGATAATATCTGCGTGTTTTAGCACTCTTTCCAGTTTTTTCTGTATAGACAGTCAATAATAGATCAAAGAAGTGATTCAAAAACCACGGCATCAAAAATTTCTGTGTTTCTTTTGAAAAACGATCCAACCCAAACTCATTTAAATCAACCGTTTTAGCTTGCGCAGAGTGAGAAGCAATAAAGCGTTCCACCCGTTGATCTTGGTCACGATTAGAATCAGCGTTCATAATCAAGTTGACTTGGTAATCCTCGGCCACCATTTCGAATGGACCATGGAAAAATTCAGAAGAATGGATCGGCTGTGCTTGGATCCATTGAATTTCTTCCAAAATATAGTTACAGAAGCAACAAACTTCTCCCCATAAACGTCCAGATGTCACCCACATTTGCGGTTTCGTCACATCGACAGTCGCAATCAGTTGTTGCGCGAACTCTTTGGCCCCAGCGATGGCTTCTCCGACAAATGTGCCAAGTTGGAGAATTTCTTTTCGCATCTTAACCAGTTTGTCTTGATCCATTTGAGTATAGCACTCAATGAACCAGCCGAACAGAACCAAATGGACATCTGTATCAACAGAGCTCGTCCGGTAATCAAGAATATCCGCTCCATCCAAAAGTGTGTCATCATCACCGATAAACCCATAAATCGTTGTTTCAGGATAAACTTGATGCACTTTCCCAAGTGTATCAAGAATCTCTTGCGTAGAACCCGTCTTTGTACCAGCAATGATCAATGTTTGATCATCGATTTGATCAAAATAAAGGCTTAGCAACTCTTCCGGGCTGACAATCAAAAATGGCACAGATAATTTTTCAAACAATAGTGGTCTTAATCCGACAAATTTGGTGAACGTTCCCCCACAACCCATCAAGAAGATCTTAGTAAATTTCTGCTGCTTCATTTCGTCAGCTGTTTCTTTCACCGCATCTAATTGATCGATCACTTGAGAATAGTTGCTAATAAATTGTTCTTTTACAAATGGCATGAGTTTCTCTCCTTTTTTATACCGCTAAAAATCCGAATACCGCCCCTAAAATACTTACAGCTAGAATTGCCAATAAGATATAGAAGACTTTGACATCCTTTTTCAACAAACGGCAGAATAGGAATGTGATCAGTAACGGCAATAAGGCTGGCATCATCGAGTCTAGCAATCCTTGGATCGTTTGCGCATCTTTACCGCTGGTCAATTTCACTGGGATATTGATGATCACCATTGAAGCGACCATCCCACCGATTACGGTATTTCCCAGAATATTGATTGCATAAGTGATATTATCCATCAATCCGCTTGACATCTTGTCAATAAAAGAAACCCCGGCTTTATAGCCCCACATGGTACCGAAATAACGAACGAGAACATTCGGGATGTTAAATACGAGCAGAAACAAAATCGGACCAAGAATACTTCCTTGTTTCGCTAATGAAATCCCGATACCGCTGGCAATGATCCGCAAACTTCCCCAGAAGATCGAATCACCGATACCTGAGATAGGGCCCATTAATCCAGCTTTCATGGCATTGATAGAAGATTCATCAAAAGAAGGATCATTTGCTTTCTTTTCTTCCATTGAAGCAGCAACACCTGCAATGAATGGAGAAGTCGCTGATGTACAGTTAAAGAATTCCATGTGTCTTTTCATTGCTTTTTTCTGATCATCTTTGTCTGGATAAAGTTTTTGAATCACGCCGCCCATCGTATAGGCAAACGCTAAACTCATCATCCGTTCATAGTTGAATGAAGCTTCCATCGGCATTGATCGCCAAAAGACGCCCATCAAATCTTTCTTTGCGATTTTTTTAGAAGTCATCATATTGTTCCTCCCCATCCGTCATCACTTGCCCTTTGTTTTTTTGGATCGCATCAAAAATGATGTACATGATGCCTGCAAAAATAGCGCCAATCATTGCAGTTGCGATCATATCTAATTTCAAGTACGCGGCACAAACGAAACCTAAGAAAAAGAAGGGTGCCACTTTTTTAGAGAAAGTCATATTGATCAACATAGCAAATCCGACAGCAGGCAGAATATTGGTTGCAATATTCATCCCATCAATAAAAGCTTGTGGTATTAATTTCAAAATTTTATCGACTGTACCGCTGCCGATTACATAGGCAACAGTAGTCACGACTGTCATCAATCCAATCCGAGTGAAAGATGCCCATAAATGCATATTGGCCGCTTCTTTGATCTTGCCTTCTTCAATCAAGTGATCAGCTTTATGAGTCATTGCCGGAAAGATCACAACATATAAAATGTTTTTGATGGCTAATCCTAAAGCTGCGATCGGCAAGACAAGTGTCAATGCCACATCGACACCATAACCATTTTTTAAAACAAGTGCGGTAGCCAAGATTCCGCCGATGATTTCATCCGGCGGCACAGTGGCGCCGACGCCCATCAAACCTAGAAAGGCCAATTCTAAGGTTGCGCCCATGATCAAGCCTTGGGTCACGTCCCCAAATAATAACCCAACAAATAATCCTGTGACTAAGGGACGACCAATGAAGGAAGAACCTAGAAAATCCTGCATATTTGCTATTAGTGCAATAATAAAAATACCAATTGTTTGAACAATCATCATCCTTACTCCCTTCGGCTAAACTAACGATCTGAATTCTATATTGGCATCATTTGGTGCTTGTTTAACTAAGATTTCGATGCCAGAATTTTCCAGTTCCGTTAGTTCTTTGATTTCCTCATCTGTGACATAGACTGCTTTCGCAATGTTCTTGCTATCGTCACGCTTTGCGGATAATCCTAAATTGATTTTGTTGATTTCCGGAGTTCCTTTTGCCAATCGGTAGGCATCATGAACATTTTCTACAACAATGAACACATTGTATTTATCTGTGACACCGCTTTTAATCGCAGCAATTGAATCGTCAATGCTTTTAAATATCAATTTCGTATCATTAGGTTTTGCCAAATTCAATGTTTGCTTTCTAAATGAGTCGTTCACTACGTTGTCATTTGCAATCAAAATCGCATTGGCAGACAAATTTTTTGTCCACGCAAATGCTACTTGTCCATGTAATAAACGGTAATCAATTCTTGTCATTTTGATCATGTTGACTCTCTCCCTTAAAATTCGTCTTCATCTGGTTGATCTGGATTTACTTCAATCAATTTGACACCACTTGTAGCGGTTACAATCACTTGCTGGAGTTGTTCCTTAATCTTTGCTGGTTCTGCAGAAAAACTCATTGAAACAATTTCTAATACCAATGGCAAATTCATCCCTGCAATTAGAAATTGGTTCTCTTTTCCTGCAATTGTTTCAGTGATCACACGGTTGACGCTCCCTCCAAGCAGATCACTGATAAATATGATTGGTTCCTCTGCCATTTCTGAGATCAACGCTCTAAGCTGTGCCGAAAAGTCAACCTTCTCATCAACATAGGCGGTGATCGCAGATAGATTTTCTTGCTTCCCCATAATAAATTCAGCCGTATCTTTCATGCCTTGCGCTAAATTAGAATGACTCGCCAAAACAATTTTCATGTGTCTTCTCCTTTCATCTGTAATCGTTTCCCAATTACTTACAACTAGATAATAGAACCCCTTCGATAGAAAAACAACAAAAAAAAGACCAATTTCTTGAATAGGTCTTTTTTAGCAACCAATTTTAGAACCACTTAATAGTCGGTCTCTACATTGAAGGTTATTTTTTCTGGATTAAAAAAAGATTTTGTATATTCCACCAACTCATTCTGATCAGTATAGCCATAATATTCAATACATAAGACGTATTCTCCAGGCCGCATATTGATTTTGCTGAACTGTTTTTCGTCTTCCACTCGGCTAGCATAAAACTGTTTCTTGAATTTGACAGGTCGTTTATTTTTGTATTCCATATAGTCATAGAGTGAAAAACTACCAAAATCATAGCGATGAGCATCTTTAAATAAACGAAAAGGGAAATAGGCAATTTGCAAGGATACTTTGTCTTCATTAGCCTCCCGCACCCGGATCAATTCAAAAAACTCAAAGTATTCTGGAAAGACAGCCATCAACTCCGGATCATCGTAAACCAGTTTGAAGGATTCAACAAAACTGCTAGACTCCATTCCTTTGATTCGAATCCCCTGTGTCAAAGATAGCGGCGACTCGTCTCCAACCTCAAAACGATTGGAATGTCCCTCATTGGACAGAAAAGTTCCCGCGCCCCGCTTTTTATAAAGAACGCCATCTTCTACCAGGGAACCAATGGCTTTTTTAACTGTCATCCGACTATACCCTAAGATATCTGCCAATTCACGCTCACTCAGGATCTTATCATTTGAACCAAAGTCGCCGCCTTGAATCATCTCAACAATTTTTCTTTTGGCTTCTAAGTACAAAAACTTTCCCATTGTCTCACTCCTCAAACAAATACGCATCTGGATCAGAGATTTCTTCTTCGTAGCGGATGATCGTTTTATCTTGATCCAAAAAAAAGGTTTTTTCAATCAGCACTTGACTGTCTCCAATGATCTGCAGTTGCTGTGCCTCGATTTCATTCGGCCATGACAGGGCAATCTCTTTTCTAATACTAGATACCCCTTTTGACTGGTCTACTAATAATTCTACATCAGCATTTTTTCTTTCTACCAAATAATCGACTGGTATCCACGATTTCAGCAAAGCAACAGGTTTCTTGCCTTCCTGCAAAAGAAACTCCCGCTGCATAACGTCGCCGATACGGTCGTCGTTAAACAATACATTATAAAAATTTTTCTTTTCTGCAATCGTCTCTGATGATAGCGTTAATTCCAGTCTTTTATCGGCGACTCTTGCGAACGGTGTATGATATTCTCTGATTTTTTTCTTTATTCTCATTGACTTTCCCTTTTCCTTACGCATTAGTGCTACGTACTTCGGTTCTATTATACTGAATAATTATTTTTTTTAAAAGATAGTCTTCTACTGACGCCATTCCGACACAGAATAAATGTGTCTGGTATACCTTTACTTAGCAGAAAAGACCTGGAATCTCTTTCTGATTTCCAGGTCTTTGCTTTTTTAGTTCTTCAGGAGACTCCTGTTATGTCTCTTCTTTCACTGCAACTATCAAACGAACACGATCATACTCAGTTTCTCTGTAACACTCGTATCCACTTTAGCGATAATCGCCGTCCTTCTGCTTCGAAAAAACTATTTCAATCGTCCTACCGCCGATCCAATCGCATTCCCTGCTAACAGCCATGCCTTCGCTGCTTTTTGTAAGGTGGTGTTTTCGGGATACTTGCTGACATCGTTAGAAATAGTATTGAAGAGCCAGAGTACGCCGTCATTTTTTTCTGGTTCTGTCAACAGCAATTCGTAGTCATTTCCAAACAAAACGAGGTTGGAAGTTGCTGGCAGCCATTCTTTCAACTTGGGCGAAAGCAGCCAAGTATCCGTCACAATTGGTGCTGAAGCGTATGCAGGAAAGTAGGTTTCAAAAAACATTCTGGCTGACTGATAATTTTCTTGGACTTGCTCATGAACCAGTTTCGCATCTGAAGGGATGTGAAGAGAAAGATAGGCTTGACCTTCAAGTTGTGGTGCTTTGCTCTTATGATCAGCGGCGATCATTTCAAATTCTAGCTGATCGATCCTAAATTCTAATCCGCACAAATACCGCCATGTCCAAAATCCACGATCAAACACATCCTGATTACCGACTTGTTTCGTTTCTTTTAAGAATCGAGTAAATGCCCTCATCGTAGCCAAATAAATCTCATGAGGAATTTGCAGCGGTTGATAAATATGTTTCCAGCTGATGGTCGCTGCATACAAATGGATCGCCAATTCCTTCATCGACACCTCTTTGTACAGTTGGGATAACCACTTGGCTTCTGCTGAAGCTGTTACTGGATCGAGCAATTTATGTACACTAGTAATCATCTCTTGTTCTTGCAGCTCCTCTATGGCTGCGTTCACTTTCTCTTGGATTAAAACGGGGATTTCAATTAAATCCATCAATTGCTGTAATGGCTCACTGTTAGCTAACATGTTATTCCTCCTATTATCAACGTGGAATCTTTCTTATTGATCAATGACATCAAAGCTTCCTTGTAACCGCTTCATCCAATTATAAAAAGTTTAGGGCTTAAATGATACTAAAATATACCGGTTTATACTAAAATCCTAACCCATTTATTGCTTCAAAGAAGATAGACTCATTTGGGTCGCCTCTCTAGACAATTTTTTCACGAAGAAATCCGTCCTCTATCCGAAAAAGCACTCTCACACGTTTCTTCAAGAATCTATTCGTAAGAGAGCGCCCTCTATAGGATAGCTGAAACAGCTAACTTCTGGAGGGCGCTACATCGTTTTTCGATAACAGTTCTTTCTTGATTGTACTTTCTTGATTGTACTTTCTTGATATTTCTTTTTTATTACAGTAATGGCAATTGCTAAAAGTGACAGTTTTTCAAAAGTACGATCGGCTTAATAGCAACTGCTAAATCACCTAGATAGGATGTTTAGCAGTATTTAGTTGGGGCTGTTTTATAAATCACAGCCCCAGACTTCATTGTTGCGATAAATCGCTAGCTCCTGAAAGCCTAATTTCTCCGCTGCAGTTCGTTTTCCATTTGCCACTGCGATCATCTCAGAAAGGATTCTTTCGCCACCTTCCTTGATGGACATTTCGCCGGTAATGATCGCAGATAACTCAAGATCCATATGTTCAGTCATTCGTTGATACGTCTCATGATTACCGGTAATCTTGATCATTGGTACGATGGGATTTCCAATGGGCGTGCCTCTCCCCGTTGTAAAGACACAGATCTGGGCGCCGCCAGCCACCATCCCCGTTACAGATTCAATATCGTATCCTGGAGTGTCCATGATGATCACCCCTTTTTCAGTGGCGATCTCTCCATATTTGACGACTTGATTGATCGTGGCGTGTCCTGCTTTCATGATTGCGCCTAACGATTTTTCTTCAAGTGTCGTCAAACCACCTTTTTGATTACCAGGTGAAGGATTTGCTCCTCGAATATCTACTTGGAGACGTTCAAATTGTTTTTCGAGACCGCCAATGATAGTCTGAATATCCCGTTTGACTTGTTGGTTTTTGGCACGACGGATCAAGATATGCTCTGTACCGATCAATTCTGTCGTTTCTCCTAGGATCGATCGACCGCCTGCAGCTACCAAAAGTTCTGTCGCAACTCCCAAAGCAGGATTGACGGATAACCCACTGGTTGCATCACTGCCGCCACAATTGGTCGCTAAAGTAAGAGCAGATAGTTCAACGGGTTCCCTCACAATCCGGGCAGCCGCGCCTACCAGTCTTTCTAATAAAGGAACGACTGTCGCGATTGTTTTTGTTGTCCCGCCTTCTTCCTGGATGCTAAAAGAGTAGACCGGTTTGTCTGATACCTTCTGAACCCGAGCCACCATTTCGTGAGGCTGAATCGTCTCACAGCCTAACCCGACAAAGACTGCCCCATAGACATTGGGATTTAAGACAAATCCCGTCAACGTTCGTTTGGTGATTTCTACTGCATCTCCAATTTGGCCACAGCCTTTTCCAGCTGGGATAAAGACCGTGCCGGCAATTCGTTCAGCCAGACGGCGTGCAGTTTCATTGGCACAGCCCACTGTCGCAATGACTAAAATTTTGTTGCGGATCCCATATTGCCCATCGGATCGTTTATAACCCATTATTGGTTTCATTAGACTCTGATGCTCCTCACATTATGTGTATGCACATGTTCACCTTTGGTAATCGCTGCTGTAGCAATCCCTATCACTTCGCCATATTTGATAATCTCTTCGCCAGATTCAATATCTTTTACAGAAAATTTATGGTAGCTGTCAATAGACTGGACAATCAGGAATTCATTTAAGGTCGCTTGATTAACAATCTTCACGGATGATTCCGCCGGCGTTGGTTGCAAAACCATGGCAACATTGTCCTCGGGACGCATCATTAATGCCGTATACATAGACTGCCTCACTTTCTCTTCACTCATATTTGTCTTGAAAGACAATCGTGTCGATCGCTGCCTGACGCAAATGTGCGACTAATTGTGACAAAGACATCTGTTCACGTTGCATGATTGCTTCAATCACTAACGGCAGATTGAACCCGGCAACGATCTGATAGTGGTTAGGGTCAAAAAATTGTGAATTATAATAAGCACAGTTGTAAGGCGTTGCTCCAAACATATCGACAAATACCAAGACCCCATGCCCCCTATCCAGCTTGCGGCTTTGATCTAAAATTTTTTGACGGAAACTGTCGACCTCTTCATTTTCAGCAAGTGTGTCGAACGCCATCTGCTGTGTCTCACCATTGATCATTTGTAACGAATGAACGATCCCTTGGCTGAGTTCGCCATGAGAAATAATTTGCATACCAATCATACCGACCAACTCCTTTCATTCACCAGATCAAAGGGTTCTAGTTGCGCAAAAAAGCGCTCAATATTCGTCACTACATGATCTCCCATTCCGGCTAAGCTTTCAGAAGTATACGCACCGATATGAGGGGTCAATGTGACATTTTCAAAAGCCAGTAATGGATGCGTAGGCTCTAACGGTTCCTGACAAAAGACATCGGCAGCATAACCGGAAATTTCTTTTCTAGCCAACGCACGGATCAAAGCTGCTTCATCCACCAATTCCCCACGTGCAGTATTGATCAGCAAGACATGCTGCTTCATTTGATCAAAAGCTGCATCAGAAAGCATCCGCTGGTTTTCATCTGAAAGATTGCAGTGAAGTGTGATGACATCCGCTTCTGACAATAATTCCGGCAAAGATACTTTTTTTCCTTTTGCTTTGTGAATGTCTTCAGCAGACTTATAAGGATCATAGACTAGCACTTCAGCACCAAAGCCTTCATGCAGAATCTGGCCAACCTGGGAGCCGATATTGCCATAGCCGATCACACCGACCGTTGCGTGCTTGAGTTCAAAACTATTGCAGCTCGACCGCAAGTGCCACTCATCATTTTTGATCAGCCGCTGCCCTTTATTGATCTTACGAAGTTCGTTCATTAACAAAGCAATCGCATGTTCTGCTACCGCTTGCCGTTCGATTGGTCCTAAAACTTTGGTCACCAGTACCTGATTTTCGGTTGCAGCACTAAGGTCTACATTATCGACCCCTAGACCATGACGGCAAAGCAGCCCAAGCTTTGGTGTATTCTGAAAAAACGTACGATCGAAAGTTGGCGTGACACTAGCGATAATGCACTGATAGTCGCTGAGTGCCTCAGCTAGTTGTGCCCCTTTAATCGTTGGTTCAAACAGATGAAAGTCCACTTCGCCAAATGCTTGCAGTCGTTGGATATGTTCCGGAAAAAACTTACCAAAACTTTTTGAATTGACTACTGCAATTTTTTTCATCGACGTCCCCCCTAGATCGATTTCTTCGCTGCTTCAGGAACCGTTTGCGCATAAATCTTGATGTCCTTTTCAGCTGATAATTGACGCAATTGTTCCAACTCTGTCTCGGTTAGGGCAACATTTTTGATGAAGAACTCGGCCGCTTGTCTTTTTGGCGTGCCGCCTAGATTCAAACAAGGTAACGGTAACCCCAACTCCAAACACTTGATCGCTGTTGCTACCGTTTTGAACAAAGCAAATACTTTATCTGCACCGAACTGATTGACTTCCCAAGCTGCCAGCGCTTCCGCTATGCTGTATACCTTCACTTGAAAACCGTAACGTTTTCCTGAAGCCATATAAATATCCATCGAAAAATCATCGGAACGCACCGCGTCATCGATAATATAAATCGTATTCGCACCCGAAGACTTGGCCCACTTTGTCACGATCTGACCATGAATCAAGCGACTATCTACTCGAGCAAAAGTAATTTTCCCCATTTGTGACACCCTCTTTCTGATTTATAAAATTCCGATCGCTGCCAGCAATCCAACGATAACAGTCAACAATAACATCCCTTTTAGTACATTCAGACCCTTCTTTTCAAAGTAGAAGTACAAGCCCATGACCAGTGAAAGTGGTAAGATGCCTGGCAAGATAGAGTCCAGAATACTCTGTAAAGCAAATTCTCTTTCTGACAGGACAAAAGATAATGAAGATTGAATCGTCACAAACCGTGCCGCCGTCACTCCCATCATGAACATACCAAGAATCGTCAACGCTTTCATGATTAAATTGGCTCTTGTTCCGGCAATCAGTTCTCGAGCCGCTTGCCTCCCTAACCGATAACTAAAGTGGACAAATGCACGGCCATAGAGATACGTTACAACAGAAAAGACGATCCAGGGAATAACCGCACCGAACCATAAACCATCTGCAGCCCAAGGCAGTGCAATCGCAATCAATAGATACTGCAACGTGCCATTATTAATGGAATCCCCGATCCCTGCCATTGGTCCCATCAATCCGACTTTCGTTGCTTCGATCAATTCTGTTGAAACGGTCTGCTCAGAACCTGTTTCTGCCAACTCTTTGGCCCGCTGTTCTTCCAGAGATGCAGTAATCCCAGAAATGGTACTGCCGCCCCAGATCGCATCAGTGTTCCAAAAGGTCAAGTGCCGATTGTAGGCATCCCGCAAGTCTTCAGGATCTTTATAGATTTTTTTAAGCAGAGGCGTCAATGCATACATCAACGCTGGTGCGACTTGTCGCTCATAGGTGCGAGGGATCTCGTTCATCCAGTACCAGCGATTCCAAATCTGGTTCAGTTCCTTTTTAGTCAGTCCATTGTTTTCAGTCGAAGTATTCTCTGCATCCATCTAGGCTGCCTCCTTTGCATTGATCATAATCATGGTGTAAATGCCTGCAGTCACGATACCCAGTACAGCCCAAGTAACCATGGTGATTCCTAAATCTTTCAAAATAATCGTTAAGAAGAATGCCAAAAAGAAAAAGAACATATCGGTCTTTTGACCAATGATCCGAATCAAAATCGCGATCCCAACAGCTGCTAACGCACTGGCGACAACATCCAGTATATGAAAGACAACCTTGCCTTCCAATTGTGTCACAACATTAGCTATCGAATCTGCCCCAAAATATAAAGCGATAAACAATACCGGCACATGAGTCAGCATCGTCAATAGGGTTGGCAACAGACCGATTGCAAAAGTAAATTTCTTATCCTCCAGATTATTGACCACCCGATCAATGTATTTGGTCACAAAAGAATTCACGATAATTTTTAATGTATATAAATAACTTCCTAGAATTCCGACGGGAATCGCGATTGCTACTGCCGCTGTCGGCTCTAGATTACCCAAGATAGCGACTGCTGTAGCCACAGTTCCCGAGACAGCCGGTTCTGTTGCCATCTGGCCGCCTGGCGCAATCTGACCCATAGAAATCAATTGGATAGCTGCACCAACCGTTACCCCTTGGGCAACATCTCCCAGAACGACACCGACAAATAAACTCGTCATAAGCGGACTAAACCGCAAATTCAAGCCGGCATACCCGAAGAAGCGGGCTTGAATCAACGCCACCCAAATTGAGATGATCAACGCCTGGATCACTGACATATTTTTTCCTCCGTTTCTAATTCTATCAATACCAACAGTGAAAGATGAAAGGCGAATAGAAACCAAATCTTGCTTTTTACCTAGGATGAAAGCATTTCTTGATCCGCCAACAAAAGCAGCTTCCAATAACGAAACAGCGTCCCATTCCCATGAAAACCCCTCGATCAAGAAACAGCAAAAAAGGCATCAGACCAGCGTGTCCAATGCCTTTGACATAGCGAAATAAACCTCAGGAAAAACGTGAAAATTTCAAAAAATTGCACAAAGCGACTAGTAATCGCTATCAACTTTCGGTAAAATAAACACGTTGGTTCCTTCGGGAAACAACTATGGCAACTTGATTGGTCAGCTGTGTAAACGTGGTGACTGATCAGGGCTTTCTACAGGTGCGCCAACACCCGTAGAAAGTGCCTTTTTTATTTGGTTTCTATTCCATTTCATCATATAGAAAGCGTTACCTTTTGGCAAGAGGGAACATACGTTTTCGTGGAGTTTTTTTGAGGGGATTTTTTTGGGAAAGAAAAAGAAGATACGGGGTATCTTCTTTGGGGTGGTATAGATTTTCGAGTTAAAAGAAAATACGAATGAGTGTAGCTTAGCCGTATACATTATTTTAGCTAGTCGTTTCTATTAACTAGTAAGAAAAGATGTTCCAAAATATACTCCTAAAGGATTTTTTTTAATATCATTTTTAAATCAAAATTCTTTAATGCTACTATTATTATTACAAGAAAAAATATTATTTGTAAAATATAATAAGATGAATGATCTACAAATAATTGTGACAAAATAATTTGAATAGATAGAAGAACAATTAAAATAATAGTACTTTTGTTTATTGTAATTGGCACCATTTTCTTTGTTTGGAGTTGTCTATGAATCCAAATATAAAGAAAGCTTATTACTTGAGAAATTACTGCCCCATATAAGCCTAATGTTGGAATCAGAAGTAAGTTTATAATAAAAGAAATCAGTGCTCCAAAAAATGATGTTGTAAATACCCCAGTAGTATTCATAGACGCTGTATATGTTGTACCAACAAAACCAGAGAAAGATGCAAAAACTGTTGACAACAGAAGTATAGGGATAAACCGCCAGGCTTCATAAAACTCGTTTGAAACAATTATACTCATTAAAGGTCTTATAGAAAGTGTAATCAATGATGCAACCAAAATCATAAAAATTGAAAGATACTTAAAAATTAAAGAATAGTATTTTTCTTTATTTTCAGAATTATACTCTTCTATTGCAGATAATTGCCAAGCTTGAAAAAATATTGTATATAAAATATTAAGTATCCCGGGTATCTTAGATGAAACCGCAAATATTCCATTAGCTGCATTTCCTAAAAAGTAAACAATAAAAAGTTTACTAGAAGCATTCATTATCCACCACATTATAGAGTTAGGAATTAAAGGAACACTAAATTTCAACATTTCCAGAAAAAGATTTTTCTCTTTTTTTAAACTTATTGAGAATATTGACAAATCGAGTTTACTATTATAACTTAAAAAAATTATAGAGAAAACATTAGAAATAATAATGGAACTTAAATAGCCTGATATGCCATACTTAAAAATAACTAATAATACAACATTGCTTACTGTTAAGATAATTGTCATTAATATACCATTTAATGAAAATATCTTTACTTTACCTATTCCACGAATATATTGAGCAAAAAGTGTCTGAAATATTTGAGAAATTAAAATTAAACTCAAATAGATTAAGATAATATTTCTCGTAAATAAATACAATACTATTGAAAGGCTTATTGTAATTAAAGATCCAATTAGTGAGATCCATACCGATAAGTTCAATACTTTGTGGCTATCTATATTTTCCATAGAGAACCTAAGGGTAGATTCATATATACTTAAACTAATAATAGGTACAAGCATTGTAGAAATTGTCGTAACCAAATCAACTGTACCATATTCACTATTTGATAAAACGTAAGTGTATAGTGGAAGCAATAAAAATGTAATCAATTTGCTTCCTATATTTCCAATTGCGAAAATCAACGAATTGTTAATTAATTTTCTATACTTATTCTGTACCATTTTTTTGCCTTTCGTAATCTGAATAATTTACTTGTTAAGAAATTCCATTGTTTTATATTTAAAGTAAGCATGAGTATCAGCTTGTGAATCTAATGCTAATCTCGTTAGCTAAAGTACTAAAATCTTTCGAAAAATCTTTCATTTTAGGTTTAATTTTACTTAGTTTCTCAGAGGCACTTTTAAAGTCCTCAAAACTACTAACCATCTCAATGTAATTACAATCTTTTAACCAATAATCATATGTCTCACGAATTTTATGATTATTATTTTCGAAAACAATACAAGGAGTTTTAGTTATATAAGAAAATATCATTCCATGTAACCTATCAGTTATCGCAAGTTCATGAGCAGCAATTTCATTCCATTTTTCAAATAAAAATTCTTCTCTGTTAGAGGAATCAATCTTATTATTATATTTTGGTCCAATATGAGTATCAGAGTCTGTTATTTTTTTAAAATTTATTGTCAAATACTTGTTAATCTCAGTTAAAATTTGGGCAGATATCTTTTTTTCTTGATCGTTTCTGAAAAGAGTGATGACGCCTTCTCTCCTGTTACCTTTTAGCCTTTCAGTAATATCAAGTGAAAAAACTATATCTGGAACTAAAAACACTTTATTTTTAAAATTGTTCTTAATTATTTCATAGCTTCTTGGTTCTCTTGCAAATATCAACAGATTTTTTCTATTTGAATATATTTTACTGCTTAATTCTAATTCGTAATTTCCTTTCTTGTCATTTGAAAAAAAAATTGATTGAGGAAACATAATAATTTTTACATCTGGAAATTTCTTCAAAACTGTTCTCCTAAAAGATTCAGCTGAAGGATATAGTGTACCGAAGTTACCACCGCCATGAAAAAAAAGGATAGTCGAATGATTTTCAACGTCATGATGTAAAGCTTTTAAGCATTTTGTTGCCTCAAAATCCAATAACGAAGATAGATTATAACCTGTATGTTTTTTTATAAATTGATGTTCAGCATAAGCAATGGCTTGGTCTCCAAGATTTCCATGTGAAACTTCATCAAGAAGAACAACCGGTGTTTCTGGGTGAAAAGAATTCTTATCTCCAATTAAATAATCTATTTTGTTTTTTAAATTTCTACGATTTTGTTTCAATATTTCTAATATTAACTCTAATTGATTCATTATATTTCCTTTCCTTACTAAAAAAAATTTTTTCCTTAAATAAGTAATATTCTTTA
>OBXM01000056.1_pt1 | contig 154384 bp, 118 predicted proteins | sample 1538141 | NCBI WGS metagenome assembly OBXM01 (sample SAMEA2580153, study PRJEB22360) | human gut metagenome | biome: human gut; feature: human-associated habitat; material: faeces | place: Denmark | collected 2008/2010 | reverse complement strand
GAAAGCCACAAGCCCCGTACTACCTTTGCGGATAAAAAGGGAACAGCATCCGTCTTCTTCATTTCGCATATTGTGGAGCATTGGAAAGGAAGCGAAAGTGCAACGCCCATAGTGGGAAATAGAAAAGGTGGCTATCTCGAAATGTGAGATAACCACCTGATGAACGATAAATGAAAGGTATTACAGAGCCGTGCTTCTCAAAGCACGCAAAGCAGGATGGCACAGAGAATTGCCAGCCAGAAGAGAATGCTCAGCAGCGTAATTGTCACTTTTAGAATTACCCTGACTATAAAGCGTAGTATCAGAAAACCTGCAATGACAGAGACGGCAGTTACGACTTGCGGCGTTACCATCTTCGAGATAAGCCAAATGGCACCGATAACGACGGAAAGCAGGATAGTGAGTTCGATGAAGCGTGTCCAACCGAAGCGGCGGACTTGCTTGGGAGAAGTCGGCTGCTGCTTGATATTATCGGTTTTGTTCGATGCGTCTGCCTTGATGAAGGCAGGTGTGTGAACGTCTTGATTCATGATGATTGTATTCATATCGGAGCTTTTAATAGTTCAAGAGCAATAACAAGATGCGCAGGCTACACAAAGACAAGTGTTAGTACAAACTCTTGGCGTGTGGAGCGGAGCGTTTATCTTGGCTCTTGAAACTACAAAAGCTCCCGATGGTGTTACATCAAGTCATGTTCTCACCGCCTATCGTTGACAGACCATTGACCTCAATGAGCAGAACGATTGTTCCTGTCAGTTCGGTGTAGAGTTTCTCATACTCAGGACTTGCACCGAAGTCATCTGACAGCTCATACTTGTCGAAAACGCTTTGCACAGCCTTGTTCTTCAAAAGTATCGGGGACAGTCTTTCGGGGAGTGGGGAGGGCAATTCTTTCTCAAACTCATTCTCCAAGACAGACACAAGCGTATCATACTTTGAAAAATGCAGTCCTCGATGCAACACTTCGCTTGCCATTGTTTCCGCTTCGGGAAGGGAAAAGCCTTGCGCCACGGCATCGCAGTAGGAGGTAAGTGCTTCGTCGGCTCTTGCCGTTATGAATGGTTTGTCACTCAGCATTTCGGGGAAATGCTCACCGAGATAGTTCTCTAATTTCAGACGGAAGTAGGATAGTTCTTTCTTTGTCGTTTCCATAATTCATGTTATTTTTAGGTTATACATTATCATATTATCGGATGCCCATCGCCTTATTGAACTTGCCGAGCTTATCTGCGAGCTGCTCCATGTCATGCTCAATCTTCTTGTTGGTTATGCGGGCATAGATTTGTGTAGTCTTGATATTGGTGTGCCCCAGCATCTTTGACACACTTTCCATTGGAACGCCTTTGCTCAGTGACATTGTAGCAAATGTATGGCGAGCCATGTGGAAAGTAAGATTTTTGCCAATACCGCAAATGTCAGCTATTTCCTTTAGATAAGCATTCATTTTTTGATTACTTAATACAGGAAACAGTTTACTATCACGATAAGTCTTATTGCTATATTTAGCTATAATCTGCTTTGGAATATCAAGAAGCAGAATATTAGATTCTACATTTGTTTTCTGTCTCTTCGTCATAATCCACTGTTTGTCATCCATATTAACTAAATGTTCCGGTGTGAGATTGGCAACATCTATGTATGACAAGCCTGTGAAACATGAGAATATGAATATATCACGGACAAGGGATAAACGAGGTATCGTAAGTTTTTTATTCACAATTTTGAGAATTTCTTCATCAGTGAGAAATCCTCTGTCGACAAGCTCCAAGTGAAAATGGTAATTAGCAAACGGATCATGGTGCAGCACACCCAATTTCCGACCTAAAATGGTTATTGTCTTAAAAATCTTCATTGTCTTTGTTGCTGTGTTACGACATTGCCCGGCAGCTGTTTGCAGATAAAGGTCAAAATCATAGATGACAGTATAAGTTAATTCACACAACTTTATATCTGTCCGACTATATTTTTGCTTCAAGAACTCTGCAAAGTGGCGCTTGCATAATTCATACTTTCGCAAAGTAGTAGCAGATACAGAAACTCCTACTTGCTTTCGGAAGTCTTCATTATGCTTCTCGAAAAGAGCCATAAATGTATCTATGTCTCCTTTCTTTCCTAAAAACTCTTCTTTGATTCGTTCCAAACACAAATCATCTGAAAACTCCAAACGGCGGAAGATATTAAGCAACCCATTACTGATATTATCGAGTTGCAAATTCGTCCTCAGGACTTCAGTTGTTCGACCTTTGAGACGTTCTTTGTCAATATCCCAAAGAGACTTCAAAACAGAGATTCCCGTTGAGCCGATCGAGAGACGCTCATTGTTGAGATAGATTCTCAACATCACAGGATTCTTCCCTTCTTTGTTCACGTAATTACTTCTAAGATAGAAGGTTGACTTAAAAATTGACTTCATAAATACTTGTTTTTAATTGTAGCCATAGTATGGATTTTGTGTAGCCAAAACCAAAAAACAGTGTAGCCATTTGTATCCACTACTATGCTGCAAAGTTCAACATAATTTCCAAATGATGAGCAATTCTTACGTACTCTTGATGTACTCTGTAGCCACTCTTGGCTACAATTTTTGAAATTCAAAAAATTCTGTAGCTGAATTGTAGCCGTTGTGGAGTATTTTGGGATATTTTTGTGTATCTACACATACTCCGAAAAGAAGAAGTGATACAAAACAAAAGTATCATAACTCCTTGAAGTTATGATACTTACGATTTTCTTTAGAAATCTCTGATGCTATTTTCAGAGTATTTAAAGCGGTGCGTACGAGACTCGAACTCGTGACCTCCTGCGTGACAGGCAGGCATTCTAACCAACTGAACTAACGCACCTTTGTGCTCTCTTGGAACGGGCCGATGGTGCGGTGCGTACGAGACTCGAACTCGTGACCTCCTGCGTGACAGGCAGGCATTCTAACCAACTGAACTAACGCACCTTGAAAGGGCCATTCCTTAATTGCGGTTGCAAAGGTAATAAGATTATTTGATACCACCAAACAATTTTTGTATTTTTTTATAGTGAAAAAACACCCGGCAGCGGATTGGGAGAAAACGGTTTTGAAGAACCGTTTGATGGCCTTTCACACAGAGAAAGTCCCGGCAGCCATGCTCCGTCGAGAGGCGGAGACAGCTGCCGGGACTTTCGTCATGTCCGGCTCCTGTACAGGAGTGCGGGCGGTGGATGTTGCCGGTGGAGTAGGGAGACCTACACGATGCCTTGGGCCATCATGGCCTTGGCCACCTTGAGGAAACCTGCCACATTGGCACCTTTCACGTAGTTGATATAGCCGTCGGGCTGTGTGCCATACTTCACGCAGTTGGCATGGATGTCGTCCATGATGTCGTGGAGTTTTTGGTCCACTTCCTCGCGGCTCCAGCGCAAGCGTTCCGAGTTCTGGCTCATCTCCAGTCCCGACACGGCCACGCCGCCGGCATTGGAGGCCTTGCCCGGGCAATAGAGTATCTTGGCATCTTGGAACACCTTGATGGCTTCGGGCACGGTGGGCATGTTGGCCCCCTCGGAGACGGCGATCACGCCGTTGGCCACGAGTGCCTTGGCTGCCTCCTCGTTGATTTCGTTCTGGGTGGCGCAGGGCGTGGCGATGTCGGCCTTCTCAAACCAAGGCTTGGCCCCCTCCACATATTTCACGCCGTATTTCTCGGCATACTCTCTGATGCGTCCGCGCTCCACGTTTTTCAGCTCCATCACGTAGGCCAGTTTCTCGGCATCGATGCCGTCGGGGTCGTAGATGTAGCCATCGGAGTCGGACAGCGTGACGGCTTTGGCACCCAGTTGGATGAGTTTCTCCACCGTGTATTGGGCCACGTTGCCCGAACCGGAGACGAGCACCGTCTTGCCGGCGAGGTCTTTGCCTGCCGTCTTGAGCATGTTCTGGAGGAAGTACACGTTGCCATAGCCCGTGGCTTCGGGGCGGATGCGCGAACCGCCGAACTCCTGCCCCTTACCCGTGAGGATGCCCTCGAAGCGGTGGGTGAGCTTCTTGTACATACCGAACATGTAGCCCACTTCGCGGCCACCCACGCCGATGTCGCCTGCGGGTACGTCTTCATCGGGTCCGATGTGTCGGTAGAGTTCGGTCATGAAAGCCTGACAGAAGCGCATCACCTCGGCATTGCTCTTGCCACGGGGCGAGAAGTCGGAACCGCCCTTGGCACCGCCCATGGGGAGCGTCGTGAGTGAGTTCTTGAATGTCTGCTCGAAGGCAAGAAACTTCAGGATGGAAAGGTTCACCGATGCGTGGTAGCGCAGACCGCCCTTGTAGGGGCCGATGGCGTTGTTGTGCTGCACGCGGTAGCCCATGTTGGTCTGAACGTTGCCGCGGTCGTCGATCCAAGTGACGCGAAACTGCACCAGACGGTCGGGAATGCAGAGGCGCTCGATGAGGTTGGCCTTTTCAAACTCGGGATGCTTGTTATACTCCTCCTCGATGGTGCCCAGCACCTGACTCACAGCCTGAATATACTCCGGCTCGTTCGGGAATCTTTGTTTCAGACTCTCCACCACTTCTGTAGCTTTCATCATCTTTTTACTTTTTATAGGTTGGTTTACTTCTTCTTTCGTGTAATTGTTGTCAGCAGACGGCCCGAGACCTTCGTCTCGCTTTTTTGCCGTGGTTGCGATTGCAAAGGTATAGGTTTTCTTTTGAAAAACAATCAAAAAGACAGAGAAAGTGCTTGAAAAGTAGAAAAAAGTAACTTTCAGTTGCTGCAATGGTCCGATTTTTTGTTGTCTGGGTTCTTTACACCTTATTATATATATAGAAGGGGTGTCTGCTGATGAGGTGAAACAAGTTTAAGACATGTTAAACGGTGAGGCCTTCAGACAAGATTTTCCCGCCCCGTGAGTTTAAGTCGGTGGAAAGAACAAACAAAGTAATTGTTAATTTAAGGACAAAGACAATGAAAAAGAGAATGATGTGGTGTGTGGCTGCTGCGGCAGCGGTAATGATAGTCGTGTCGGCGTGCGCTTCGGGTCTCCGGCAGACAAAGGGCGCAGGGAAAGGCATAGCCTACACCGTGGCGCAGCGATATTTCCTCAATGGCGATGTGAGAATGCCCGCTTCAGCCAAGGTGGACAATGAGGCCGACTTCAACCGCCTTTTCGGTATGGCAACGGTGATGGGCCCTGACGGTCAGCCCACGCCCATCGACTTCGCCCGCAGCTTCGCCATCTTCGTGGCACTGCCCGAGACCGACCGTTCCACCGACATCACGCCCGGCAAGCTGACAGTCGCTGCCGACGGCACATTGAGGTTCACCTATCGCGTGAAGCGTGGCGACAAACGGTCGTACACCATCCGTCCGCTGCTGCTTATCTTCGTGGACAAGGCCTATGCGGGGCGTAAGGTGGTGACGGAGGAAATCTGAAGCAGGCCGGGTGGCGAGGCAAGCCATGACGGGTGGCGGACCCTGTGGGGGAGCATTGGTTTCCGACAGTCGCTTCTTGGGATGTCCGCATTTTTCGCTCATGATTTGCATTTCGCCCATTTATGTTGTATCTTTGCAATGGCAAAGGGAGCGCGCAGGCGTTCCCTTTTTTTGATTACCAATCCACCAACGGACAATTTGGGCCGAATGGCCGTTGTGGAAGGGGCTTTTTGAACTTCTCGTTCGGCCCGAGTGAGCTCTTGAGTGTGGCCGTTTTGCGATGTCGGTCGGGCTTGATGAGAAAATTGGTGGGGAGGATAAGGCGAATGAGACGGATGATTTTGTGTAAATAAACGGATGTAGAGAAAAACCGTGTAAGGCTTTTTCTAAAGATTTAATAGTTCGTGCTATAGGTGGCCTTGCCCCGCCTCCTCTCCAAGGGGAGAGGGAGAGTGATTGGTCCAACGAAAGTGGAAGCGTATGCCCCAAACGGAAAAGGCCCTGTCCCGGGAAGGTCGCCAATCCTTGAAAGGGAGCGGTCTCTTCCGGCGTGCGTTTTCCCGACAGTGCTAATATAGCTTAAAAAATGAAAGTGAAAAGAGTAGTCATGGTGTTTTTTCACTACATTTGCAGAATAAATGCCGGATAAGAAAAACTCATGGGCGAGCCTTTGTTAGTGACCATACAGCAAAGGGGCCGACATCGCAAGGCATATAGAAAGCAAATTTACAAATTAAAGCATCAAAAGCGGGATGGAAGTCAGTTTTTTCGATCTTTTTTACAGTCTGTGGACATTAGGCCTTTTACTGTTTATAGCCGTGCAGTTGGTCAAACGGGCAGGTGTCATTTCTAAAGCCGTCAAGGCCAAAGATGTAGGCTGCATCAAGATCAACTCTTTGTTGCTTGGCGTGTGTCTGCTGGGCTTTTGTTTGTGGATGTCCATAGACCGTGTTACAGACAGTGTAGGGAGGGTCTGGTGTTACCTTGTCAATTAAGGCATGTTCTAAAAACTCCCCGTAAAGGAGCGTCGGCCATAAAAGCATTCCACTCTTTGTGTCTTTTTGCTTTTATTCGGCATCTATATTAAGGTGGGAAGATGAAGAGATGAAAATGAAAACGGCAGCCACACGGCTGCCGTCAGATAAGAGGGTGCATTAGAGTTTTGATGTATCCCGCGTTTTGCATCCGCTCGTAGAGGATTGGATGGGGCGGAGGGTGGTTGTTCAGACCCCCAACCCCCTAACTTAAGGGGCTTTCCTCACCTCACTCTCTTCACCCCATCGACAATCACGATGCCGCGGTAGCTGTCCGTCACCCGGCGGCCCTGCAAATCGTAGGCTATGCCCGTGCCACGTGCCGTGGTCTTCACGTTGCTGATACCCGTCTCGGTGCTTTTCGACTTGAAAAGCATATAGACCGGATTCCCGTTGAATGTCGCTGTGAGTCTGCTTGTCAGTTGGCGGGAGGGCAGGGCTATCTTGCAATCGGTGAGGGCAAACTGCATATTGGCCACCAACCCGTTGCCCTTGAAGGGCACGTCAAGACTCTCAGGCGCAGTCTGTCTGAGCCGATAGCCGTCGGCATCGCGTTCCACACGCAGGTTTTTGAGCGTGACATCAGTAAGTTCATAAATACCTATTTTGAGTCCGCCGATGGTGAGTGAGGCCGTCTCCGCCCCCTCATCCACGGCAATCGTCAGTGTGGACGGATATTTCACGCCCGTCTCCTTCACCGGCAGTGTGAAACCCTGATAGCGGTTGCAGTTGTATTTCCCGTTGATGGGCGAGGTGGGCGACTGTGCCGAAGCGGCAACTATGAATGCTGACAGGAGCATACCGAATACAAATCTTTTCATTTTGATGTGTTTGTTTGAATATGATGTGGAAGCCCGTCGGCCCCCGTTTCTCTTTTCCGGATATTGGTCCCGGTTGTCGGTCCGGTGCCATTTTTCCGTTGCAAAGGTATGAATATTCTGTTATAATCTACTTTTCGCTATCCGTTATTTCGCTAAAATTGGTCTGAAAGCGATATGTTTTAACTGTTTTTTAGACTTCTCCGCATCGGAATGCCACGCGCGGATTACTTTTTTAACTCTATCAAGCCCCACTTTTTATGTACGGATCGTGTTGTGGAATGGGCAGGTAGGGGGATGCCGCTTCCATTGCCGGCTTTGCAGAGAAGCCTTAGCCCACGCCCAATAGTCCTTGCATAAAAAGGAGAATAATCAGGGAGGATGTTTTAAGAGCGTGCCGCTTTGCATAAAGGCTGCTAAAAAACAGAACCACAAATTAGCATAATTACTTTTTTTTCATTATATTTGCAAAATCTTTTCGTTTCAAACAGTGAGATAATCGGTAAGTTATGAATAACCACATTGTGATAATGGCAGGAGGCGTAGGCAGTCGTTTCTGGCCCATGAGTACGGTTGAGAGACCTAAGCAATTTATTGATGTCCTTGGTGTGGGGCGCTCCTTGCTCCAGCTCACCTACGACCGCTTTGCAGGCATTTGCCCTCCCGAGCGTGTGTGGGTGGTCACCAATCGCAAGTATTTCGCCCTCGTCCATGAGCAGTTGCCCGATGTGCCGGAAGGCAATATCCTGCTGGAACCCTGCCGCCGCAACACTGCGCCGTGCATCGCCTACGTGAGTTGGCGCATCAAGGCCATCGACCCCAAGGCCAATGTGGTGGTGACGCCCTCGGATGCCTTTGTGGCCAACGTGGAGGAGTTCCGCCGCGTGGTGGGGCAGTGCCTCAAGTTTACGGGCGAGACCGATGCCATTGTCACGCTCGGCATGGAGGCCACGCGCCCGGAAACGGGATACGGCTACATACAGGCCGACCTCGGGTCGCCCTCGGCCCGCAACAAGGAGATATTCCGCGTGGACTCGTTCCGGGAAAAGCCCGACTTGCAGACGGCCACGCAATATATCCGGCAGAACAACTTCTTCTGGAATGCGGGCATCTTCATCTGGAGCGTGGGCACCATCGTCAACGCCTTCCGCGTTTATCAGCCGTCCATCTCGCGCGTGTTCGAAAGTATGCTCGACATCTACGGCACGGAGGAGGAGCAGCGGCAGATAGACTTGCGCTACCCCGAGTGTGAGAGCATTTCGGTGGACTATGCCATCATGGAGAAGGCCGAGGAGATTTTCGTGTGCCCGGCCTCGTTCGGATGGACCGACCTCGGCACGTGGGGCAGTCTGCTCATGCAGACCAAGCACGACCTCTACGGCAACTCGCTCATCGGACAGAACATCCAGATGTTTGACTCGAAAAACAACATCGTGCATACTACACAAGAGAAAAAAGTGGTCATTCAAGGCCTCGAAGGATATATCGTGGCCGAGAAAGACGACACCTTACTTATATGCAAACTCTCGGAAGAGCAGCGCATCAAACAATTCAGCGGAGAATAAACCAAACATAGCAATGAAGAATAAAACAGCCCTCATCACGGGCATCACAGGACAGGACGGCTCTTATCTGGCCGAATTTTTGTTGGAAAAAGGATATAGCGTGCATGGCACCATACGCCGCTCGTCGGTGGATTTCCGCGAGCGCATTGCCCATCTTGAAGGTCGGCCACATTTCCATCTGCACTATGCTGACCTCAGCGACTCCATGAGTATTCTCGGAGTGATAAGCAAGGTGCGCCCTACGGAGATTTACAACCTCGCCGCGCAGAGCCATGTGCAGGTGAGCTTCGATGCCCCCGAGTTCACGGCCGATGTCGATGCGACGGGCGTGCTCCGCGTGCTGGAGGCCGTCAGACAGCTTGGCTTGGGCGACAGCTGCCGCATCTATCAGGCCAGCACGTCGGAACTTTACGGCAAGGTGGAGGAGGTGCCGCAGAACGAGAATACGCCTTTCCACCCCTACAGTCCCTACGCCGTGGCCAAACTCTACGGTTTCTGGATCGTGAAGGAATACCGTGAGGCCTACAACATGTTCTGCTGTTCGGGCATCCTGTTCAACCACGAGAGCGAGCGGCGCGGGGAAACCTTCGTGACACGCAAGATCACGCTTGCCGCGGCCCGCATCAAGCAGGGCAAGCAGGACAAGCTCTATTTGGGCAACCTAAGCAGTCTGCGCGACTGGGGCTACGCCAAGGACTATGTGGAGTGCATGTGGCTCATCCTGCAAAACAAAACCCCCGAAGACTTTGTCATCGCCACGGGCGTGCAGCATAGCGTGCGCGAGTTCTGCTACCATGCCTTCAAGCGTGTGGGCATCGAACTGGAGTTCACCGGCGAGGGCATGGACGAGAAGGGCATCGACAAGGCTACGGGCCGTGTGCTCGTGGAGGTTTCGCCCGACTTCTACCGTCCCACCGATGTGGTCAACCTCTGGGGTGACCCCACCAAGGCCAAGGCTAAGTTGGGCTGGAACCCGAGTAAGACCTCCTTTGAGGAGCTCGTCAACCTCATGGTGGACAGCGATATGGCCAAGGTGGCCTCGGAAGGGGCTGCCGAAAAGGTGCGCACCAACCTCGCTGAGTATCTCGAGAAAGGAATTGTGAAGTAATTATATAAATTAAGGAGGCCGTTAGGCCTCCTTTTTAGCATTCAAACTATGTTATTAAAAAATATAAAAATATATGTGGCCGGCCATCGCGGCCTTGTAGGTTCCGCCATCTGGAACAATCTCAAGGCGCGTGGCTATGACAATCTTGTGGGGCGCACGCACACCGAACTCGACCTCACCGACCAGCAGGCCGTAGACCGGTTCTTTGACGAGGAGCGGCCCGATGCCGTGGTGCTGGCCGCCGCTTTTGTGGGCGGCATCATGGCCAACTCGCTCTATCGGGCCGATTTCATCATGCAGAATATGAAGATGCAGTGCAACGTTATCAGCAGCGCCTATAGCCACGGGGTGAAAAAGCTGCTCTTCCTCGGTTCCACGTGCATCTATCCCAAGGACGCCCCGCAGCCCATGCGTGAGGATGCCCTGCTCACCTCGCCGCTGGAATACACCAATGAGGAGTATGCCATCGCCAAGATAGCCGGACTGAAGATGTGCGAGAGCTATAACCTGCAGTACGGCACGGATTACATTGCCGTGATGCCTACCAATCTCTACGGGCCCAACGACAACTTCCATCTTGAGAACTCCCACGTGATGCCGGCCATGATGCGCAAGGTGTATCTGTCCAAACTCATCCACGAAGGCGACTGGGAAGCCATCCGCAGGGATATGGACAAGCGTCCCGTCAATCCTACCGACAAGCTGCGCGCCTTGATTGGTGAGGGCAATGTGGACGGGAAAAACAGCGAGGAGCGCATTCGCCGTGCCTTGGCCTTCTACGGCATCGAAGACAACCGGGTGACGCTTTGGGGCACAGGCAGTCCGCTGCGCGAGTTTCTGTGGAGTGAAGACATGGCCGATGCCAGCGTGCATGTGTTGCTGAATGTGAGCTTCAGTGATATTATTGGTGTGGAGAAATATTCCAGTGTGTTCTATGGTGCCAAGACCGACGGTGCAGTGGACCGCAACAACTCGGAGGGGCGTGGTGGAGCCATCCCCTCATTAGGCGAGATACGCAACTGTCACATCAATGTGGGCACGGGCAAGGAGCTCACCATTCGCGAACTGGCCGACCTCATCGTGCGTGTGGTGGGCTTTGACGGTGAGGTGGTGTGGGATTCTTCCAAGCCCGACGGTACACCCCGCAAACTCATCGACGTGTCCAAACTGCACTCGCTGGGCTGGACACACAAGGTGGAAATAGAAGAAGGAGTGGAAAAACTCTACGCGTGGTACCGGCAAAGTCTTGCTGCCGACTGATTTCTTTTAACGCAACAACGCCCTCCGGCATCCGGAGGGCGTTGTTACGTTAAAGAGGGTAATAAGGATGCCTCGCGGACTTATGCGCGTTGCCTGTTTTTCTTCAACAGCCATTTGGCTGTGAAATAAACGGCGGCAAGTATCGTCAGCCCAAGGATGGCGTATTTGATGTATTCGCCATACTCATTGATTTTATCCACCAACTGGTCTTCGGGCACAAAGGTGTGCAACCACCAGCCCAATATGGCCAAGATGCTGTGCCATGCCCCCGCACCGATCGTGGTGTAGAGCAGAAACTTCCAATAGTGCATCTTCGACAGACCGGCCGGAATGGAGATGAGATGGCGGATGCCCGGGATGAGACGGCCCGTCAGCGTAGCCACCACACCGTGGTCGTAGAAATATTTCTCGCTCTTCTCCACCTTCTCTTGGTTGAGCAGGCAGAGATGTCCCCACCGGCTGTTGGCAAACTTATAGATGATGGGGCGGCCGAGCCAGTATCCGGCAGCGTAGTTGATGGATGCGCCAACGTCGGCTCCGAGCGTGGCGAAGAGCACCACGAGCCAGATGTCAAGATTGCCACCGGCCGCATGATAGGCTGCGGGAGACACCACGAGTTCCGAAGGTACGGGTATCACCGTGCTCTCAAGGAGCATGAGGAGGAATATGGTGCCGTAGTTGAGGTTGCCCAATAGGGAGGTAATCCAGTTCATTGTTTGTTTTCTATGAAATAATGGTAATAATCTTCCGGATTAAGACTTTCCGGAAAGAGGTCGCCAAGCACTTGCCGCGTGGTCTGCGGACTACGTTCCACGGATGCCTTGAGATAGTGCAGAAAGGTTTCCATGTCGTTTTTAGCCTCGGCACACCGTGCCAGATAGGCACAAGCTATGTCGCCTACTTCGTTGCCGTCGGCCTCCAATATCTTCTCAAACATGCCCTTCGCCGTGTCGGGATAGCCATTGTCATAGACCGACATGGCCACGTGTAGGAACACCGAAAGGTCGTTTTCCGCCATCTGCATGGCTTTGGCAAAACAGACCAGTGCCTTACGCAGCTGTTTGTTTTCGAGCAGCACATGGCCTTTCAACACCAGTAGTTCGCTTGTCTCCATCCCCATCAGTTCCTCCATCCGGCCGATGTAGCCAAGAGCCTCTTTTTGTTTGCCGAAGTGACTCAGCACGAAAGCCAACTGTTTGTATATCTCCGTGAGATTGGGAGAGTCTGCTTTTGCCCGGCTCTCGGCCATGCGCAACTGCTCAAGTGCCTCTTTCTCGCGTCCCTGTGTGAGCAAGGTGATACCCTTGAGCATATAGCCCAGTTCGTCGTCAGGCTCCAGACGGGCATAGCGGTCGAAGTATTCAAGTGCCTCTTCCCAGTTGCCCAGCGCAAAGAGCGCATTGGCCTTGTTGAGGAGTGCATCCGGATCGGTAGGGTCGATGGCTATCGAGAACTCGCTGCTTTCGATGGCGTGAGCATAGTCGTTTTCCAGAAACTGCGACGTGGCCAGCTGGTTCCAGTAGTGCGTGGAGTAGGGATTCTCGTCGAGCAGTTCGTTGTAGATGCGCTTGCTGTACTCGGTGTTGCCCTTGCTGAGGGCGATGCGTGCCGAGAGATCCTTATAGTCGGAGTCGGCTTTGTCGGCCCCCGATCGCTTGAGCCACTTGTCAGCGAGCGCGAAGAGTTCGTAGTCGGCAAAGAGCGTGGCCACATCAAGACAGAAGTCGACCTGTTCTTCCTCGTCGTCGAGCATGGCATATTGTTCCGTGAGAAACCTGTCGGCCTCTTTTTCCCGCTTTTGGAAGACCATTATCTCAGCCGCCATGTAGATGTAGTCCGGGTCGTCCGTTTCATCCACCCGGTCGATGAGTCGGCGTGCCTTTTCTGCGTCCTGCTCTTTGATCAGTGCGATGCGGGCACGAAACACCAGCGGCAGCGTGGCCCCCGGAAAGAGTTCGAGAGCATAGTCTATTGCACCAAGGGCCTCGTCGAGCCTCCCTTTGGCATGATAGTATTCCGCGATGTCAGTCAGGTCGTCCGCTTCGAGGTAGATACTTTCTCCTGCCGCCCTGCTTTGTTCGTAGCGCCGGAGCATCTCCTTGAACTCACCGGTGTCGAAATATTCGTCTGTCCGCATGTGTTTTTATCCCTCCGGATGCTTCCGGAGGGTTGAGTTTTACTTATTTTGTTTGGCCCACGTGTCTTTCAGACCTACGGTCTTGTTGAACACGAGGTGGTCGGTCGTGGAGTCGGGGTCGGCCATGAAGTAGCCGATGCGCTGGAACTGCAAGTATTCTCCCGGCTTCTTCCCGGCAGCATATTCCTCCACGTAGCAGTTGTCATACACGTGCAACGACTCGGGATTGAGCAGTTCGCGGAAGTCACGCTCGTCGGCCGAAGGATTTTCCACATTGAACAGCCGGTCGTAGACCCTCACTTCCGCCTTGCGGCAGTGGCCGGCACTCACCCAGTGGAGCGTGCCCTTCACCTTGCGGTTGGCTCCTTCGAGTCCGCTCTTGCTCTGCGGGTCATACTCGGCCTGAATCTCGGTGATGTTCCCCTCAGCATCTTTTGTGCATCCGATGCACTTCACGATGTAGGCATTCTTCAGTCTCACTTCCTTGCCCGGTGTCATGCGGAAGAACTTCTTGGGTGCATCCTCCATGAAGTCTTCACGCTCTATCCACAGTTCTCGAGAGAAAGTGATGCTGTGCGTGCCGTCGGCCTCGTTTTCGGGATTGTTCACCGCCTCCATTTCCTCGGTCTGTCCTTCGGGATAGTTGGTGATGACAAGCTTCACGGGATTCATCACCGCGCTCACCCGGCAGGCCTTCTTGTTGAGGTCTTCTCGCACACTGGCTTCGAGCAGCGCCATGTCGTTGAGCGCGTCAAACTTAGTGTAGCCTATCGAGTCGATAAACATGCGCACGCTTTCGGGCGAATAGCCGCGGCGACGCATACCGCACAGTGTGGGCATACGCGGGTCGTCCCATCCGCTCACGAGGTGTTCGTCGACCAGCGTGTGGAGCTTGCGCTTCGACATCACTGTGTAGGTCAGGTTCAGGCGGTTAAATTCTATCTGTCTTGGGCGGTTGTCCTTGAGGTTGTCCGCCGTGCCGTCCATCTCCTTCAGGAAGTCGATGAAGAGGTCGTAGAGCGGGCGGTGGGGCACAAACTCCAGCGTGCAGATGGAGTGGGTCACGCCCTCAAAGTAGTCGCTCTGCCCGTGGGCGAAGTCATACATGGGATAGGTGTGCCACTTCGTGCCCGTGCGGTGGTGGGGTGTTTGTATGATGCGGTAGATGATGGGGTCGCGGAAGTGCATGTTGGCGTTGGCCATGTCGAGTTTGGCACGCAGCACCATCGAGCCTTCCACGGCTTCGGGCGTGTTCATCTGCTCGAAGAGCGCGAGACTCTCCTCCACGGGGCGGTCGCGATAGGGCGATGCCGTGCCCGGCGTGGTGGGCGTACCTTTCTGTTGGGCTATCTGTTCCGAGGTCTGCTCGTCCACGTAGGCCTTACCCTGCTTGATCATCCATACGGCAAACTCCCACAGCCGCTCGAAGTAGTCGCTGGCATAGTAGATGTTGCCCCACTTGAAGCCCAGCCACGAGATGTCGTGCAGGATGTTCTCCACGTATTCGTTGTTTTCCTTGCTCGGGTTGGTATCGTCAAACCGCAGATTGCACACCCCGTTGTATTTTTCCGCCACACCGAAGTCCATGCAGATGGCCTTGGCGTGTCCGATGTGCAAGTATCCGTTGGGTTCCGGGGGGAAACGGGTCTGGATTCGTCCGCCGTTCTTCCCTGCGGCGAGGTCTTCTTCGACGAACTGTTCCACGAAACTCAGACTCTTTTTCTCTTCGTTCAGTTTTTCTTCTGTCACTGCCATAAATGTACCTTATATATATTATGTCTGCAAAGTTACAGCAATTTGCGTGAAGAACAAAATAAAACTTCTTTTATTTTTACTTCCTCGTGTGCCATCCGTTGTGCCCGGCGGCCCGTGGAGGCCATCGGTGGCAGTCACGGCCGATGGAGGGGAGGCAAAGTGGGGTCGGTTGTTAAATTCAGTTATAAAACCGATTGTTTTCTATTGGAAACTTGTTGGTGTCGAAAAGAATATGTACTTTTGCAAAAGTTTCCATTAGAATATAAACTTAAAGCATTATATATGAAGCATTTAATCATAGGTGGAGTGGCCGGAGGAGCCACCGCTGCCGCCCGTATCAGGCGTGCCGACGAGCAGGCGGAAATCGTGATGATAGAGAAAGGGAAGTACATCTCCTACGCCAACTGCGGTCTACCTTATTATATAGGTGGCACCATCGCCGAGCGCGAGAAGTTGTTTGTGCAGACTCCCGAGTCGTTCGGGCGGCGTTTCAACATTGATGTGCGCGTGGAAAATGAGGCCACGGCCATCGACACCGCCGCCAAGACTGTGACCGTGCGCCGCCGCGACGGGTCGGAATACACCGAGACCTACGACCGCCTGCTGCTCTCGCCGGGGGCCGTTCCCGTGCGTCCGCCCCTGCCGGGCATCGACCTTGAGGGCATCTTCACCCTGCGCAATGTGGCCGACACCGACCGCATCAAGACCTATCTTGACACCCACAGCGTGCGCGAGGCCGTGGTGGTGGGCGGTGGATTCATCGGACTGGAGATGGCCGAAAACCTCCATGCCGCCGGTGCGCGGGTGTCGGTGGTGGAGATGGCGCAGCAAGTGATGGCACCCGTAGACTTCTCGATAGCTTCGCATGTGCATAGCGAACTGATGGGGCAGGGTGTAGACCTCTATTTAGGCAAGGGCGTGGCGCGTTTTGAGCAGGCCGACGGCCGTCTTGCCGTGTGTCTCGCCACGGGCGAACGCATCGCGGCCGACCTCGTGTTGCTCTCCATTGGCGTGCGCCCGGCCACCGAGTTGGCCGCCTCTGCAGGCATCGCCCTCGGCAGTCGTGGCATCCGCGTGGACAGCTATCTGCAAACCTCGGCCCCGGATGTCTATGCCGTGGGCGACGCCATCGAGTTTGCCCATCCGCTCACCGGGCAACCGTGGCTCAACTATCTGGCCAATCCTGCCAACCGTCAGGGGCGCATCGTGGCCGATAACATGGTGTTTGGCAACCATACAGAGTATGAAGGGGCCATCGGCACATCCATCGCCAAGGTGTTCGACCTCACCGTGGGTTCCACCGGTCTGCCTGCCAAGCGTCTCAAGCAGGAGGGCATCGACTACCGCAGCAGCATCACCTGTTCGCCGTCACATGCCGGCTACTATCCCGGCTCTTTCATGCTGACCACCAAACTCACCTTCGACCCCGTCTCGGGCAAGCTCTACGGGGCCCAGTGCGTGGGCCACGAGGGCGTGGACAAGCGCATCGACGAGGCGGCACTCGTCATCAAGCAAGGGGGCACGGTGGACGATCTCATCCGTCTCGAGCACACCTATGCGCCGCCTTTCTCGTCGGCTAAAGACCCCATCGCCATCGCCGGCTACACGGCCCGTAACATCATCAGTGGGGCGATGCCCATCGTGTGGTGGCGCGAGATAGATGCGCTCGACCGCTCGCAGGTGACGCTCGTCGACGTGCGCACCCCCGAGGAGTATGCCCTTGGCACGCTCCGCGGAGCGGTCAACATTCCGCTTGACGACCTGCGGGAGCGTCTTGGCGAGATTCCGGCCGACCGTCCTGTGGTGCTCTTCTGCGCCGTGGGCTTGCGCGGCTACCTCGCACAGCGCATCCTCATGGGCCGGGGCTTCAAGGATGTGCGCAACCTCTCGGGCGGCTACAAGACCTATCAGTTGGCCACGCAGCCCGTCGTGAACCGCAGGTCCGGGGCGTGCGGTGCGGCCGAGAATTGCGGCACGCTGCTTCCGCCGGCCACGGGAGCCCCGCAGCCGGGCATCATCAGGGTTGATGCCTGCGGACTGCAATGTCCCGGCCCCATCATGAAGTTGAAGCAGGCGGTCGACTCGATGGCCGAGGGCGACTGCGTGGAGGTGACGGCCACCGATGCCGGATTCCCCCGCGATGCGCGGGCGTGGTGTGCCTCCACGGGCAACAGCGTCGAGGCTGCCCATGCCGAGGGAGGCCGCCACACGGTCATCATCCGCAAGGGGGCACCGCAGGCTCAGGTCGCAGCGGCTGCCGGGGAACGGAACAAGACTTTCATCATGTTCAGCGACGACCTCGACCGCGCACTGGCCACCTTCGTGCTGGCCAACGGGGCGGCGGCCACTGGCCGCAAGGTGTCTATCTTCTTCACTTTCTGGGGGCTCAACGTGATCAAGAAAGAGCACAAGCCGGCCATCAGGAAAGACATCTTCGGTCGTATGTTCTCTTGGATGCTGCCCTCCGACTCGCGGCGGCTCAAACTCTCGAAGATGAGTATGCTGGGCATCGGCGACCGGATGATGCGTTACATCATGCGCTCCAAGAACATCTATTCGCTCGAAGAGATGCGCCGGCAGGCTCTCGACAACGGGGTGGAGTTTATTGCCTGTCAGATGTCGATGGACATGATGGGCATCGTGCAGGAGGAGTTGCTCGACGGCGTGACCATAGGGGGCGTGGCTACTTATATGGAGCGGGCCGAGCAGGCTAATGTGAATTTGTTTATATAAGGGGGGCCTCCCCCAACCCCTCCGAAGGAGGGGAGCCCCGGATACCCCGTGCGGACTTGCTGGGTGGGGGCTTTGATTCCGATGAAATGATAAATGACTGAACTTTCGCAAGTTCAGCAGGAGCTAAAGGAGAAGTTCCTTGAGCGATAGCGAAAAAAGGAGTGAAAGGGAGAAGTGCCTTGAGCGTAAGCGAAAAAAGACAATAGTCCTTCTTCCTAATGCAATGAAGCAGTCAATCAATAAGGCTGTTGTCTTTTTTCGCTTACGCTCAAGGAACTTCTTCTAACGAGCGAAGCGAGTGCTAACTCCTTTAACTCCTAAAGTTGAGCTTGTGAAACTTAAATAAATGATAATAGATTATGGATAAAAAGAAACTATGTCGCATACGCGACGTCTATCGCGCCATCGTTGCGCTTGAAAACCAGTTTCAGCAGTCGTTCAACCTCAACATCAACGAGGCCATGCTGCTCTGCACGCTCAAGGACAACAGCGGACTCACGTCGGGCGAGATAGCCGAGGCATTGGGACTGACCAACTCCAATGCCTCGAAGGTGATAGGATCGGCAGAGAACAAACTGCTCGTCAACCGCAACCTCGACCGTGTGGACAAGCGGCAGATGCACTTCTCGCTCACCAAGAAGGGGTCTGACCTGCTCAACGAGATGAACTGCGACGACATGCCGTTGCCCGACATCCTGACCGAAATCTGTCCGTAGTGCGGGGTTCCGGTTGCCGCGGCAAGTCGGAGGCGGTCTGCCCATTGTGTGTTTGTGTGTGTCTTCTGTCCCGAGGCGAACAACGCATCGTTGTCTTGGCTGTCTTGGCGATGTGTGTGGGGTAGGTGATGGGTGATAAGGTAATAGTCTGTAAGGTGATCATTACCACCTGCCACCTACCACCCAACACCTAAACCTTGATTTAAATCAAGAAAAACCCACTATATTTGCTAATTGGCTGATAATCTGTTACATTTCCAATTAAAAACCGTTGTGTTTCAGGATAATTATGCTATCTTTGCAGCGAATAATTAATCAACTGGGGATCAAATAGCCATGAAACCCTAAAATTTATTTATTTGCAAAAGATTATGGCAGAAAAGAAAGCAACAAAAGCTGCTGCTCCCAAAGCTACAGCAACGAAGGCTGCTCCGAAGAAGGCAGCTGTAAAGAAATCGGTATTGGAACTCACTGCTGAAAATGCAGGTTTCAAGGCCGGTGATGTGTATCAGGCTCTGGCAGCAGCCGGTTCGGCCCAGACACTGGCCGAGATTACCAAGGCGTCTAAGATTAGCTCCGAAGAGGCTATCCTCGGTATTGGATGGCTCCTGAAAGAGGGCAAAATCAAGGCAGAGGACAACAAAGTGGTCCTCGCTTAATCGAAACTCAAAGAAAAAAAATGAAGAGGCCGCGGCTCGCCATCATGCAAGCCGCGGCTTTTTTGTTGAAGCCGAAAGGCGGAGTTTTGTGCCGTCGGGGAGCGGTCGTGCTGTGGGGTGGTGTGTGTCGCCGGGCCGGAAGCGCATCCGTATTTGTTCCCGGACAACAGAACTGCCGAATCTATGATGAACTACGATCAGGAAATATTCAAAGTGCTCACCGAGGCGGGAGAGAACGGACTGAAGGCCGAGAAGGTGGCCCGCCACGTGTTCAACGCTTGTAACTCACTGTTCTGCCCGGCGAGCTACGACGATGTACACCGCTATGTGGCGCAGTTTCTGCAACGCAGTGCGCGCAATCCGGACTCCATTATCGAGAAGGCCGATGCCCGGGGCGTGTATTTTCTCAATCCCGATGCGCACGAAACGCAGCAGCTCATGCTCCGCTTCTCGCGCGGGGAAGAGGAGGAAGAGTCTAAAGCCCCGCCCGTAGACCTCTCGCTGAGTTTGTTCTGACAGACAGGGCGGGCGGCTGGTGTGTCAATAGTTTTCGCAGCACGTTTGCATTTGCCTTTTAAAGGTATTATCTTTGCATTGGCAAGGGGAGCACGCAGGTGTTTCCCTTTTTTCATTCCCAAGCCACCTACAGCCACCCATCGGACCACCAACCCTTGCGAAAAGGCCCGAATGGCGTTGCAAAACGGGCTCTTTGAGGTTGTCGTTCGGCCCGACCGGGCTTTCAGGTGTAGCCGTTTTGCAAGGTCGGTCGGGCTTGATGAGGGTTTTGATGGGGCGGATAAGGAAAGTGGGGCGGACGATTTTGTGTAGACAAACGGCTGTGGAGAAAAACCGTGTAAGGCTTTTTCTGAAGATTTAATATTTCGTGCTATATACAGGTTTTACCTCCCCCGCAGCGAAAAGAATGTCGGTTGCGCGGATAAATTCGCCTGATTTGTTCCTTTCGCCGACACAGATGTTCTTCGGCGAATGATGCTGATTATGCCGAAAACCGGTCGCGCAGATAAATGCGCCTCATTCTAAGGGAAGTGATTCCTGCCTTTTACTTGCATATCTGCCGGTAGGGACACGTGTCGCAATGGCGGCGGTCGGCGGTGGCGACGAACGGGTGGGAGAGGTCGAAGATGTCGGTGAGCACGCCTTTCAGCCGATCGGTGAACTCGTCACGGTAGCGGCCGGCACTTGTGATTTTCTCGTCGCCGAGCGTGAGCGTGGGGTCGTATTCATCCCCCGTGGTGTGCTGGATGAACAGCAGGGCCGGACTCACGGGCTCTCCTTCGGGATTGTGGCGGCTGCTGCGGTCAACGATGAGCGAGTAGAGCATCGTCTGCAAATAGTAGTCGGTGTGCTTGCGGCTGATGTCCTCACCCGAGAAAATCTCCTCAATGGTCTTGATTTTGGCCTGTGCCTTGTTGCCCGTCTTGTAATCTATCACGCGAATGCGCTCGCCCCCCAGTTCCGAGGCCACGGCATCGAGGCGGTCGATGGAGCCGCCGATTTGGAGTGTGCGCTCCGCAGAGCCCGCGGTGAAAGTCACGGTGTCGAACACTTTCAGTTCCAGTCCGAGTATTGTGAACGGCGTGTGGCGGCTGTCAAGGCGCAGCAGCTGGCGCACGTAGCTCACGATGACATTGCGGTTGATGAGTTGCAAACCGTTGTATTCGGGCCGGAATCCCTGCCGCTTCACGTGGAAGAGTTCTTCCCGGAAAGCGTCGTCCACCACCTCCTCAATGCGCATTTTGCTTTTCAGATAGCTGTCGATGTCGCCTTGGCGTATCGTGAGCGGATGGAGGAGCTGCGGTTCGCCCTTTTCATCGCAGGCCACGTCGCCCGGTCCGGCAAACGAGAGGTAGATATTCTGGCACGCCTTGTGGAAGATGTTGCCGAAGATGCGGTTGTCGATGGCGTCTTCATCGGGGGTGTCCGGTTCCTCGATGTGGGCTATGTAGCGGTAGAAGAAACGTTTCTGGCAGCGCAGATAGGTGTTGATGGCCGTGGGCGAGAGGCTTGTAAACCTGTTGAGCTGTTCCTCCACAGCCTTGTCTTTCGTGATGTCGGTCTCCTCCTTTCGCTTCGGTTCCTGGCCGGCCTGCAGGCTCCGGCGCACTATCGGGTGCCCGCTTTCCACCATGAGTTGGAGCATGAAGCGGCTCATCTCGCCCGTGTGGCCGTCTTCCGTGGCATTGTTGTAGGTCATGGTCACGTCGGTGGCCCGCTGAATGAGGCTGTAGAAGTAGTAGGCATAGATGGCCACCTTGTTGTCGATGGTGGTGAGCCCGTAGGCATGGCGTATGGAATAGGGGATGAACGAGGCGTCGTTGATGCCTTTGGGCAGGTTGCCCTCGTTGGCCGAGAGCAGCAGCACGTGGTCGAAGTCGAGGTTGCGGGTTTCGAGCACGCCCATCACCTGTATGCCCACCACGGGTTCGCCGTGGAAAGGTACGCCGGTCGACTGAAACAGTTGGCCCGTGAGCCGCTCCAGCGTGGCCGTATCCACCGTGAGGTCGCCCGCGTCCATGAGTTCTTTCAGGCGGTTGAGAAGCGTGTAGCTGCGGAAGAGTGACTCCTGAAACAGAGGGTCAGCCACCCCCCGGGCATTCACGCCGATGCGCTTCAGCACCGCCAGCATCCACCCGATGAGCTTCCGGTTGTCGAAGTCTCCCATGTCGGGGAAGAGCAGTTCCAGTCCCTCGTCGCCCAAGGTGAGGCTGTCGCGGGCCGGATAGAAACGCTTGTGGCGGTTGAGATCGTCGATGAGATCGCGGTATTTTGGCGACACGTAGGGCGTGTAAGGGTGGCGCAGCAGGCGGTTGACGAAGTGAAGCCGATAGCGGTTGCTCTGCCTTTGGTAGCCCATGGTGCAGAGGGCGAACAGCTGCATCACAAGCGAGAAAAACGGCGATTGCTGCAAGGGATAGCCCGTGGTGATGTTCACATCCTTCACTTCGGGTGGCAGACAGTGGACAACGGTCTGCAACAGACTCTCGTCGGCCATCACGATGGCTGTCCGGCTGCCGTCGGCTATGCGGTTGTTCTCGCGCAGCCACGTGCTGATGTAGCGTGCCTGAATGTTTTCTGTCGACGCGCTGATGTAGGTGATGTCCTTCGTGCGCCGCAAGTTGTCGTAGGGATCGTGGGCGTCGTCCGGGGCTATTTCGTTCGGATAGTGGGCCAGATATTGGCGTATGTAGTGCCCGGCCTCGTTGTCGCCCGACATGTAATAGTGGTCGTAGTCCCAGTAGAAGCGGGCTTTGCCTTCCCGTTTCAGCCGGTCGCAGAGGGCCAGTTCCACCTTCTGCATCATGTTGAAACCCACAAAGAGATAGGTGTCATACTCAAAGGTGAGCCGGGGATTCTCCACCACCTCGCGGTAGAGCTTACCCTCGTAGGCAAGTCCTTGTTGACCAAGACGTTGGTTGTAATCGTTAAAGATGTCACCGAAGTGGCTCCACAGTTCCAAGAACCGGCGCTTGAGCTCGGAGTTGTGGTCGTCGGAGAAGTTGCTGAAAAACTTTTTGAGCATCTCCTTCTGCTCCTCGGTGAGGAAGGAGGCGTCGTCGAACTCGTGTATGTCGCGCAGGTTGGCAAACACCTTGGCGGCATCGGCCATGTTCTTGTCGATGTCGTCGAAGTCGGAGAGCAGGAGCTGCCCCCATCCGTAGAAGTGGTCGAGGGTCTCGTTGAGCCCCGTGCAGGCCACAAACGACTTGTGCAGGTCGCAGATGAGTTTGATGGGGTCGGCCGTGGCGAGCTTGCTGTGGCGGCGGAAGAGGTCGCTGATGGTGATGTAGGCCGGGCTCCAGAGCGGTCGGTCGGCCAATCGGGCGAGGTGCTCGTTCAGGAAGAGCGAGGCCCGCTTGTTGGGAAACACTACTGCCGTGCGCGACAGGTCGGTGCCGTATTTTGTGATGATATCGTGTGCTACAGTTTCGAGAAAAGTCTTCATTGGCGTGTCAGCGTTTTTTTATATCGTTGTTGTTGGGGATGGGAGAGTGTCGGTGAAAGGCTCGGGCAGGGGCGTGCAGTGAGTGGCCCGGCGGTTGGAGTGGCTCATTCCACGCGCTCGATGTCGTTTTTATATACATACCAGAGGTAGCCTTCCACTTGCCGGTGGCCCATTTGGCGGAGCAGTTCCATGTATTGTCTCACTTGCCGGTGGTATTCGTCGCGGTGGGTGCCGAACTTGAAGTCGACCACGATGGTCTGCCTGCCGTCGGTCATCACGCGGTCGGGGCGATGCTCCTCCACCTTGCCGGTTTCGCGGTTGAGTTGCAAGATGGTGCACTCGTTGAAGAGTTGCCAGCGACCGGAAAACCAGTCGGCCACCTGCTCCGTCTCCAACCGTTTGTGAATCATGCGCCGCAGACTCTCGGCTGTGAGTTCTTCGTCGTAGAGCACGCCCTCCTGTTCGAGTTCCCGCACGGCATCGTCGATGTCGGTCGCGGTGCGGATGTTGGAGAAAAGCCGGTGCAGGATGTTGCCTGTGTTGATGTAGCTGCGGCGTTTCTCTTCTTCCTCGTCGCCCCCCACGAAGTCGCGGCTCTTGTTGCTCTGCTTGAACTCGGCATGGCTTTCGAACGTTTCGATATCGGGCCGGAGCGGCGTGGGGCGGCGGATGAACACATTCGGCTGCGATGAAACGGGCTCTTTTTCGCTTTCTGGGATTTCGGATAGGGCTGTATCACCGCCATTTTCCGCTCCTGCGGCAGTCCCGGCTGTCGGTGAAACGGTCGGTTTCTCCACAGAAAGTTCCCCAAACGCGAAACCCACCGACTCTGTTTTCTCGTCCGCTCCCTCATGGTAGTCGGCTGTCTCAAACCCTTCACTGCCGGCCATCTGCGCGAGACACTGCTCGATGAGGTAGGAGCGGGAGTTGGCTGTGCCCCGCTTGCCAAATACAAAGAGGTTGCTCCCGGCACGGGTGAAGGCCACATAGAGCAGGTTGAGATTGTCCACGATGTTCTGCAAGTGCTCGTGGTGGTAGTCGGCCTCGTAGATGGAGCCTTTCATGCCTTTGGCACTGAAGTCTACGGGCACGAGCGGCAGCCGGCTGTAAGGCTCCTCCGAGGGCACGCACCACACGGTGTTGCCCGATGTGCGCTCCAATGTCCAGTCGCAGAAAGGCATCACCACGTTGTCAAACTCCAGTCCCTTGCTCTTGTGGATGGTGAGCAGGCGTATGCCGTTGGCCGCATCGCTCTGTATGGTCTTCTCATGCAGGTTGGCATCCCATTCTTCCAGAAAAGCCGTGATGTCGGTGGTGTTGTCTTGCAGATAGGCCGTCAGTCGGTCGAAGAAGGCACACACGTATGCACTTTCGCCCTTCAGTCTCTTCAGTCCGAGCAGGGAGAAGAGCCGTTCGGCCAGGTCGAAGAGCGGCATGGCAAGCAATCGGGCCCGCTTGTCGGGCTCGGTGAGGTCGGCAGGCAGCTCTTCGTTGAGTCGGGTGTCGCCTCCGGTCTTGCCTGCCCGGTCTCTCACGAGCAGTTCGCTGTCGGTAAGCGTGGTGCCGACCACCTGCTTCTGGTAGGCTTCCACCAGTGCCACTTTCGATAGATAGTCTTCTTCGTTAACCAAATAGCGCAAGGCGTTGATTATCATGCCGACGGCTGCGGATGCGTCGAGTCGGAAAGCTTCATCGGAAACGAGCGGAATGTCGGGACGAACGGTCATGAAATGGTCGGCGATGTCTTGGATGGTGCGGTTGGAACGCACGAGGATGGCTATCTTGTTGGTCGCCACCCCTGCCCGCAGCAGATAGTCTACGGTCTCTACGGTCTTGTCGAGCATATCATCGTCAGTGCTTGACTTGGGCAGCAGTTCCACCTCCACGCGCCCCCGGGGAGCCCGTCCTTGGGGCCATTGCTGCGCCACGTCGGCGTAGGCGTGGGCCAGTTGGGCCGCCCCCTCGGCATTGTCTTCCTGCCGGTCGGCCTCTTCAAGTGCCGCAGCCGTGTGGAAGAAGGCATTGTTGAAAGCGATGATGTTGCGCTCGGAGCGGTAGTTGGTACACAGCGAGGTCACGGCAAGCCGCTGTTCGGCATGGGGGGCAAACTCGCGCTCAATGTCGTTGAGCAGCCGCCAGTCGCCCGAACGCCAGCGATAGATGCTCTGCTTCACGTCGCCCACGATGAGGTTGGCGGCCCCGTCGCGGCTCATGCACTCCTCCAGAAGCACCTTGAAGTTGGCCCACTGCACGGTGCCGGTGTCCTGAAACTCGTCTATCATCACGTGTTCGAGCTGCGTGCCTATCTTTTCGAAGATAAACGGTGAGTCGCTTCCGTCGATGAGCGAGTGGAGAAGCATCTGCGTGTCGCTCAGCAAGAAGCGGTTGGCCTCTTCGTTCAGGGCTCTCACCTTGGTCTCGATGCTGCCCAACAGGCGCAGTTGGTTGATGTGCCGGAGGGTGAGGTCGGCCGACTTGTAGTCGCGCACGGCCTTCGGGCGGAGCCGTTCGGTCTCGTTCAGCAGGTCGAAGAGCACTTCCGTCACGAGGTCGAAGGCCGGATTGCCGGGCACAGCCTCTTTCTTCTTGACCCACTTTTCGGGCGATTCCATCGCGTCCAAGACCCTTTTGCCCAGTAGTTTGGTCTCGTCATACTCCCCCTTTTGCAGTTTCAAGAAGTAGCCGCACACGCCCGATGCACCATTGGCAAAGTCTTCCACGGACAGACCGTTGTCGGCCAGCAGTCTGAAGAATCGTTCGGCTTGGCCGGCGAGCCGCTCCTGCGCCTCCTTGCGGATGGCCCGCATTTGCCGGTTGAACTCGGGGAAGAAGTCTTTCTGCCCGAACACCTCCTCCAGCCGGCGGCTCCGGCTTTTGTAGAAGTCCTTGAAGATGTTTTCACCAAACTTCTTGATTTGCCCGATCACGTTCCAACTCTTGTCGTCGTTGATGTTCTCGTTGATATAATCCATGATCCAACCGAGCACGGGATTCTTCGCGTCGAGGTCTTCGATGAGCCTGTCCACGGCCTGCTGCTCCACCTGATAGTCGTTGAGCCCTATGCGCAGGTTGGCCGTGAGGTCGAGTTCGCGTGCCAGATTGCGCAGCACGCTTTGGAAGAACGTGTCGATGGTCTCCACGCGGAAGTAGTTGTAGTTGTGTATGAGGTTGCGCAAGGCCATTCCTGCCCGCTTCCTGATTTCGCGTTCGGGCAGTTCGGAGGTTTCTTTCACCTTACTATAATAACCCTCCGAAGCCTTGTCGGCCCGCCAGATGCCGTAGAGCTGGGAGAGTATGCGCAACTTCATCTCCTCCGTGGCCTTGTTGGTGAAAGTCACGGCGAGGATAGTCCGATAGGCCGTGGGATTGTCTATCACGAGCCTGATGTATTCCGTAGCCAGTGTGAAGGTCTTACCCGACCCGGCACTGGCCTTGTAGACGGTGAGTGGTTTCATATTGTCGTTGTGCATATTCTTGTTGGTAGAGGGGCGGAGGCGGGCCGTTGCGCCTACCAGTTGTTGAAAAGTTCGAAGCCGAACTTCACGCCCACGCCCTCGAAGTGGCGCGGACTCCAACCGCCGAAGATGCCGATAGAGAACAGGCGGTTGGTGAACCCGTAGCCCGCCTCGAAGTAGGGCGTGTACTTGCGCACCGAGAGCGCGCTGATGTAGATGCGCTCCTTCTCCACGACTTGTCCCACCACCGGAATCCACGAGAGCAGCAACAGCGGTGCTTCGTAGGTGGAATTGAGGCGCACGTAGTAGTCGGAGGCGTTGTACCAGTTGGAGTTGAGCAGTTCAAACTCGCCGCTCCAGTCGTCGTTCCAACCGTTGGGGATGTAGTTTTCGCGGAAGTTGGTGTAGTCGAGGAAGTAGTCTGTTTTTCCTTTCGAGGAGTAGAGGCCCACGCCTCCGCGCATCGACCATGCCCTCATGCGACTCATTTTGTGGAGAAATTGCCCGTCAAATTCCCACCGCTCGTAGTTGGTCATCGAACCGCAAAGTCCCTTGAACGACCGCTCGTAGTCGGAAGTGAGGATGGGGCCTTCGTCGCCCCACGGGCGGTATTGCAGGCGCAGATAGGGGGCCACGGTCTTGTAGACGGTGGGTTTACCGGCGGCGATGAAGCCCTGTTTATGCACGGCCGACCGTCTGTGGGCCACAAAACCGCCCTGCACCCCAAGTCTGTTCTTCAGCACGTCGTAGTTGACACCCATTTTCAGGTTCATGTCTTTGAAGTAGTCGAGGTGCATTTTGCCCCAGTTGATGGAGTCTTTCTTCTCGGCCTTTACCTCCTCAAGCACCCGGGAGTTGGTGATGCGGTTGCCGTTGCCAAAATCTATGCGCACATATCCGTTGCGCCGTTTGTTAAAGTTGAAGTTGAATGGTATGTTGAAGTAGGTGTGCCGTTGTCTGAACGAGTAGCCCATCTTCACGCGCATGGACAGATCGCGGTTGGGCGTGAAGTTGTAGTTGAGTCTGATGTCAAACTTGTAGATGAGTCCCTTGCGCCGCGTGAACCCGAAGTAGAGCGGGTTGAATATCGGCCCCACGCGCAGATGGCCCTGCCGATTTTGCCCCAAGTCGGCGTGTATGCGGTTGAGCATGTTGTCGCCGATGATGTCCCAGAACACATATTTAGCCCAATTTTCTTTCTTCGCCTTGGGCGATATGCCGGCCAGCGAGTCGCGCACAGCCTGCTCCCTCGCCGCCTGTATGCGCGCATTGCGCGCGGAGTTGAAGTCGGCCATCACGCGCTCTTCGTCGGGTGTGAGCGGTATCGGGCGCACCGACTGCATCAGCCGCGGGTCTTCGCTGTTGTCGATGGAGTCGGGCAGGTCGCGGGGCAGGTCGTAGACGCAGGTGAACCATGTGAAGATGCGGTTGCCCGTGACCGACACCTTGGCCGTCACATCACACTGCTTCGGGCGCAGCGACTTCTCGCCGTCTTCATTCATCCGGCACAACAAGCGGAAGTGAATCATGTCGTATTCACCTTCAAGTTCGAAGTTAATCACCCGTGCCGAAGCGTTGTCTACCAGCACATAACCGCTCACGAGCTGCGTGTTCTTCAACTTCGGCCTCACCAGTATTTTCGTTTGTCCGTTGTCGCGCTCGATGGTGCGGTAGCGGTAGAAACGCTTGTTGTCCCGGCACAGCGGCGAGAGGATGCGCCCCTTGAAAAGTTCCGCATCGTAGATGTCGGGCAGGAGGTATTCGTGGAGCACGGAGAGCGTGTTGTGGCGGTGGTAGACGGTGCTCAGCGACACTTTGCGCTTGGCCTCCACGCGCCCGCGACGGTAGTAGGTCACGTGGTCGTAGCACTCGCCGAAGTAGTTGCGCCGCCCGTCGCGCGCCAGATAAAACAACGTGGGCACGGCCATGAGCGTGGGGTTGCGGCGGTTGATGTTCACCCTGAATTTCATGTAGACATTGGTCGTGAGCGTGTCGTGACGGGTGTCTGCAAACCGTTGGGGGTAGTCCATCACGCGCCTGAGCAATTCGCGGTCGTATCGCGGTTTTCCCACGATGTGGAGGGGGGCTGCCGCCGACAACCAAAGTCCCACGAGTATTGTCACAAACAGGCGAAATGTTTTCATTGCTGCAAATTTAATCAAAAATCCGCACACGCCACCGGCCTGCCTGCAATTATTTTTATTCATCCTTGTTTTTTCGTCATTCTTCCATTATTGTTGTCTTGTCGTCGATGCCCCTTGGCGCGCGAGGCGGTTGTTTCCAGCCTTTGCCGGCCCCGGTGGGGCGATGCACGGGTTCACTTGCCGGCAGGAAAGTTTTCGGAAAAAAGGAGTATGAAAATTTGGCAGAACAAAAAGAAAGCACTACCTTTGCACGCGCTGATTGCAAAAGGCGGTCAGCCGGTCGATTTTTTCGGGGTGTAGCGCAGTTGGTAGCGTTCCTGGTTTGGGACCAGGCTGTCGCAGGTTCGAGTCCTGTCACCCCGACAATCCGTTAAATCCAAATCATCTTCATCGGTGGTTTGGATTTTTTCGTTTGCCCATTTTTCCGCTTTTTCGTTTGCCGGGATACGCCCTTGGGGGCGTGCGGGCAGGCATAAAGTGCTGCCCCTACGGTTTTTCCGAAGGCTGCCCTGCATCTTTTCTAGAAGAAAAGAACGGACAAAAAAGCTGAGACCTTAATGCACCATCCGGAGCGGAAAAATGTGTTTGAGAGACAAAAAAGCCGTTCCGATTTTCCCATCCGGGCCTTGCGACAATGCGAAAGGGCCCCTTTGAGCGCGTCAAACAGGCCGGACGAGCAGCTGAAAGTGGTTCTTCTGCATCCTCACTGTGGCCCTTTGAGCCTTGTTTTCGGCATTTTCCGCCCCCTTTTCGAGGCTTCGTGAGCGTCAAAGAAATTCAAAGTGCTGACAGCCAAAGACTTAAACATCTTCCCTGAATTTTGCGTATTTCCGGCCGAAGAGCTTTAGCTGGAAAATATCGCAGGCACAGCCCGCTTTTTCGGCCAATATATTTTACAAGGGCAGGTGTCGGGTGGCAGGTGTCGGGTGGTAATGAATGGCCGTGGAGTTGGAGGTGTGAGAGGTTATTTGTGCGCCCGAGGGTGGCGGGATCTCCTGTTTGTCAAAGGTTCGTTAAGGGGCGACCGCCCGTTCTGTCAGTTCTGCTTTTGTAGACCAATCTTTTTCTTTTATGATGGCAAGTATTTGCGACTTTTCCGCAAAATTTGCTAAAAAACATTTTCTTTGCTTTGCCATTCAAAGATTTATGCGTAATTTTGCAAGCCAAAGCGTGAATATTCTTATATGAAAAAAATATCTCTTGCAGCCCTGTTTGTGGCTATCCTGCTGTCGGGTTGTGCGCATGAGTTCAATCAGGTGTACAAATCGGACAATTACCCATACAAATACGAATATGCCAAAGAGTGCTTTGCCGCCGGCAAGTACACCCGCGCAGCCACCCTGCTTGGGGAACTCGTGACGGTGATGAAAGGCACCGAGAATGCTCAGGAGTGCCTCTACATGTATGCGATGGCGGAGTATTGCATGAGAGACTATCAGACGGCATCGGAATATTTCAAGAAGTATTATTCCTCCTATCCGCGCGGGCAATATGCCGAGATGGCCAAATACTACGTGGGCGAGAGCCTCTACATGAGTACGCCTGAGCCCCGGCTCGACCAGTCGCAGACCTACTCGGCCATCTCTGCCTATCAGGAATATCTCGACCTCTTCCCCGACGGCAAACTGAAACAGCAGGCCCAGCAGCGGCTCTTCGCCCTGCAGGACAAGCTCGTGCAGAAGGAGCTCTACAACGCCCAGCTCTATTACGATCTCGGCACCTATTTCGGCAACTGCACCAGCGGCGGCAACAACTATCAGGCTTGCATCGTCACCTCGCAGAATGCGCTCAAGGAATATCCCTACAGCAGCAAGCGGGAGCGTTTTGCCACGCTGCTCATGAAGAGCAAATACGAACTGGCCAAGATGAGTGTGGAGGCGAAACAGATGGAGCGTTATCAGGACGCGCAGGACGAGTGCTACGGATTCCTTAACGAATATCCCGACTCGAAGGAGCGTGCCAACTGTGAACGATACATCGACGACTGCAAGAAATACATCGCCCGACACGAGCACGACAATCCGCTGCGCTGACCCCGGGCGGATGTCCACAACACGCATATCAATAAAAAACAAAACAGTATATACATCTAAAGAATGGATTACAAGAAGTCAAAAGCCCCTACAAACACCGTGACCCGCAACATCATGGAACTCTGCGAGGAGACCGGCAACATCTACGAGAGCGTGGCCATCATCGGCAAGCGCAGCAACCAGATTGGCATTGAAATCAAACAGGATCTCAGCAAGAAACTGGCCGAGTTTGCCTCTTACAACGATTCGCTTGAGGAGGTGTTTGAAAACCGCGAGCAGATAGAGATTTCGCGCTATTACGAGAAGTTGCCCAAACCCACACTTCTCGCCACACAGGAGTTTATCGAGGGCAATGTCTACTGGCGTGACCCCTCTAAGGATCGCGAGTTCTGATGATACAGCGCAAGCAAACCATCTTCCTGCTGCTGGCAGTGGTGGCCTTTGTGGTGTGCCTCGCCTTGCCGGTGGCCGTGGTGGTGCCTGAAATGTTGGGGCAGACGATGGCCGTCTACAACCTCGGTGTGGTGGATGCCAACGGCTCGTTCAACTTCAGCAGCGTGCCGCTCTTTGTGTTGCTGGCAGTGGCCTGTGTGCTTTCGTTCGTGGCGATATTCCTCTACCACAACCGCTCTTTGCAGGCCCGGCTCTGTACGACCGTACTTGTGCTCTTGTCGGCATGGTATGCCTACTACGCCCTTTGCGCCTTTGGCGTGCTGCTCGACTTGGGTACGGGCTCTTTCCACATGTCGTTTGCCGGCATGTTGCCTGCTGTGGCCATGATCTTGCTGGTGCTCGCACGCAAGGGGGTGCTCGACGACGAGAGGCTCGTAAGGGCTGCCGATCGGCTCAGATAGACTATATAACAGAATAAAGATAACACAAAAAGGCCGGAATCCCGCGCGGGATTCCGGCCTTTTTGTATCCTCCGGTCTGTGTCGTTGGGGCTAATGCCGTGTTGCTTTTATGGCGGTGACGGGCACGGACCGTTCTATTTGATGCCCATGTTGTAGAAAATAAAACCGTAGATGTCGGCTTGTTCCTCCAACCGTTTGCCCATCGGTTTGCCGCTGCCGTGGCCGGCTTTGGTGTCGATGCGGATAAGCGTGGGGCGCGTGCCGTCGTTGCAGGCTTGCAGAGTGGCGGCAAACTTGAAGCTGTGGGCCGGCACCACGCGGTCGTCATGGTCGGCTGTGGTGATGAGTGTGGCCGGATAGCGGATGCCCGGGCGCAGGTTGTGCAGCGGAGAGTAGCCCCGGAGGTAGTCGAACATCTCCTTGGAGTCTTCGCTCGTGCCGTAGTCGGAAGCCCAGTTCCAGCCGATGGTGAACTTGTGGTAGCGCAGCATGTCCATCACACCCACCTGTGGCACGGCCACACGAAAGAGGTCGGGGCGTTGCGTCATGCAGGCCCCAACGAGCAGTCCGCCGTTGCTGCCCCCGTTGATGGCCAGATGGTTGCTGTCGGTATAGCGGTGGGCGATGAGCCATTCGGCCGCCCCGATGAAGTCATCAAACACGTTCTGCTTCTTCATCTTCGTGCCGGCCAAGTGCCATTCCTCTCCATACTCGCTGCCACCGCGCAGATTTGCCACCACATAGATGCCACCCCGTTCGAGGAAGGGGATGCGCGTGGCGGCGAAATAGGGTGTCAGGGCGATGTTGAAACCGCCGTAGCCATAGAGCAGCAGCGGATTGCGCCCGTTGCGCTTCATGCCTTTCCGGTAGGTGATGAAGAGCGGAATGCGCGTGCCGTCCTTGCTGGTGAAGAAGTGCTGTTCGCTCACGTAGTCTGCCGGATTGAAGTTCACCTTCGGCGAAGAGTAACGTGTGCTGCGGTTGGTGGCCGGATCGTAGCGGTAGACGGTTCCGGGTGTGGAGTAGGAGCTGAACGAATAGAACACGTCCGGCAGGTCTTTGTCGCCGCTGAAGCCCGCACTACCCACGCCCGGCAGAGCGATTTCACCCATTCTCCGCCCGTCGAGGGCGTAGAGATAGGCATGGCTGCAAGCGTCTTTCATGTAGGAGAGTATCATTTTGCCCGCAGTGAAGGTCACCCCTTCGAGCACATCGCCGCTCTCGGGCACCAGTTCCTGCCAGTCGGCGAAGCCCGGGCGGTCGATGTCGGCCACCATGAGACGGTTGCGCGGTGCGCCGTCGTTGGTGAGCAGGTATATTTTCCGTCCTATGGTCTCTACCGGCGAGTATTGCAGTTCCATGTTGGCCGTCATCCGGATAAACTGCGCGTCGGGCTTCGTGAGGTCTCTCACGTAGAGGTTGTTTCCGGCTCCTGCCCCGCTCTCATAGAGGAACATCATGGTTTCCTCCTCGTTCACGCTCACGCTGTAGAAGCGCATCGGGTAGGCCGGATTCTGGTAGAACAGCCGGTCTTCGCTCTGCGGTGTGCCCAGTTTGTGGTAGTATATCTTGTGGGTGGCGTTCACATTGCTGTATTCTTTGCCTTTCGTGGGCGCATCGTAGGCACTGTAATAGAAGCCGTCGCCCTGCCACGCTGCCCCCGAGAACTTGGCCCACTCGATGTGGTCGTCAAGCAGGCGGCCCGTGACGGCATCCATCACGTAGAACTCCTGCCAGTCGCTGCCGCTGCGCGAGATGCTGTAAGCGGCATATTTGCCGTCGTTGGAGAAGGAAAGTCCCGTCAGTGCCACCGTCCCGTCGGCCGACAGTTTGTTGGGGTCGAGGAACACGCGGGCGTTGCGTTCGTCTCCCGGACGATCCATCACGTAGAGCACGCTTTGGTTTTGCAATCCGTCGTTCTTGTAGAAATACCATTTCTTGTTCTTCTTGTTGAATGTAGGTAGGCCTATCTTCTCATAGTCAGACACTTCTTTGAGTCTCTTCAACAGTTTCTCCCGCATCGGAATGTGCTTGAGGTAGGCCTGTGTGAGTTTGTTTTCGGCCTCCACCCATGCAGCTGTCCGGGCCGACGTGTCATTCTCCAACCATCGGTAGGGGTCGGCCACTTGTTCTCCGAAATAGGTGTCTACGGTGTTTTCACGCGGTGTGTCGGGATAAGTTATTTTCTGTGCCAAGGCCCCCGAGACGGTGAGCATGGCCATACCGACGATCATTTCTCTTTTCATGTGGTTGTTTGATATTTGGGTCATTCTAATTGGTTTCACTTTCCGTCCTGTCTCCGGCAGGGAGACGGGAAGACACTATCTTCCATCCGTCGATGCAACGCTTCTGCAACGAGAAGTTCACACCTATTTTATAAAGTCGGCGGCTGTCTAAGGCAAAAGGGCGGGCATAGCCATTCTCCTCTATCTGCCGGAGCGCGTCTTCCGGTGTGCCGTCGAGTTCGAATTCAAGGATGTAAATTTAGACGAGCAACTTATATCCGATACCGCGCACATTGACAATCCGTATGCTGTCGTCTTTTGCAAGTTTGTGGCGCAGCTTGGTGATGAACACTTGCAGACTGCGGGCGTTGAAGAAACTGTCATCTCCCCACAGCTTGAGTAGGATGTCTTGCGTCTCCACCACGTCGTTGCGTCTTTCCGCCAACATGCGGAGCAGTTCGGTCTCGCGGTGGGAGAGAGGCACAGTCTGCCCGGCGAAGAGCAGTTGCTGCCTCACGGCATCCAGCCGGTAGCGGCTTATCCCAATGGTGGGCGAGGGAACAACAGGCCGGTCTTCCGGCCGATAGCGGGCTGCGCGGCCCATGAGAGCACGGAGTCGCACGATAAGCTCCTGCATGCCGAAAGGTTTTTTCAGGTAGTCATTGGCACCGAGTTCAAATCCTTTCACCACATCCTCCACCGAAGAACGGGCCGTGAGGAATAGCACCGGTGTGTGACTGTCGACACGGCGGATGCGCCTCACCAGTTCGAAGCCGTCCATGTGCGGCATCATCACGTCGGCCACGAGCACGTCGGGCTTTCGGGCGAGGAAGAGTCGTAACGCCTCCTCTCCGTCGGCTGCCGGCGTGATGTTAAAATCCTGTGCGTCGAGCGTGTCTTTGATAATCATGGCCAAGGTCTGTTCGTCTTCAGCCAGCAATACGCTTATCTTCCGATTCTTTGTCATGGTGTCTTGAAATTGAGTGTAAAGGTGGTTCCCCGTCCGGGAGTGCTCTCCACGGCGATAGTCCCGCCCATGTGTTCCATCAGGCTTTTGGCATAGTACAAGCCCAGTCCGTAGCCCTGCACGTCTTGTCGGTCGCCTTGGTGTACGCGGTAGAACTTATCAAACAGATAGGGCAACTGTGCGCTGTCGATGCCTATGCCGTTGTCGCCCACTGAGATGCACCCTTCCGTGCAGACGATGCGGATGGTCACCGACGGTCCGGAGTATTTCACGGCATTGTCGATAAGATTGCCGATAATATGCTGGAGATGGCTCCGGTCGGCCCACACGGCGACACTGGCAGGTTCGGTCACCAGTTCTATATCGACAGCCTTGTCTGCTTTCAGCCTGTATGTTGCTATCATGGGACGCACGAGCGGTTCCAACTCCACCCGCTCCATGTCGAGCGTGAGGGTTTTGCGTCGTTCCATGCTCATGGCCAATATTTGCTCTACCAATCCACCGAGTTTTTCAAGCTGTTGGCGGCCTATCTGCAAATACTCCCGTTGCTTCTCGCGGCTGATGCCTTCATCGAAGTTGAGCAGTGCATCATTGGCAGCATAGGCCACGGCAATGGGTGTTTTCAGTTCGTGCGTCATGTTGTTGGTGAAGTCGCTTTTCATCTCGTCAAGTGTTTTCTGCTTCATGATGGTGTGTATCAGAAACCAGAACACGAGGACGATTATTGCAAGAATGACAAGCGAAGTGGCTAAAATGCCGCTCATCTGACGCAGCACCACGAGTCTTGTCGCCGGCATCACGAGCAAGTAGCTGCGGCTGTCGGTGAGGTCGGCATCGTAGCGGTAATCTATCGCCGGCCCTGCAATCGGCTGTCCTATGACGGCGAGGGTATCGGTGAAGGTGGTGGTATCGGGATAGACCGTATAATGGTGGAGGAAGCAGAGGCGGTGGGGGTAGTCAATACCCAGTTCGTGTAACCGCTTGGTGAGGAGTTGGTCGGCATACTTCACGTCGGTTTCGCTTACAGCATCAAGCCCCGAGTGCAGTCCGCGTTGCATGTAGACGGCCAGTTGCTGCATATCCTTCTGCTCCTTGAGTATGGTCGACAGATTGTCATTGGCCACCAGTCCGGCCTGCGCGGAGTCGGTCTCACGCACGTCAGTCCGCTTGGTCTCGGTGTCATAGACGATGGTCGCCTCTCCTTTCTGTTTCAATATTCGTTGCAGCTTGTTCTTGACCTTGTTTCCGCTGTCGCCCTTGACAACGGTCCGGCTGGTGGCCGTGCCCGTCCCTCCATGCACTTTGTAGTCGGCCGAAAACTCCACCGTGCCATGTTCGGCATGTTTCCGTTTGCGCAGCATCTCCACCCGATGCAACATCTCTCCGTAGTCGGCCATGCGCAGTGCTTCCCGGATGTCGCTCTGCATTTTGGCTTGCATGGTGGTGTAAAGCCCCGCCAGCCAGTATACCTGGTAGGCAAAGATGGCTATCAGGGTCGCGATGACGGGCAATGCGATGTATTTCAAGGACAGTTTCATGCAACAAAGATAATGCTTTTTCGGCATGTCCGTTCAATATGATAAGACTAAATAACATTTCTGTTAAGACTATATAAGCGGCATTTTGCCTACACACGACTGAAAATATCTACTTTTGCAAGTGTCAAGTATAACCTAAGAAAAATGTGATGAAAAATCTCTTGTTGCTGATAGTTTTTCTTCCGGCATGGGGAAATGCCTGTGCCCAGACAGCCGACTCGCTGCGCATGGACAGTGTCATGTACTCGCTGCCCGAGGTGATGGTGAGTGGCGAGCGCCCCATGGTGAAGGCCGAAGGGGGCGCGTTGGTCTACGACCTGCCACACATGGTGGAGAAGAAGGGTGTGACCAATATATTCGATGCGTTGAAAGAACTGCCCGGCGTGACCGTGAGAGACGGGGCACTGCTGCTCTCGGGACAGCAGGTCAACGTGATGCTCGACGGCACGCCAAGCAGCATGACCGTCACGCAACTCATGACCCTGCTGCGCTCGCTGCCCGTAGGTCGCATGGAGCGTGTTGAGGTGATGTACACGGTGCCGGCCAAGTATCAGGTGCGGGGAGCACTCATCAACATCGTGCTCAAACATCGACCGGATGGTGGGGCGGCTTTGCAGGGTGAAACAAACCTCGCATGGAACCAGACGCATCATGCCCGATATGGCGAGCGTGCCTCTTTACTCTATCAACAGGGGCGGTGGTCAGTCGACTTGATGTACCGGTACGGTCATGGGCGGGATTTCGGTGTAACTGATGAGACATCCCTCCACACCCTTGCCGACGGCACCCGCCACGACATCGCCACTCATGAGGAGTCGCGAAGGAAGTTCCACGACGACAGCTACCGGCTCGGCATCGACTATACCTTTGCCGAACACCATCGGGTGGACTTCGTCTATAATGGCAATATCGAGAGCAATCGCACTCAGCAAGAGGTTTCGGGCTCCGTGGAAGCCCTGTTTCATATCCACTCGCCGGAACGGCTCCACAATCTTCGACTCGACTACGAAGCGCCTTTCGGTTTCAAGGCCGGGGCCGAGCTCACCTGTTTCCGCAATCCTGAAGAGCAGTGGATTGACAGTCGACTGCCCACAGGGCAAATCAACCATGAGATCAACAACAACCAGCGCATCAACCGATGGCGGCTGTCTCTCTCACAGGAGCACACGCTCGGCCACAGCTGGCAACTGAACTACGGCACCATCTACACCACCAGTCGCGACAACAGCAGGCAGATAACGGATGGTACCGAGAACGCCATAAGCCAGTGTGAAGACAACATCAACGTCTACGGGGGCATCAACCGCAACTTCTCCAAGAAACTGACGATGGAGGTTTCGTTGGCCGCCGAATATTATCACACGCCGCTATGGCATCAATGGGATCTTTTCCCCACACTCAATCTCACGTGGTTGCCTGCCACGGGGCATGTGATACAGATGGGTGTGAGCAGCGACAAGCGCTATCCCCAATATTGGACGATGAACAACTTCGTGACCTATTCCAATGGCGGCTACAATGAGATTGTGGGTAATCCGGGGCTACGCCCGTCGGTGAAGTATCGGGCACAATTTGTCTATGTGCTTCACAGCAAGTATCAGATGGTGGCATGGTATGCCCATTGCAAGGACTACTTTGTGCAGACTCCCTACCAGCGAGCCGATCGGCTCACCATACAGTATCAGTATCTGAACTTCAACTATCAGCGACAGGCGGGCATACAAGCCTCCGCGCCTTTCAAGCCTTGGGGATGGTGGGATGCTCGCCTGACACTCATTGGAGTGTGGATGCAGGAGCGCGACGACGATTTCTACGACCTTTCCTTCAATCGGAGCATAGCCTATGGGATGACTACGATGCACAACACGTTCATGCTAGCCCGCCATTCCGAGCTTACGCTCTCTGTCGATGGCATGATACGCTCGAAGGCCCATCAAGCTACCTACGACCTGCCCCCTTCGGGCAATCTCGATCTCAGTCTGCGTTGTCGGTTTTGGAAGAAGCGGGCTGCCTTGCGACTGTTCTGCAACGACCTCTTCGAGACAGGAGGAATCAATCCGCGGATAGACTATCGCGGTCAGCATCTCACCATGACTTTTGCCTGCTACCGCGAGCTGGGGCTCTCGTTCACCTACACCTTCGGAGGCTTCAAGGAGCGCAGTCGTGAGGAGATAGACACTTCACGATTCGGAAAGTGAGAAACGGTGAAGCCGCCAAAAGGACTCCCCATGGACAAATGTCTTGCCACGGGGAGGCCTTTTTATGACTCATCTGTCCAGTTCCATCATTCCACAAGTATCATCAGTTGATCTTAGATCTTTGGAAATCAAGGCCTTTTTGTTGTCCCGGATAATCAAATTGAGAATTTTCTGACGGAGAATTGAGAATTTTAAATTGTTAAATTATTTATTCGTTTTCAGCCTCTCTGCTTGCGATATTTACAACGAACCGCCCGTTCGGATTCAAATAAGCGATTTTAGCGGCTGTTTGAAAATGCTGAAAATCAGCCGTTTGATTTTTGTTGACACTTTCTGGGGCCCGAAAACGGGCCTGAAAGGGCCCAAATGAGTTTGCAAAAGGGCCACAGTAACTTGCTAACTGTGGCCATTTCACCTTCTAAGTGTGGCTCTTTTGCGAGCTCGGAGAGGCCGAACTTGAAAAACAGTGGGCTTTTCCAGTGGTTTAAAGCAGGTTTTCTATTCTGGTTGGAGAATTTTGGTGGAGGTGTTTTTGTTAATATTATTTGCCGCTATCCGGCATCTTGCGACGATGTGTTCTGCCGATTTTGTCTGTATGTGATACTACATAGAATCATTTCACTATCAAATATCAACTGTCCCTGTTTTTGCATCCTTTTTCGCTGTTGTTTGCCATAGAATCATAAACGGGCAATAAATTCCTACTTCTCAAAAGGAAAAAGATTCTCGGGACGGCCTTTTAAGACGTATGAACAGGCTATCTGATCAGTTCCACCATCACTGCATCGCTCACATAGAGCCCCTTGCGCGTGAGCGAAAGGCTGCGGCCGTCGGTTTGCAGCAAGCCGAGAGCAAGCTGACTTTGGGCCTGTCGCATCATGTAGCCGTAAAGGGCGGGGCCGAACTCGGCACGCATGGCATCGAGGGCGATGCCCTCCCGGGTGCGCAGAGCGGTGGTGATGAGGTCGTTGTAGCGCGTGGTGAGGTCGAGCTTCTCGCTCTCCGATGGCAGCCGGCCGGCCTCAATGGCTTCAAGATAGGCCTGCAGGTTGTCCACATTCCACGAGCGCGCGGTGCCCGAATAGCTGTGGGCGGAAGCCCCGAGACCCACATAGGGCACCCCGTGCCAATAGCTTGAGTTGTGGCGGCTGCGGTGGCCGGGCAGCGCAAAGTTGCTTATCTCGTAGTGCTCGTAGCCGGCGGCGGTGAGCCGGTCGATGAGTATGTCATACATGTGCAGCGAAACGTCCTCGTCGATTTCCTCCACTTCGCCCCGTATGAGCATACGGTGGAGTGGTGTGCCCTCCTCATACATGAGACTGTAGGCCGAGAGGTGTTCGGGGTGGAGCTGCAAGGCGTTGTCGATGTCGGTCTGCCAGTCGGCCGGTGTCTCTCCGGGGAAGCCGAACATGAGGTCGAGACTGATGTTGCGGATGTCGGCCCGGCGCAACCGCTCTACGGCTGTGACCACCTCGGCAGCCGAATGGCGTCGGTGGAGGAAGCGCAGTCGCGCGTCGCTGAATGTTTGAGCCCCCATTGACACGCGGTTTACGGGCAGTCGGGCAAGCGCGTGGCAGAAGTCATCGGTCACGTCGTCGGGGTTGCATTCCAGCGTGATTTCTCCCTCGCAGGGGCCGTACACCTTATATATATAGTCGAACACGCGGCCCAGCAGTTCGCCGCCGAGCGTGCTCGGGGTGCCCCCGCCGAGGTAGATGGTGTCCGGAGAGCCCGGCATCTCCCTCCGCCGCATCTCCATCTCGCGGCAGAGCGCGTCTGCATACCGCCTACGTAGTCCGGTCCGGGTGGTGCTGTAAAAGCCGCAATAGATGCAGCGGCTCTCGCAAAAGGGGATGTGAATGTAAAGTCCTGCCATGCCAAATGTGTGTTCGCACGTGCAAAAATACTAATTTGTTTTAAAAAAAACGGCTTTTGGCAACGATTGTTTTGTCGGTTTGACAAAAATAACTATCTTAGACGGCAGATTCGGCAGACAGCCGGTTCATCCCTTTTTAGGCTAATATTATTCACACTTTAAATCTATAACGTTATGAGAGTATATCAGACTAACGAGATTAAGAACATCGCGCTTATTGGCAGTGCGGGCAGCGGCAAGACGACCCTTGCCGAAAGTATGTTGTTTGAAGCCGGTCTCATCAAGCGCCGCGGCTCCATCGAAGCCAAAAACACGGTGAGCGACTATTTCCCCGTTGAGTTGGAATACGGCTACTCGGTGTTCCCCACGGTCTTCCATGTGGAGTGGAACAACAAGAAACTCAACATTATCGACTGCCCGGGCTCTGACGACTTTGTGGGTGGCACCATCACTTCGCTCAACGTGACCGACCAGGCCGTGGTGCTCATCAACGGGCAGTACGGGCCCGAAGTGGGCACGCAAAACTGCTTCCGCTACACCGAGAAGTTGAAGAAGCCGGTGATATTCCTCATCAATCAGCTTGACAGCGACAAGTGCGACTTCGATACCATCATTGCCTCGATGAAGGACATCTACGGGTCGAAGTGCGTGCAGATACAATATCCCGTGCAGACGGGGCCGGGCTTCAACGCACTCATCGACGTGCTCCTGCTCAAGAAATACACGTGGAAGCCGGAGGGCGGCGCGCCCGTCATTGAAGACATCCCGGCCGAAGAGATGGACAAGGCCATGGAATTGCACCGCGCGTTGGTGGAGGCTGCGGCCGAGAATGACGAGGAACTGATGGAGAAGTTCTTCGAGAGCGAGTCGCTCACCGAGGACGAACTGCGTGAGGGCATCCGCAAAGGGCTCGTCACGCGGAGCATCTTCCCCGTGTTCTGCGTGTGTGCAGGCAAAGACATGGGCGTGCGCCGGCTCATGGAGTTTCTGGGCAACGTGGTGCCGTTTGTGGATGAGATGCCCAAGGTACACAACACCCGGGGCGAGGAAGTGGCTGCCGATGTGGCCGGGCCCGAAAGCCTCTACTTCTTCAAGACGGGCATGGAGCCGCACATTGGCGAAGTGAGCTACTTCAAGGTGATGAGCGGATGCGTGAAGCCGGGCGACGATCTGACCAATGCCGACCGCGGGTCGAAGGAGCGTATGGGCCAGATATACGCCTGCGCCGGGGCCAACCGCGTGCCCGTGGAACAGCTCAATGCGGGTGACATCGGTTGCACCGTGAAACTGAAAGATGTGAAGACGGGCAACGCCCTCAACGGTAAGGAGGTCGAGTGGCGTTATGATTTCATCAAATACCCCAACTCCAAATACTCCCGCTCCATCAAGGCTGCCAACGCGCAGGATATGGAGAAGCTCATGGCCGCCATACTCAAGATGAGGCAGGAAGACCCCACATGGGTGGTGGAAAACTCGAAAGAGCTGCGCCAGACCATCGTTCACGGGCAGGGCGAGTTCCATCTGCGCACGCTGAAATGGCGCTTGGAGAACAACGAGAAGCTGCAGGTGCAGTTTGGTGAACCGCGCATTCCCTACCGTGAGACCATCACCAAGAAGGCTCGTGCGGAATACCGGCACAAGAAACAGTCGGGAGGCGCCGGGCAGTTTGGCGAGGTACACCTCATCGTGGAACCCTACGCAGAGGGTATGCCCGATCCGACCAACTTCTCCTTCAACGGTCAGGAGTTCAAGATGAACATCAAGAGCCGCGAAGAGATCGACCTCGAATGGGGCGGCAAACTGGTGTTCCTCAACTCCGTGGTAGGTGGTGCCATCGACGCACGCTTCATGCCTGCCATCCTCAAGGGCGTGATGGACTGCATGGAGCACGGCCCGCTCACGGGCAGCTATGCCCGCGATGTGCGCGTCATCGTCTACGATGGCAAGATGCACCCCGTCGACTCCAACGAACTCTCGTTCATGCTCGCCGCCCGCCATGCCTTCTCCGATGCGTTCAAGAATGCCGGCCCGAAGATACTCGAGCCCATCTACGACTTGGAAGTGTTTGTCCCGTCCGACTTCATGGGCGATGTGATGAGCGACCTGCAAGGCCGTCGTGCCCTCATCATGGGCATGGACAGCGAGGCCGGCTACCAGAAGTTGCAGGCCAAGATTCCGCTCAAGGAACTGGCCAACTATTCCATTTCCCTCAGCTCGATCACCGGCGGCCGTGCTTCGTTCACCACCAAGTTTGCCTCCTACGAGCTTGTGCCCACCGACATCCAGACCCGCCTCATCGCCGAGCATGAAGCCGAATTGGCTGCCGAGAAAGATGATTAAAATGTTATATCAGGAAAACAAATTGCTCCAAATCAAATAAGTACAACACGCTCCCCGCAGGCCAATCCCCTGCGGGGATTTTCTTTATGACAGCCCCCCGGTTCCCCGAAAGTCTTGCAGGGTAAGAGAAGCTCCCCTTAAACATACAAGAAGCAAAAAGAGTGAGCTGCAAAGAGGGTGGTGCATGGGCTCTGCACCATTCGCGCTACTCTGTCGCCCCTCCTGTGCGCCACCTATGCACAGAGGGTGCCGGTATTCTGCACCGGTCTCGGAAAGACACGACAAATGTCTTGCCGGGCGTGTAGGTGGACATCAATCATTGCCCCCTACATTCCGGCAAGACATTTCCAGTATCTTCGGTTAGTTTATTTCACCAATACTTTCCTGCCTTTGTGTATGTACAGTCCTTTTACGGGCCGCACAACGCGCTGCCCTTGCAGGTTGTACCAGACATCATTGGTCGATGTGCCCGTTGACAGCTGTGCAGCCTTCAGTGCCGTTGTTTCGTCATTGGCCGAAGAGGTTGCTTTGGCCTGCACCGCACCCTGCTGTATCTTGATGTGTCCGAACACCACCTCCAACCAAGTGCCGGGATTGCCCTGCCGGTCGGCCACGGGTGTCCATCGGAAATGATAGTAGTCCGTAGAGGGCGCGTGGAAGTGTACCACGCCGCGACTGCTCGCCGCTGTCGATGCCGAAAGGTTTTTCTCCACACTCTTGTCGCAACTGATGACTTGCGACCCCAGCACGCGATTGCTTCTGTCAAGCACTTCACACTTGACAAAAGGCGAACCGGCCCATGCCACGGCATGATAGGAGAGGGTGTAGTGTCCGGCTTTGAGCGACAGCCCGTAACCGGGAGTAGTGCCATACTCGGCATAGCCGCCTTTGGTGGCATCGCTCTGGCGAATGTAGAGTCCGGTGGAAATATCTCCGCCTCCGCTAAAGCTGAATGTGCGTGGGCCGGAACCGGCCGAACCGGTGGTTGCCTTGCGGTCGGCATCCACAACGGTCCATCCCTCCGGCACTTCGCCGCCCTTGTCGAAAGCAAGAGGATTGCCCTTGGAGTGAAGTGCGATATTGCCGATGACGACCTCGCGCCATTCACCGCCATTGCCCTGCTGATCGGCCACAGGCGTAAATCGCACACGGTAGTTGCCTTTCTGCATCGAGTAGAAACTCAGGCCTATGCGTGTGCTCCCCGTGATGCGGGCATTGCGGTTGCGCACGATGTTGGGCCGGACAGCCACAATGGTTGAAGCCAGAATGTCACCTGTGGGGTCGAACACCTCACATTTGAGCCACGGTTCTCCCGTCCAGGCTATCGCATTGCAGGTGAGTTCGTATTCACCGAAAGCGAGCGGCAGCAGATATCCGTTTTTGCCACCATACTCTATGTAGCCGGCCTTCGACGCACTGACCTCCCTGACATAGAAACCATGCGCGAATTCACCACCGGCAGCAAACTGCATCAGGCGTGGCCCGTTTTGTGTGGTTCCCTCACTACATTCGATTCCTTTGTCAACCACTGTCCAGCCGACCGGCACTATATCGCTCTGTACCGGCCACGGCTTGATGAGATTGCCACCTGTATTGTTGTTGGCAGGTGGCAGAGTGGGGGATGTGCCACCGCTTCTCACGGCAAAGTCTTTCTTAGAATACTCGTAATACCAGTAGAAGCAAGTCTTGGCACACGCCTCCGTGTTGCCGCCGAAAGCATCTGTCACCCGACCGTCTTTCAAGTATTGATCCACATCGAGATAGTCGTCGGTGCTGGTGAGCGTCATGCTGATGTTGCCGTAGTGGTCTTTCACGGCTTTCCATGCGTTGCCCCACTTGCTTGTGGTAGCCGTCCCCCATGTGCCGAGGTTGGCGGGTACCCACTGGCCGAACTCATTGTATTTCCCGGCTCCCGGCTTTTCCGGACTCCAGTCTATTTCAGACACGAGAATGGGCTTTGATGTCACCACAGGCACTTGTGCCTTGAAGTTACGGATGAAAGCCTGATGGTCATAGCTCTTGTCGCTTGCACCATACCATCCCGGATACACATGCACGGCATATCCGTAATTGTCGTCGCTGATGGGGTGGGTGGCATAGCTTTGATATTGTGACTGATAACCCGTTCCGGGAATCCAAATGATGCCCTTGAATCCGTTGGCCCGGATAACGTCGACGATGGGTTGGAAGTAGTCGTGGAGTGCCCGGGGCGAACTCTGACCGTTAGCTCCATACACATGGACGGGTTCATTGGCCAGTTCGAGTGACACCACACCGGCATGTTTTTTCACGCCGGCATGAGCCGAAACAATGCGCCACACCGTTTTCAAGTATTGTTGGTAGGCATCGCCCACGCGCAGGTCTTTAGGGCACACGCCCGGTGGACGCATCACCACATAGAGTCCGTGGTTCAAAGCCTTTTGAGCGATAGGCCAGTAGAGCGTGTTGAGATACTTCTGTAAGCGGGTGGAACTGAACCGCGAGATATTAGCTTCTCCCTGTTCGCTGCCCGTCTTGGGCTTGGCGGGATCGTTGGTCCAACATGGATCCAAATGCAAGCGGAAGATGTTGCAATAGGTGCCCTTTGCAGGATTGGCGATGCCGGCAAACACCTTTTCAAAATAGTCGATGCAAGCCGGCACGGTGGCATCTGTACACTGTTGTCCCCATCTGTAGTGGTTGAAATAGGGGTTAGGCGTATCCATCACCCCGTGAAGCACCACCTTGTTGCCATGCTCGTCGTTGAGCTGGTTACCATTCACATGCAGTGGAGCCACGACTCCAAACTGCGCGAAGGCCTCGAATGGCATCACCGCCACGGCCATCGCAAGTAGAAAGTTTTTCATCAAAATCAAATTAAATTTTGGTTATTATATCGCCGCAAATTTATCCTTAATTTTTGTCAATGGCGTTGCCCATTGAAACGAAAACTTTCCCTCAGCTATCATTTTCGCATTTGCGTGTCGCCTATGATTGGTGTCACAAAGTTTTTTGTTGTTTTCTTGTCATGGTATTTTGTTGTTTTTCTGACATGAAAAAAGGCGTAGGCCGGAATTTCTTTTCCAACCTACGCCATAAGTATAGTTTATCTCTGTAGCCTTATTTATTTACATAGTCGATAGTTTTTCTTCTATCATGTGCCATAGGAATAATATGTTACCTATAATGTATCGTTTCCACATGCGGCGTGGTTCTTTGATGAGTCGGTACAACCATTCGAGACCATGCTCCTGCCACCATTGAGGGGCACGTTTTGTGGTACCTGCGAAGAAGTCAAAGACTGCACCTATAGTGCCTACATGGCAATGAATATTCAATTTATCCCAGTGAGAGTATGTCCACTTTTCCTGCTTGGGGGCAGTCATACCTATCCATAGCAAATCCGGATTAGCTTTATTTATGGTATCAATGATAGCCTTATTATCTTCTTCACTGAACTTAGGCTTGTATGGTGGAGAATATGTCACAACTTTAAGGTTAGGATAATCGTCTGCTGCACGCTCCCTTATCAATCCAAGGACTTTTTCTGAACTACCCATAAACATCACGGTTCCGCCCTTCTTATTGAGTCTATCCATTTCAATCTCAAATAGATCAGCTCCTGCTATTCGCTCAGTCGGTTGTGATTCAGCATGTAGCCACTTGCATGATTTGACAATGCTCATACCATCGGGGATAAGATAATCCCCTTTTATCAATGCTTCAGCAAACAACTTATCTTTTCTTGCAACATTGTATGAATGTGCATTAATAGTATTTATCAAATACTTTCCATCGGGAACCTTTACTAATTCCGCCTTACTTCCTACTAATTTTATCTTCTTTAGTCTTATCATAATTCGCTTTCAGTATGTCTTTACATTTCCTATACCACTGTCAAAAGAGCTGACTATTAATATTCTTCTAAGCAATTAGTAAGAATTCCTTCTATATTGAATTCAAATTTATCTTTTGTAAATGACTGCCTATACATTTCATAGCTTTTGTTACCCAATTTTATCCGGAGTCCTTTGTTATCAATTAATTTGCCTAAGGCATCTGCAAGTGTTTTGTCATCCCCAGCTTTAGTGATATATCCGTTCTCGCCATTTTTAACCTCTTCTACTATGCCACCAACATTTGAAGAAACAATAGGCAATTTATGCTGCATGGCTTCAAGGTTGACCAGTGGGAAGGCTTCATTTAAAGATGGTAAGGTGAAAATATCAGCATTGTCAAATATTCTGTCTTTTTCTTTACCATATTTTCTTCCTTGATAAATGGCTATTTTATTAAGACCTCTTTTCTTAACTTCTTCATTAAATGACTTGGCATTAATTTCTGAGGTTTCACCACCGACAAAATCACAGACGAAAGAATAACCTCCATCCTTCAATATCTTTAAAGCATCAAGTAGAATCAATACTCCTTTACTTACAAGTAAATTGGATAGGAATAGAATATGGGGAACATTGTTGTTTCGTTCAATAGATGGTGCTTCTCCATTGGTAGTATCAGGTATCCCATTGGGACAAATATATATATCCTCACGCTTCACATATTTTTGAACATCAGGATAAAGTGCTTCTGCAAGTAATATGACCTTTACTCCTTTAAAGAACCTTCGGTATAGCTTATTGTCGAACCATCTATCTTGTCTTGTTGATACTCCCTTGTTATGGTAGTGTAATACCACTCTACATCCCATTGATTTTATCATCTGCACAACAATAAAGTCTTTATAGAAAGCTGGTGCTTTCGCATTAGGAGTGACATATATCAATTCCGGATTCAACTCATGAATTGCCTTTCTTATCTTTCTAAGCAATGAAATGAATTCTCCTATTTTGCCAATTCTGAAGTGACCTATGTCCCCAAGGTCCTTGGCTGTAGTTAGGTCGATATAATGGCAGTTGAAGCTATCATTAATTAATTTGCTGTCATGAATGTATTTGCCCATCATAGCTGCACCATGGACAGGTGGTGGTAAATGAAGAATAAATAATATTGTTGATTTCATCTTGAATTCTAAGTAACTGTTACTTCCAATAGCAATCTGATGTATGATGCGTCTTTTGGAACTCTTTTGGTGGCATAGACATATAATTGCCATAAAGATTAGTCAGATATGTATCATAACATTTTGGAGCATAGTATTCTTTACTTTCAAATGTGACTTTTACCGCTGGCAGATAATCAGCTTTAACGTTTACTTCCTTAGAACCATAGTGGGCGATTAGAGTCACACCGCACTTTGTTGACTCAGTATCATTGTATTGGGTTCCAACTTCAATGAACTCCTTAACGACTTTCTCAACAGATGAGATTCCTAATAGTTCTAATATTCTATAATAGAGTATACCTAGGTTCTTGCGGATTGTCTTAAAGGGGCTTTGTCCCTTACCAAACTTATAGGTTGCACATTGTAGTTTCGTCCCCATGCGCCCGATAGAACGGTATAATCTTTCAATCTCTTCTTGGGATTCTGGTACATTGTCGATAGGGAACACATCTATGTTGACACACAGACACTTTCCATATTTCTTTCGCAACTTCAACTCTTTTTTAAAGGTCCTCGTATCATTGAAATTTGCAAACGGGAATGGGTAATTTTGTGTGTTACGTATATCTCGTATTTCGTATCTGCCACCAAGTGGCAATATCTCAAATAACTTTTCGTAATCTTTGCGCGGCATAATAACATCTATATCATCGTCCCAAGGGATAAATCCCTTATGACGTAATGCTCCAATCAATGAACCTCCTGATATAAAATAAGTCAATCCGTTCTCATTACATACTTTGACGAAATTATCTAGTATTTCCTGTTCTATCTTCTTTAACTCTTCTGTTTCTATTTTTCTCATATTACAATTATTTATTCGTTGGATTTAAAATATTCTATTAATCTTCTATACATTTCTATAAGACCGAATTTGGGCCTCCAGCCCAATTTCTGGAGTTTTGCAGATGTTAGTTTCAAAAATGTATCAGCAGCATAGCCAAAGTTCGGGTCAAAGTCGTATATAATATGTATAGATGGATTGAATTCTTTTTTTACTAACTCTGCCATGTCGTTAATGGATATGTAAGTAGCGTCATTCGAGACATTATAGGCCTCCCCATTTTCTCCACATAGCAATATTGTCAATATGCCATTGATGGTGTCAGTAGTATAGCAATATGGTTTGGATGATTTTCCTGAAGATTTTAAGACTATATTCTCCCCGTTTATGGCCGCACGTGAAAATTGGGCAAACACACGATTATCATTTCTCGAGACTCCGGGACCGAAAGTTTGAGTTAGTCTGGCTATTTTCACAGGTACAGAATACTCTTCAAAGTAGGCTGTACAAGCAAATTCCGCAGCCCTTTTTCCCATCGGATATGAACTTCTGGCACTTTTCGGGTCAACATATCCAAGACTATCCTCTATTATTAGCGTATTTTCCAATACCTGTCCATAATATTCCAATGAAGATACATATACCATGCTCTCTATAGGGTGGACTCTGGTGTATCTTAACAATTCAAGAGTCGACTCTATCATGAAAGTATATGTTTCAACGGGTTTTGTGGTCATATATTTACTCGAAGTTGGACTTGCGCAATGAACAATATAATCAATATTTCCTTGATATGAATTAAGAAGTTCTGAAATATTATGCCTAAAGGTATAGATGCCACTCAATCCATTGAACATATCGTTTGCTTTACCTTCTTCTCTAACTGGACACAAAATTCTAATCCCAAGGTCTTGCTCCTTACTTAATTTGGAAATGCAATAGCAAAGTGTTGAACCAATTAAACCAGTGGCCCCTGTGATTAGGAATGTTTTTTTCCTTAGGTTTTCCCCAAGTTTAAATTCTCTACAGAAATCTTCTATATCCCTCAGTTGAATTGTATTCATACTTAAAATCCAAAAATTTGCTGATTTTCATGCACTTCTACCATGGCTCTAAAGATAAAGAAATCAGTGGGAGTTGTTATTTTAATGTTTTCCATGGGACCGATTATGGTATTCATCCTTTGACCATAATACGTCATTAGTCCACAACTGTCTATAAAATTCTTCCGGCCTTCTGATATAGCCGTTTTATGTGCTGATAATATATCTTTCAAGTGAAATGTTTGTGGAGCTCTTGCTATCATACATTGACCTCTGTCAGGTATCTCAAGTGAACCGTCAGCCTGATTGATAATGAATGTCTCTGTTGCTGGTACACACGTAATGCAGTTACCTTTATCTTTGGCGACTCTTATATTATCAGTTATTGTTTGCTCTGTTATAAGTGGCCTTACTCCATCATGAATCAACACAATGTCGTCATCTGAATACATCTTCTTAGAATATCGCTCAGCAGCACAAAGGCTGATATAGATACTTTCTTGCCCGGTATTGCCTCCAGGTACAATTTCAACAACCTTATTTATCTCAAATTTTCTTAACATCTTTTTTAGGAAAGGTATCCAACTTTTGAGACATACGACAACTATACCATCTATATCTGGATGATTGTCAAATAATTCAATAGTATATATTATTATTGGTTTGCCATTTAATTCCAAGAACTGTTTAGGTCTAGATTTCGTATGCATTCTTTGACCTGTTCCACCAGCAAATATGACCGCTATATTCATTGTTTCAACAATTAGAAATCAAAACTCCTACGCCATTTTTCATCAAAGCATTTTTTACTATCCTGCGAGATAATCTTCGCAGGCACCCCAGCTACTACTGTATAACTTGGAACATCTTGGATCACAACGGCATTCGCTCCAATTACCGCATGGCTTCCAATATGCACATTTCCAATTATTTTGGCTCCGGGAAATACAACTACATGGTCTTCTAAAGTTGGTACTCCGGCTTTGTTACCTGCAAAACTTCGACCGATCGAAACACCTTGATGAATTGAACAATTTTCACCTATGATAGCTTCCCATGCTATTATTATGCAATTGTAATGAAAAAAACGTACTCCACCCTTTATCTTGGTACCAATCGGAACTTGTATACCTGTTGTTAATTCACAAAATCTATAGATGATTTTACAGATATGGCAATTAAATTTCGCCACAGGATTTTTTTTTGTTTGCAGCCAACTTCCTATTCTTAACCAAAATGTAATCATCGAACTATAAGAAGTAAACCACGTAAAAAATATCAGATAAGGATTCTTGCCTAATCTGCGTGAATCTTCCTTTATCAGTTTAAAACAATCTCTGAATTTCATTTTATAAACTATTTAATGGTACAATTATCTCGTTAATATATTCACGGGATCTCACCTATATGCTATTATCCCGTAATTCTATCTTGTATGGTTCTACTGTTGGTTGAAATATCAGTAGTTTCTTTTTTACTTATTTCTAGTTGATCTAATTTCCACATAAGATTCTAACTCGTTTTGAGCGTGGACTTTTGTTACCACGATTCCAAGGAAAAACATAGGGAACCATGAAAGTTGAGTAGATTCAATTGTAATGTAAGAAATGCCGCCAAACAGGTAAATTGAAAACAATGCTGTTGTAACATAAAACAACTGCCTGTCAACACGTATTTTATTTAAATAATATACAACACCCAGTATAAAACATCCATAGAAAAAACATCCAAAATAACCAATACTAAATAAGACCTTAAGATAAAGATTATGAGAATTAAATCCCAAATAGCTTTGATCGGAGCATAAGTCTATACCAAAAAAGCGAGTGATGAAATCTTTTCTCATAAATATGCGATTATAAATGTCATTCCATACTTCATTTCGTCCTTGTGTATTTCCGCTATCCATGAGATCTGAAAGATTATCAAATTGAAACAATAAAAATCTATCTCCTAAAAAAGTAGATAAGTGATTCATTAAGAATAGAAGCCCTATTATGGAGGCAGATCCAATGGTCAACAATTTCCATGATATTTCAATTTGCCTTTTTGTCTTAATCTCCCTATAATACAAAAAAGCTAAAATTATAATAAAGAATACGATAAAATAGTAAGCCCTTGCATTAGCTATTAAAGTAAAAAAAATACATGTTGCAACTACGAACCAGTTCTTTTTTTTTACAGGATGAATTAGACAAAAAAAGATTGTACATTGTGCCATTGCTGTACAAAGATCAGTTTTAAAAAAATAGAGTCCACAAAATGTATAAATACGCCCCCATTCTTTAAAACCAACCCCTGATACAAAAGTGTACGCTGTGATCAATATTATAAGTAGAAAAGACCATTTTAAAAAAGGGATAATACTCCAAACGTTCCTACTGTAGCAACGACCAAGAAAATAAACTAAAAAACCGGATTCTATTTTAAAAAAAGCAGCAAGACCATTTTCGTTTTTTAAAAATGCAAAGAAAAACAAAAGCATAAGGAAGAGTATCAATATATCAAAACCATGCAGTCTCATTTTGTGATGTTTCGCAAGGAGTATCAAAGCAAGTACAACCATGATATAGTCTAGAAACTGAAATTGGTATAACATATCAACTATTGGTTTCAGAAAAAAAAATATCCCTTCCATAGAGTTATAAATTAGAATAAAGTATATTATAAAAATAATACAGAAAACTTGGTTATATACTTGCCTTGATGCCTTTAGTTTAATGATATTCTATTTAAGCCATATATCCGTCGCTTTCCCTTTTAGGATTTTTTGTAATTGAATAGTAAAAACAAGATTATAAATTAATGCTAACATGGTCATAGAAGCTACGACTCCGATAGCTCCTATATATTGACCTAAGAATAATGATAATGGAATATGAACTAGCATTCCGACCGGAGATATGATTGATTGAAGTTTAACAGTTCCTATTCCGTTGATTAGATAAGCAATTATGTAAAACCAACTTTCCACAATAGAATAAATCCCAATTGAGATTGTCATTTTCCAAGGGACTAACTTAGAATCACCTATCCAAATAGAATATACGAATGGAGAAACTAATACCATTACTATGATAGATATACAAATAAGAGAATAAAGTTTACTTAACTTTCGAAAGATATTATTCATCCATTTAAAATCTTGCTTCGTATATGCCTCCGTAAAAGCAGGCCAAAAAGGTGACATGATATTAGCTAAAATCATCATAGCAGATGTAATATATTTATAAGCAATATTATACGAGGTAACGTCTAATGATGATGATATGTTAGATATAAGAATATTAGTAGATTGATACATCACCACGACTTGTATATTTATAATAAAAAATTTAATCCCTAAGCCAAGTATTTCTCTTATAAAAGTTTTGTCAAAACACCTCATACTTGGTCTTATTGTCCGCAGATTACGATTATACAAAAATAATGATGCGACTATCATTACAAATACTGGGGCAAACGACACCGTGAGTGATAGGTACAACATTGATGGAGTTGTAGTTTTTGTCAGTATATAAACGATAATCAATGAGATAAAATTTCCAATAACAGTAAAAGAGTTGGATATAGCTACCTTTTGAAAAGCTGCTACCACCGCACCAATTGTATTTGCCACCATCTGGATACTTACACATAATATTAGTATATGCATGACCAAAGTAATTTGGTGATTGTATATTTGTGGAACATTTAAGAAGCTACTCCAATCAACATGTGGGACAATAAATTCAAGAATAATACAAAGGGGGATAAATATTACAGAAAGAGTAATATATGTGGTCGATACTAATTTTTTTCCTTTTATAAAATCACCTTTTGCTATTGCCTCCGCGAGTTTATTTTTAAGTCCAAGCGTAAAGCCTACATCGAAGAAGCCTATCCATAAAACAATTGATGACAGTGTTAGCCATATTCCATAAACATTAGCATCAAGGTAATGCAATGTGATAGGTACTAACAAAAATTGAATTATTATGTTAAAGCCTTTTACGACTAAAGAACCTGCAATATTTTTTTTTAAGTTTTCACTTCTTTTATTACCAGATTTTAAAAGTTTTGTAGATAATATACTGAAGTTTCGCAAGTAAAGGAACAGATGCATATTTTAATGTAATTTCGGAATGAAAGAGCTTTGATGTTCGTATAACTCATTAATAATGAGTTATCTATATAATTTTAATGGAATGAAGATGAGACACCAAAGCCGTGAGTAAGAGTGCAACAATTATCTCGGAATTAAGCAGCTTTTTCCTGAAAATAAAAATAATCGTACAATTAACTGCATTATAGGATATGATAAGACATATAAATATACGTCATTGGGGTAATGATAGTGAATTATTGTAAATGTTCAAGAAATGTAAACCTATGGTAGGGGAACTGCTACCCTTCCCACTATGTATACACAGTAGGAAGCTGCCATTTGGATAATCCACATCAGTAGAGATATAGGATAGGCGTTGGGGGGTGCTACATTCCCGCATGTGAGATGGACCAAGAAGGATAGAAAGGGGTAAGCGGACTTTTAACTGTCAAGCAAGTAGCCGTGATGCAAATGCCGTTTTAGAGGAATTTTCCTTTTTTTTGCTGTCTGTCACCCTTATACATCTCGCAGAAATATTGTATTTACAATGCGGTGCAAAGGTAGGAATTTTTGGCGATAACACCAAAAGGAAAGGAAGAAAATGCCCCTCTCAAATATTCTTTTAGGGGGAAATCAAAGAATAAAAGAATAAAAAGGGTATAAATATCCCGGTTTTGCGTTCTTTTGTTTGGAAGGAAGGGGGAATACCGAATAAATATGGTGTCCCCCTAATCTTCTTAAGAGGTGCGTTTGGGCTGGGGCAGCAATAAGTTGAGCACCACACCGATGATGGCGGAAAGACCGATGCCCGACATAGCGAAGTCGCCGGCAGAGAGCACGGCACCGCCAATGCCCATTGTGAGTGTGACGGAGATGATAATCACGTTGCGTGTCTCGTTCATGTCCACTTTATGATGGATGAGATTCTGTACCCCGACACTGGCTATCGTACCGAAAAGCAGCAGCATGATGCCGCCCAAAACGGCTTGTGGAATGGACTGGAGTAGGGCACTCAGTTTGCCGATGACGGAAAAAACGATGGCCGTAACGGCTGAAATGCGGATGACGGCAGGGCTGGTGACCTTGGTGATGGACATGGCACCGGTGACTTCCGAGTAGGTGGTCTCCGGAGGGCCGCCGAGGAAGGCCGAAGCCAGACAGGCTAACCCGTCGCCGAGCATCGTGCGGTGGAGTCCGGGGTCTTTGACGAAATCTTTGCCGGCTACGGCACTCACCACATAGACATCGCCGATGTGTTCTATCACGGGGGCGATGGCCACGGGTATCATATATAAAAAAGGTGCCCACTGGAAATGGGTGATGGTGTCGAGGCTGACAGGATTGGTGAACCACGGGGCTGCTGTCACTCCCGAGAAGTCGACCAGACCGAGGATGACGGCCGCAATATAGCCTGCCACAATACCGCAAATCACGGGTACGAGCTTCATCAGTCCCTTGGCGAACGTGAGCACAAGAATGGCTGTGACGAGCGAGACGCAGGCCAGAAGCCAGTGAGTTTTGGCCATGTTGACGGCACTCCCCGAGAGTGACAGGCCGATAAGGATGATGACGGGACCTATGACCACAGGTGGAAACACGCGGTCAAGAAACTTGCGGCCTTGCCATTTCACGATGGCACTCATCACGAAGTAGACGAGCGACACGCCCACCAGTCCGGCCAGCGCACCGGGCAGTCCCCACTGTTGTGTGGCTGCAATGATGGGGGCAATGAAGGCAAACGAACTGCCGAGGAAGATAGGCACTCGTCCTTTGGTGACAAAATGGAAGATGAATGTGCCCAGACCGGCCGTGAAGAGGGCGGTGGAGGGGTTGATGCCGACGAGCAGGGGCACGAGCACCGTGGCGCCGAAAGCCACGAAAAGGAATTGCACCCCCACGATGGTTTTCTTCGATAACGAGAGATTTTCTGTATCCATTGGTTTTGTTGATCTAAATTGAGCGCGAAATTAACAAAAAAAATCAATAATCAATAACTTTTTGCCATAAAATGTGTACTTTTGCAACCTGTAATCGAATCTAACTCTTAAATACTTAAAATGCAAGAACTCATCTACGGTCTTCATGACAGGCCGCCCGTGAAGGAATCACTCTTTGCCGGTTTTCAGCATTTGATGGCCATTCTTGTCGCCATCGCCACACCTCCCCTCATCATCTCCAGTGCCTTGAACTTTGATGCCTCCACGACGGCTTTTCTCGTGTCGATGGCGTTTTTCGCGTCAGGTATCGCCACTTTCGTACAGTGCCGCCGCGTGGGGCCTGTGGGGACGGGGATGCTTTGCATTGAGGGTACGAGTTTTTCCTTCATCGGCCCCATCATCACCATTGGTGCCATAGGCGGACTGCCCATGATTTTCGGTTGCTGTATTGTGGCGGCACTTGTAGAGGTGGTTATCAGCCGGCTGTTGAAATACACCCGCCGCATCATCACCCCGCTTGTGTCGGGCATCGTGGTGACGCTCATCGGTCTTTGCCTTCTCAAAGTGGGTATCACTGCATGTGGCGGAGGAGCAGCCGCTCAGACAGACGGAACGTTTGGCAGTCTGCCCCATCTGACCTTGGCAGGCTTGGTCATCGTGACCATTCTCATCTTCCAGTGCAGCGGCAACCGCTTCCTGCGTATGGGGTCTATATTTATAGGACTGGTTGTAGGATTCGTGGCCGCTTGTTTCATGGGGATGGTCAATCTCGACTCGGTGTCAAGTTTCGGAGGCGTGAATATTCCCGTACCGCTCAAATACGGACTCAAGTTTGACATCTCGGGCATCATCGCCCTTGGACTCATCTTCATGATTACGGCCATCGAAGCCTACGGCGACATCACGGCCAATTCGATGATTTCGGGCGAGCCCGTTGAGGGTGACATCTTTATCAAACGTGCCCAAGCCGGTGTGCTCGGCGACGGATGCAACTCCATCATGTCGGGACTGCTTTGTGCTTTCCCCAACTCCATCTTCGCCCAAAACAACGGTATGATACAACTCACGGGCGTGGCCAGTCGTTATGTGGGCTACTATGTGGCCGGATTCCTCGTGCTGCTCGGTCTGTTCCCTGCCGTGGGTGTGGCATTCTCGCTCATTCCCACTGCCGTGCTCGGTGGAGCCACCCTGTTGATGTTCGGCACGGTGGCAGCAGCGGGGGTGCGTATTATCGCCTCCCACGACATCGACCGCAAGGCCACGCTCGTCATCGCCCTCAGTTTTGCCGCCGGACTCGGCGTGGAACTGCAACCCGAGATCCTCTCTCAGTTGCCTGAAACACTGCGCAACATCTTTGCCAGCGGCATCACTACAGGCGGACTCACGGCGATAGTGACCAATGTGGTGATAAGACTGAAGGAATAATAAGATAGGAATTAAGGGAGTTAAGGAGTGAGCACTCGCTTCGCTCGTTAGGAGTTAAGACAATAGTCGAATTTCCTAAAAGCAATTTGCTGTTTAATAAGAATAAGGTAAAGAAGCGAAGAGGGGCATTTCTATCCATACACAAGAGTAGAGGCTGTTGTCTTAACTCCTAACGAGCGAAGCGAGTGCTCACTCCTTAACTCCCTTTAACTCCCTGATAAGCAATAAACAATAATTTAAACGTATGAAACATTTTTTCTCAACCCTTGCCCTCGTGGCAACAACAGTGGCTGCACCGGCCCAAAACGTGCAGTTGCACTACGACCTCGGACATTCGCTCTACAACGACCTCGGCAACCGGCCGAGCGTGACCACTACCGTGGAGATGTTCAAGCCCGACACATGGGGCAGCACCTATCTGTTCACCGACATTGACTACCAGCGCGACGGCGTGGCCGGAGCCTATTGGGAAATCGCCCGTGAGTTTAATGTCACGAAAAACAAGCAATGGGCATTCCATGTGGAATATAACGGCGGACTGAACAGCGATGAGGACACTTGGAATGCCACCCGATTCCAACATGCCGTGCTCGCCGGTGGTGCGTGGAATTGGCATTCGGCTGACTTCTCGCGCACTTTCTCCGTACAGGCTCTGTGGAAGTATTACTTCAAGAACCGCCACTATGGTGCCCGGCCTTTCAACGGATTTCAGCTCACCGAGGTGTGGGGCATCCAATTTGCCAAAGGCTTCTGCACGTTCAGCGGCTTTTGCGACCTTTGGTACGACCCGTCGGCCAACGGCAAGTGGATTGTGATTTCCGAACCCCAGTTCTGGTGGAACCTCAACAAGTTTAAGGGTTGGGAGAAGATCAATCTCAGCGTGGGTACGGAGTGGGAACTCTCCAACAATTTCGTGTGGAACGACAAGGGTGAGCACAACCGCTTCTATTTCATTCCCACCATTGCGGCAAAGTGGACATTCTAACTTTACGAAGTTACGAGGAGTTAAGGAGTGAGCACTCACTTCGTTCGTTAGGAGTTAAGATAACAGTCTTATTTCCAACGTGCAAAGCTATAAAAACTTTCTCCTTCCTCGAATATTCCAACTAAGTCTTACTTTAACGTCATACACGTTATGTCCATGTATTAAATCAAGGTGAAAGAAGACAAGATCACAAGAAAAAAGCTGTTGTCTTAACTCCCTTTAACTCCTTTTTAAAAAACTATGCTTCAAAAACTTTTCGGCTTCAACGCCACCACCATGAAGATGCGCACCGAGGTGATTGCCGGTGCCACCACCTTCCTCACCATGTGTTACATTCTCGCCGTCAACCCGTCCATCCTTTCCACCACCGGCATGGACAAGGCGGCCCTTTTCACCAGCACGGCTTTGGCCTCGGCCATTGCCACCATTCTGCTGGCCGTTATGGCCAAACTGCCGTTTGCCCAAGCACCGAGCATGGGCCTGAACGCTTTCTTCGCTTTCACGATGTGTCAGGCAATGGGGCTCACGTGGCAGCAGTCGCTGGCCGCCCTGCTTGTGGAGGGTATCATCTTCATCATCATCACATTCTTCAATGTGCGCGAGATGATTCTTGACAGCATCCCCACCAATCTGCGCTATGCCATCTCGGCCGGCATCGGTATGTTCATTGCTTTCATCGGACTGAAAAACGCCGAAATCATTGTGGCCAATCCCGCCACCATCGTCGGCTTGGGCAAATTCACGCCACCGGCCATTCTCGGCATCATCGGCATTCTGTTGAGCGGTGTGCTCATGGCCCGCAAGGTGAAGGGTGCTCTCTTTTTCAGCATCATCATCACCACGCTCATCGGCATCCCGATGGGCGTGACGCAGGTGGAGAGCGGATGGCTGCCTGTTTCCGCCCCCCATTCGCCGGAGCCCATCTTCTGCAAGTTTGACTTCACGGGGCTGTTCACACTTAAGATGTTCCTTGTGGTGTTCTCCCTGCTGCTTATCAACATCTTCGACACCGTGGGCACTCTCGTGGGACTGGCCGAGAAGACCGGCATTGTGAAGCCCGACGGTACCATTCCCCGTGTGAAAGAAGCGATGACCAGCGACGCCATCGGCACCACCGTGGGGGCACTGCTCGGTTCGTCCACCATCACCACCTACGTGGAGAGTGCATCCGGCATTGCCGAGGGAGGACGCAGCGGACTCACTTCCCTTGTTGTGGGGCTGTTTTTCCTCGTTTCACTTTTTCTCTCACCGCTGTTCCTGCTCATTCCCAGTGCCGCCACAAGCGGAGCCCTCGTGCTGGTGGGTGTGCTGATGATCGACTCGGTGAAGAAAATCGACCTCAGCCACATCAGTGAGGCTTTCCCTGCCTTCATCACCATGATCACGATGGTGCTCTGCTACAGCATAGCCGACGGCATTTGTCTTGGCATCCTGAGCTATGTCATCATGAAACTGTGTCTGGGCAAGTGGAAGGAAGTCAACATCACACTGCTTGTGCTCTCCGTGCTGTTCATCCTCAATTTCATTTTTGATTAACCCTTTTAAAATCTCCAAGCCCGCATTTGCAACCCCTGAAAACTTAATATTTCTAAAACAATTTTGCTGTTACCCGATATTTTCCTAATTTTGAGGTGTTTATGTTGTTATGCCGGCAGTTTGTCGGCTGCAAACCGAAAATATTATAGAAAATCATATTGACAAACGATGAATATCAAACAGACCATATTGTCCCTTTCTCTTGTATTCCTGCCCATCTGCGCGATGGCGCAAAAGATCACTCTCGGCTCGTGTACCACGCGTGACGGGGGGCAATACAAGGGCGAAATGGTGTCAGGTAAGCCCAACGGTAAGGGCAACACCGTATTTGCCAACGGCGACACCTACGAGGGAGAATACGTGAAAGGCCGGCGGGAGGGCTACGGCATCTACACTTTTTCCGACGGAGAGAAATATGAAGGGCAGTGGTTTCAAGACCAGCAGCACGGCAAGGGCACTTATTATTTCATGAACAACAACAAGTATGTGGGCCTGTGGTTCCGCGACTATCAGCAGGGGCACGGGGTGATGTACTACTACAATGGCGACCGCTACGACGGCGAGTGGTTTCAGGACAAGCGGCAGGGCAAAGGCACCTACACTTTTTCCAATGGAGCCTACTACCGCGGCCAGTGGCTCGACGACATGAAAAACGGCAAGGGCTTCTTCGACTGGGGCGACGGCACTACCTACGACGGCCAATGGGCCAACAACCAACGCTCGGGCAAGGGCACCAACAAATATGCCGACGGCGATGTCTACGTGGGTGACTGGCGCGACGACATACAGAACGGCAAAGGCATCTACAAGTTCCGTAACGGGGATGTCTACGAGGGCGACTACGCACAAGGCGAGCGCACGGGGCTGGGCATCTTCCGCTACGCCAACGGCGACAAATACACCGGCCACTTCCAAGAAGGGATGAAAGACGGTCAAGGGACACTGACGTGGAAAAACGGTGACTCCTACGTGGGGTTGTGGAAAAACGACCGGCAGAACGGGCTGGGCAAGCTGACCAAGCACAACGGTGACATCTTTGAGGGTAACTTCAAGGATGGGAAGGTGGAAGGAGAGGTGATCATCCACTATGCTGACGGCAGCAAGTTTAAGGGTGTCTACCGTGGCGGAAAGCGTAACGGGGCTGCCATAGAGGAGAGCAAAGACGGAAAGCGTTTTGAGGGCTCCTATGTGAACGACCGCCGCGAAGGGAAGTTTGTCGAAAAAGATCGCAACGGGAAAATCACGGCACGAGGGACTTATGAAAACGGCAGGAGGTTTGAGGATTGAAGGGGCCTCCCCCGGCCCCTCCGAAGGAGGGGAGTGCCTTGCGGGACAAAGGCCGTCTACCCCCCCCTAAGTTAGCAGGATAAGCCCCCTAAGTTTTGAGGCTGAATAAGAAATCTTGTCGAGTCTGTAGGGGCTCACACTTCCGGCTCGTCATTCACCACCTAACACCCAACACCTATCACCTATAAAATAAATAACTAAAAATAAGAAATCATTATGGTTGTAGACACATTAGACAATTTAGAAAAGTATGTTTCCCTCAACCCGCTGTTTCCCGAAGTGGTGAAGTTCATCCGCGAGAACGACTTGGCCCGGCTTGAGCCGGGGAAACATGTCATCAAAGACAACGACCTCTTCGTCAACATACAGGTGGCACACGCCAAGAGCGAGGGCGAAGCCGTGTTTGAGACCCATCGCCGCATGCTCGACATTCAGATTCCCCTCAACGCCTGTGAAGCCTACGGGTACACGCCGCTGGCCCGTCTGCCAGAGGCCGACTACAACGAGGAGAAAGACGTGACGAAATATCCCGGTGCCAAGGCCGAGACGCTTGTGAAATGCCGGCCGGGAGAGTTTGCCATCTTCTGGCCCCAAGACGGCCACCAGCCCTGCATCGGCGAGGGCGACATATTGAAAGCAATCTTTAAAGTCAAAGCATGAAAACAATGAGAAAGGAGACTACCCCCCAGCACATAGGAATCGTGGCCCACGATCCCTATCTGGAACCGTTTGAAGACGCTATCCGCGGTCGCCACGAGCATGCCTTGTGGAAACTCGGCCAACTCACGAATGGCGGCAAGATGAAACTGAGCGACTTCGCCAATGGCCATGCCTACTACGGCCTGCACAAACTCTCAAGGGGGTGGGTGTTCCGCGAGTGGGCACCCAATGCCACCGACCTCTATCTGGTGGGCGACTTCAACGACTGGAAAGAGAACGACCGCTATCGCGCCCACCGTATCGAAGGCACCGGAAACTGGGAGTTGAAACTCTCCGAAAAAGCCCTTAAACACGGTGACCTCTACAAGATGCGCGTGCGCTGGAACGGTGGCGAGGGCGAGCGCATACCTGCTTGGACGCGCCGCGTGGTGCAGGACGAGGAGACCAAGATATTCTCCGCACAGGTGTGGAATCCCGAGAGACCATACGTCTGGAAGAAGACTTCCTTCAAGCCCAAGCGCACACCGCTGCTCATCTACGAATGCCACATCGGCATGGGGCAGGATGCCGAGAAGGTGGGCAGCTATCGTGAGTTCCGTGAGAATGTGTTGCCCCGCATCATCAAGGACGGCTACAACTGCATTCAGATTATGGCCATTCAGGAACATCCTTACTACGGTTCCTTCGGCTATCATGTGAGCAGTTTCTTCGCGGCGTCAAGTCGCTTCGGAACGCCCGAAGAACTCAAGGAGCTGATTGACGAAGCGCACAGAAAGGGCGTGACCGTGATTATGGACATCGTACACTCCCATGCCGTGAAAAACGAGGTGGAGGGACTGGGCAATCTGGCCGGCGACCCCAACCAGTTCTTCTATCCCGGCGACCGCCACGAGCATCCGGCCTGGGACTCGCTCTGTTTCGACTACGGCAAAAACGAGGTGGTACACTTCCTGCTCTCCAACTGCAAGTATTGGTTGGACGAGTTCCACTTCGACGGTTTCCGCTTCGACGGTGTCACCTCCATGCTCTATTACAGTCATGGGTTGGGGGAGGCTTTCACGAACTACGGCGACTATTTCAACGGCCATCAAGACGACAATGCCATCTGCTATCTCACGTTGGCCAACAAGCTCATCCATGAGGTGAATCCCAACGCCATCACCATCGCCGAGGAGGTGAGCGGGATGCCCGGACTGGCTGCCCGTTTCGAAGACGGCGGCTACGGCTTCGACTATCGCATGGCGATGAACATACCCGACTATTGGATCAAGATCATCAAGGAACTGCCCGACGAGCAATGGAAGCCCAGCAGCATTTTCTGGGAGGTGAAAAACCGCCGTGCCGACGAGCGCACCATCTCCTATTGCGAGAGCCACGACCAGGCGTTGGTGGGCGACAAGACCATCATCTTCCGTCTCATCGATGCCGACATGTACTGGCATTTCCGCAAGGGCGACGAGAACGAGCCGGCCCGCCGGGGCATAGCCTTGCACAAGATGATAAGGCTCGTGACGGCGGCGGCCATCAACGGCGGCTATCTCAACTTCATGGGCAACGAATTCGGACACCCCGAATGGATTGACTTCCCCCGCGAGGGCAACGGCTGGAGCTACAAGTATGCACGCCGCCAATGGAACCTTGTCGACAACAAGGAGTTGTGCTATCACTGGCTCGGCGACTTCGATCGCGAAATGCTGAGCGTCATCAAGAGCCAGCGCAACTTCAACAACACGCCCGTACAGGAGATTTGGCACGACGACGGCGACCAGGTGCTGGCCTTCATGCGTGGCGACCTGATATTTGTGTTCAACTTCTCGCCCGTGCGCTCCTTCACCGACTATGGGTTCCTTGTGCCCACGGGCAGCTACGAGGTGGTGCTCGATACTGACAACAAGTGCTTTGGAGGCAACGGCTTCAACGACGACTCGGTGGTGCATCTCACCAACTTCGATCCGCTCTATGTGGCCGACCGCAAGGAGTGGCTCAAGCTCTATCTGCCTGCACGCAGTGCACTCGTGTTGAGAAAAAACTGAACTTAGTATTCCTCTTGTGCGGGGCATGGAGAAAAGGTCGGCCGTGGGGAGAAGACAACCCGCGGCAGATCTGCCTCGCACGACATTCAACAAATTTAGCGGCACGTATTCTTCTTCAGACGCGCCTTGAAGCCAATGACTTTTAATATCAAGAATAGCACAGCTGCCATGAGGATGGCCTGTGCTATTGTTTTTGTGGTTTTCACCTTCCTCTTCGTCTACGACTATCAGACCGACTTGATAGCCTACACCCAACATGTGCTCTCCCGGGGGGCTACGACCTACAACCGCATTGTGGGTGCAGTGGTCATCACGCTGGCACTCACGCTGCTCAGTGTGGGTGTGCGGGCCGTGTTGAAGCTGCGTGCCCGCTTCCATGCCCTCGTCTATTTCCCTTCGCTGCTTCTTCTGGCCCTGCTTGCAGGGGGACAAACCGATGGAGCCGGCGACCTTTCTTTCAGTTTCTGGATGTGGGCGTTTCCCCTGTCTTTGGTCGTCTATGCAGGGGTGTTGTTTTTCTGCCACGGCATTCTCAACCTGCACATCGATATCAGTCAAGACCGGTGGTACTCGCAAATGATGTGGGAGAACATGCTGCTATTGCTCTTGCAGTTTGCTTTTGTGGTGGGCATAAGCAACCACGATGATGTGTTCCACGAACAGTTGCGTGCCGAACGATTGCTGGCCGAAGGTCACCATGAGGAGGCCCTTGATGCCTGTTCGCGGATAGCCGCCCCCGACACTGTGCTCACCTGTCTGCGGGCGATGGCCCTCTCGCGCATGGGGACGCTCGGCGAGCGCATGTTTGAGAAACCTGTCACCGGCGGCAGCACTGCCTTGCAGCCCGACGGACACGCCGTGCGGTTGGCCATGCTCCCTGCCGACAGTTTCTATTGCTACGTGGGTAAACGTCCCATGCGCCCCATGTCCACCATCGGCTATCTGCACTTCCTTGAGCGCCATCACCTTGCCCGCCGGCCTGCGGCCGACTATCTGCTTACGGCCTGCCTGCTCGACAAAGACCTCGACGGGTTTGTCTCGACCGTGGGCCGCTATTACAAGGTAGACAGTCTGCTTCCCAAGCACTATCGTGAGGCCCTCACACTCTACACCCACACCCGTTCGACTCCGCGATTAGTCTATCACAACAACGTGATGGATGCTGATTTTCAGGATTATCAGGCCCTCGAACGCAAGTTTCCCGACAAGCGGGAACGCCAAACGGCACTGCGTGCAACCTATGGCAACACCTATTGGTATTACTGGCAGTACGGCCGCTAAAACATTCAAAAATTGAAATATTCAGAGATGTAAAAGGGAGCGGACAAGATACAAAAGGTGATATATGCAAAGATGGAAGGGGATCACAGGCATCCCGCACCTTTCTCTGTGTCCGTCAGAGCACGGCCATTGCTATGCGGGCACATGCCTCCGCATCGGCCAAGGCGTGGTGGTGGCAGGTGAGGTCGTAGCCACATGCTGCCGCCACGGTCTGTAACTGGTGGTTGGGCAGGTGGGGAAAGACACGGCGCGCCGTGCGCAACGTATCATAGAAACGATAGTCGGGATAGTCCATTTGGTAACAACGGAAGACGGCTTTCAGGCAACTCTCGTCAAACGGACTGTTATGGGCTACGAGCGGCAGGTCGCCGATGAGTTCCGTTATCCGCTCCCACACGTGGGGGAAGACGGGAGCAGTCTCGGTGTCGGCTTGCGTGAGTCCGTGTACACGCGTACACCAATAGGTGTAGTAGTTGGGCTCGGGTTGTATGAGTGAGTAGAACGAGTCGGCAATCACCCCGTCTCTCACCACCACGACCCCCACGCTGCACACGCTCGTGCGTTCGCTGTTGGCTGTCTCAAAGTCTATCGCTGCAAAATTGTTCATGCTTCATCCACTTATTTGTTTGCCAAAAACACCCCGGTGAGAATCATCGCCGACCCCACACCAGCCATCCAAGTCATGGGCTCATTGAGCACCAACGCACTCGCCACAACGGTGGTCACGGGGTTGAGATACACATAATTGGAAGCTTTGAGTGCTCCGAGTTTCTTGATGGAAAGACTCCAAAGCGCAAAGCACAGAAACGAGGCCACGACACCCAAAAACAGCAGGTTGCCCCAAATTTCAGGCCTGAGCAGTCCCGACAGGGGGAATGTCCACGGGGTGACGGCAAAGAAAGGAAGCATCGTCACCAGTCCGTAGAAGAACACCTTGCGCGTGATGAACACGGCACTGTATCGCCGGCTCACGCCTTTCATCAATATGCTGTATATCGCCCAGCACACGGCAGCTGCCAGTGCAAGAAGGTCGCCCAGCGGATTGAGCTGTAACACGAAATGTCCGTTGAAGATGACGAGTCCCACACCGGTCAATGCCAGCGTAGAACCGAGAAAGAGGGGCCATGTCATTTTCTCCTCGCGGAAGAGCGCCATGGCCATCATCACGGTGATGAGCGGAGCAGTACACACGATGAACGACACGTTGTTGACATAGCTGATGCCCACCGCCATGTTCTCAGAGACGAAGTAGAGCGAACCGCCCGTGAGTCCGAGCAGTACCATCCGCCCCTCGTCCCGCAGGTTGTCGGCCATGAGCCGGCGGGGGGAGATAAACCAGATGCAGATATAAGCCAACAGAAATCTCAATGTGAAGATCTCTGCCGGTGTCATGCCGTGGAGGATAAGCACCTTGCTGTTGACGAATGTTCCACCCCAAATCAGCACCACTATGGCGGCGAGGAGGTGATAGCCTAAGTTCTTGGTTACTCGCATTTCGGTGCAAAAGTACAAAAATAATCCATATTTTACAAACAAAGAGGGGGAAAGAAAGCCTCCCCCGGCCTCTCCGAAGGAGGGGAGTACCCGGCGGAAAAAAGCCTGCTAAGAATCACACCAACCCTTAAAGGAAGCTTTCGAACCCTGCGAAAGGATAGGTGTTTCACGAAGATTTACGCGTTCTTTCGCATCACTTGCCGGCAAAAGCAGCAAGAAAGGTGGAGCTGTTGACGGATGATGGGGGAGAATTTCGGATAGAGTAATTGTCAAACGATTTGTTCGTTTTCGGGCTCTCTGTTTGCAATATTCTTGGCAGACAACCCACTCGGTGCAAATAAGCGAATTTTAGCAATGTTTCCAAAGTGCTGGTAATCAGTCGTTTGAATTTTATTGACACCGTATTGGGGATAAAAATGGGCTTCAACGGGCCCAAACGGAATTGCAAACGGGCCACAGTTGCGATGCAACTGTGGCCCGTTCTGTTTCCAACTGCGGCTCTTTTGCAAGTTCGGAGAGCCCGAATAAGAAAACCGGTGGACTTTTAGGGTGGCTTAAAGCCGGTTTTCCATTCTGGTTGGGAAGTTTTGGTGGAGATGTTTCTGTTAAGATTATTCGCTATTGTCCGGCAACCTGCGGAGATACCTTTCACCGGTTTTGTGAGCGTATGGCCATCCCCCATCATGCTCTCTTTCAAATAGCTACTGTTCCGAGACGATTGCATGGCATATCATTCGGGAATGGGAGAGTGGAAAATAAAGTATCAGATAATACATTGTTTTTGGTTTTTTATGCTTATCTTTGCAGTCAAGAGTTGTGTAAATAGATATAATCAAAGAAAAAGTCGATATCCTTTCAAGATTTGACTACTAAGTAACACATAAACAATTAGAGAACGCATGAAAAATAAGCTGAGAACTACCATGATGGGAGTCGCATGTGCCGTTTTTGGGGCATGTGCGCAAAAAGGAAACGTAGTGAATGTGAACGCCAACGAGTTTGAGGGTATGCTTGCCTCAGACGGAGTGCAACTGGTGGATGTCCGCACGCAAGGTGAATATGATGGCGGGCACATTGGTGGTGCGCTGAACATTGATGTGAAAAGCCCTGACTTTAAGGCGAAAGCCATGGACTTGCTTGATCCTTCCAAAAAGGCATTGGTGTATTGCAGGTCCGGTCGCCGAAGTTTGGAGGCTGCCGGTATTTTGGTGAATGCCGGCTTCAAAGTCGTGAATCTTAAAGGGGGTATCCTTGAGTGGGAGGATGCCTGCAAACCGATAAAGAAATGATGGATAAATGAGTTTTTCCGTCATCGAATGCAATAGAAAAACTCGCGAAAAATTTTAAAGGACATACTATAAGAATCCCCCGTTGGGCATCCTCCAACTGAGGGATATCCAACGGGGGGACTCTTGGGGTGGTTATATTTTAGAAGCGACTGCTCTTATCTTCTGTAGCTTTGTGTTTTCAACGACACGGGAGGTTTGTTATTTCAGTTTCTGAAACAGTTCCTTGCTTGCGTTTCCATCTGTCATCTGATGCCCCGCTCGTTGAGAGCTTTAGAATATTTGGAAGCATTTTGTAAATGCTCTTCGTAGGTCTCGGCAAAATTGTGCGTGCCGCTGAAATCCTCTTTCGCGCACATATAGAGATAGTTGTGATGCACGCGATTGAGCACGGCATCGATGCCGGCCACCGACGGTATGCGTATCGGACCGGGAGGCAGACCGGCATTGCGGTAGGTGTTGTAGGGACTGTTGATGGAAAGCAGATTGTGGTAGATGCGCTTGAGTTCGAAACGGTGCCATGCAAACTTGATGGTGGGGTCGGCCTGAAGGGGCATTCCCTCGGGATATTTGGCGTTGCGCAGCATCAACCGGTTGTAGTACATGCCTGCTATCATAGGCTTCTCGGCATCGTTGGCCGTCTCTTCATCAATGATGCTGGCCAATGTCACCACTTGCTCGGGGGTGAGTTTCAGTGCTTCGGCCTTTTCTGTGCGCTCGGCGTTCCAGAAGTTGCGGTTTTCTTTCTTCATACGCTCCAGAAACTTTGCAAGGGAAGTGTTCCAATAAATGTCGTAAGTTTCGGGAATGAAGAGGCAGGCGATGGTGGTCGTGTCGTAGCCCAACGCACGGCAGGTGTCGGGATTGTGGAGAGCTGTGGCGATGGTGGCCGAGTCGAGCATGAGGTGTTTGGACACCTCGGCTGCCAGCCTATCCACTGTGCGCACGGAAGGGATAGTGAGGTTGACCGGTTCCTGCATACCATTCTTGAGGTTGCGGAACACCCGGAAGGCACCTTCTCCCGCTTTCACGGCATAGCGTCCTGTGCGGATATTGTCGGCGTATGAACTGTGACGTACGAGCGTGTGGAAACCCTGCATCTGATATTCACGGGCAAACGGCTGCAACTTATTGTAGACGGAATCGATGGTGTCGTCGTTGTCAATGTAGATATACTGGGTCTCGGTGTTGAGCGAGAGTGCCGCAAAAAAATAGTAGTAGACTATGCCGACGATGACGGCCAGCAGAGCGATGGCGGCGAGGGTGTAACGATGGGTTGTTGCTTTATTCATGTTGAATCTCCTTTACCTTTCTCCAAAAATACCGGTTCCCACGCGTACAAGTGTGGAACCGTGATCGACGGCAATGCGATAGTCATGGCTCATGCCCCATGAGTGTTCACAGAAGTTATCGTTGTCGGCAAAATGACGGGCTTTCACTTCATCGAAGAAACGGGCGGCAAGGTCGAACTCCCGGGCGATACGGAGCTTGTCGTCGGTGTTGCTGGCCATCATCATGAGGCCGCATATCTGCACGTGTGTCATCTCCCGCCATTCGCCACCGTCGAGCAGTGCCCGGCAGTCATCGAGCGAAAGGCCATATTTGGTGGCTTCCTCGGCGATATGCAGTTCGAGCAGCACCCGGATGGTGCGGTCGCAACGGGCCGCCTGCTTCTCGATTTCGCGCAGCAGACGAAGGGAGTCTACCGCTTCTATCATAGCGATGTAAGGGGCGATGTACTTCACCTTGTTGGTTTGCAAATGTCCGATGAAGTGCCATTCGATGTCACGAGGCAGAGCCTCCACCTTGTGGCGGAGTTCCTGCTCATGACTTTCGCCAAACAGTCGTTGCCCTTCGTTGTAGGCCTCGAATATCCGTTCGGCTGGATGATACTTGCTGACAGCAACCAGTCTTACTCCTTCAGGCAGGCTGCCCAGCACCGTGTGTAAGCGTTGTGCTACGTCAGTGTTCATTGTCTTTATTCTCCTTCCTTTTCCGGTTCGGCAGCCGAGGCCTCTTCATTTCCATCCGATTCGTATTCGGGACGGTCGTCAGGTTCGGGCCGGCGGACCTTGTTTTCGTGTTCAAACACATCGAATATCTTGGTGTCGGAGATGGCCGCAATCTCGTAGTCGATCAATGTGCCGCCCATCACTTGGTCGATATATTTCATGGCCTGCTGGATGGTATGGGCCTGCACGAGGTAGGTGTTGGGCGTGCGTTTCGCCTTACCCGTCTTTTCGTCGGTGTTGATAAACATCAGTTTGGCTTTAAACCATCGGTCGTCAGCCGCGGCATCGCTGAAGAATATTTCGCCGTAGGCGGCCTGCCTGATGGTCTTCACCCTAAATTCTCCCGAGATGTACGACGACATCTCTTCGGTGATGGCACTCTCGGCTTCAGTGAAACTGAAAGCATCCACCACATATTGCTCGATGATTTTCTTCTGCAAGTCATCTTCCATCGTTTTCTCATACTGTACGCTGGTCTCAAACCACGTAGAAGTTCTTGTTCTCATTAGTGTGTATTTTTTTTAAGTTGACGAGTGAACAAGTAGACGAGTGGACAAGTTGTTTGTCAATCTGCGGAATGAGCAGGCGAGCAGTTTGCCATGCACGCAACTCGTCTACACTTGTCAACTCGTCAACTTGTTCACTCTACTTGATAATTATCTTTTTCTTGTTGACAATGTATATACCCTTGGGCAGGCCGTCTGTGGAGGTGCCCACAAACCGACCGTCGAGCGTGTAGATGCGACCGTCGCCTATGCCGGCTTTTCCGTCGATGCCGGGAATGTCGATGCCCGTGGCATCAGACACATAGTCGAACATGATGATGCCGCCAACCTCGGTGATATTCCTTAGCGCGAACTTCACGGGCGTGGTCACGAACGAGCCATTCTGTTTCTCCTGCGAGCCATTCTGTTTATCCTGCCAGCAGAAGTTGGGCAGATTCTGTTCGCTCGTGAGCCGGGACACGTTTGAAGTGCCCGGGAACGGGTCGCCTTTGTGGCTTTCCATATATCTGGCTTTGGCCTCATTGGTCTTGGCAAGATAGGCGGAGTGCAGTATTCCGTCGGCAGGCACGATGGTCATGCCCGGATAGCCCTTTGTGTTGTTGGGATAGTCGAAGATGTTGACCGAAGAGTAGGGGTAGTTCACCCGATAGACAAGCATGCCGTGGCCCATCAGCTTGCTGCTCCACCCCTCGTTTTGGATGTTGTGGAAGATGAAGTGGCTGTTCTCCTTGTTGCCTTCCACTTTGATTGCTTGGTCGTGCTGTAAGGTCACGTTGCGGTCGCCTGTGAGTTTATCTATCGTGATCCAGCCCATTGTGGCCTTTTCCCATGGTGTGTAGGGAGTAGGCGTATAGCTGTTGTCCGTGTATTCGCCACCGTCCATGAGATCCCAATACTCCATTTCCTGATTGTCTACTTGAGCCTCTTCATTGATGGGATACATATCGGGCAGACCGAGTGTGTGGGAGAACTCGTGGCAGAAGAGCCCTATGCCGTTGATGCGCTTGTAGGGCGGAGCTTCGAATTTTTTGGTGGGAGAGTAGTTCAACTCGTTGTTCACGCCGTAGCGTTTGATTTTCTTTCCGTCGTATGTGCCGAAAAATCCGGAGCCCGATTTGGGCCAGATGGTGTTGGGGGAGTTGCCTGACAAATTTTCCCCATAACCGGCGTAGATGATGTAAACGAGATCTACATCGCCGTCGCCGTTGGAGTCATACTTCAAAAAGTCGATCTTGCCGTCGAGTGCCGTGCAGGCCTCCTTGATCATTTCGTCATAATGGATGTCTTTTCTTTTCCCATCGTTCTGTCCGTAATATTCCATATTGTGACTCACCTTCACCGGACCATAGATGTCAAACTGCGGTGTAAACTGTCCGCCGCTCATGTCTTTGAAGTATCTGGACACGCTGCCAAAGTTGCGGTCTTCCCGCAATCCGCGGTTGGGAATGGCTCCTTCGGCATTGAGGAAATCGTTGAAGGAGGCCACCGGATCGGTCACGCTAAACGGGGTGTCCTGAAACTCCACGAGTATCACCACCGCCTTCGGGCTGCCTGTATGTGGGAAATAAACCGGCGATGCCGGCCCTACACCGATGCGGCGGGCCCTGCGCGCTTTGATGGAAGTACGGTGCCGGGCCAGCAGTTCGTTCACGGTGATGCCTTTGCGGCTGAACGTCTTACCGTCGAAGTCGAGCACGTTGCCTTCGGTGTCGGCATACCAGCTGAAGTCTTCATCGCCATAGAGACTGGCAATGACGGTGGTGCCGTCGCTCAAGGTGACTTTGAATGGCGTGGGATCGGCTTTGACAGCCCATGCGCCGATGGCTGCAAACATCATGCAGCAAGCAAGTAACAGTTTCTTCATATTTTCTTTTTTTATGGGGTTTTATTGGGCTTATAAGGCCTATGAGGCTAATAGGGCCTATTGGGCTAATAAGGCTTATGGCCCTGATAGGCATATTGCCCGTTGCCTCGCGTGCGCGAACCATAATCTATTGCCCGTTGCGGACAGTGGTGGTAGCAGGCGAAGCAGGTTATGCAACTGCCATCGTGCTTCCACTGTGGATAGCGTTTGCGGCCACCGATGACATTCTCCGTGGGACAGACCTCGGCACAGATGCCACATTGAATGCAGCGTTCCCGGTCAACGCGGAACGGGCCGTCGGTGAGGAGAAATCTCTCGAAAAGTCCGCCCAGTAGGCGGGAGTTGGTGCGCGGCCACCTGCTGAGATGAAGCCGCCGCTCGCCCTTTTGCCTTTCGACAATCAGCGGCAGATATTCCTCCAGCAGCTCTGCCGCCCGTTTCTTCTTTTCGGCCACCTTGGCCGGAGCATCAATGGTCATGCCCGGCAACCCTACATAGGTATTGGGCATGACGAGTGAAAACGCCGAATGCAGTCGGTAGATGCCCAAACGGTGCAGCAGTGGATTGGCGGCGATGGCACGGTCGAGCCACTCGGTTGTTTCGCCGATGTCGTCACCGGCCGTGATCAGGGCATAACAAAACCGCGCTCTTGTCTCCTCTCGTGCCAACAGCGACCGCATAAGCCATTCGCCCTTCAGGTCTTCGTCGTCAAGTTCGTGTTCGGTAGTGAGCCGGACACTCAAGTGCTCTACGAACCGGCGTACGGGAAGTGATGGCCGCCAACCATGTACGGGAAAGGCGAAACCTATCCGCTCAGTGGGAGAGAGCTCAAAGCGACAGTCGCCCGACAGGGCTTCAGCGATGGACACCAACCGCTCCTGTGTGGCTTCGGCCACGCGTTGCGCCGCCCATCTCGTGTTGCCTGTGGCTGAGAAATAGAATATCACGTTGCAAATTTACGAATAATTTTGGATTTATCCATGTGCTTTGACCGAATTATTGGTGCGTGATACCGTTTCGCGGAGAGTAAAGTTTAAATCGCTCCACTACACAATATTGATAAGTGCAAGCAAAGTGCATGAAACCTGTACGTATTGAAGACATGTATAAAGAGCTGTTGACGGAGGAGGAAAGTTATTCATACCTCATCGACTTAGCAGGATGGATGTGCGAGATGAGGAAACTCGGAATCACAAGCATGAGGATGCAGAGGAGGAGGGTGACAACGTTGATAAGGGCGATGAGCAACCAGTTGAACTCCACCGGAACGGTGCTCACGTAGTAGGTTTGGGCATCGAGTTTCACGAGTCCCGTGAAGTGTTGCAGGGCCAGCAGACCAAGTCCCAGTGCATTGCCCCACAGCAGTCCGCGGCCGATGATGAACACGGCAAACCACATGAACGTGTGGCGGATGGTGCGGTTGCGCGCCCCCAAGGCTTTGAGCACACCTATCATGTTTGTGCGTTCAAGAATGATGATGAGCAGGCCGCTGATCATTGTCACACCGGCCACGGCAACCATGAGGGCCAGAATGATCCACACGTTGAGGTCCATGAGACCCAGCCATGAGAATATCTGCGGGTTGAGTTCCTTGACGTTGGCACTGGAGTAGGTCTCGCCGTAATGATCCACGGTGCGGTTCACCTTGCGCGTCACCCGGGCGGACACCTCGTCGAGCCGGTCGAAATCTCTGATAGTCAGTTCGGCCCCGCTTGCTTGGTCGGGTTCCCACCCATTGAGTTTCACGACGGTGTAGAGGTCGGTGTAGCACATCACCTCATCGTAGCGTTTGAGATTGGTCTCATAGATGCCTGCGATGGTAAACCGCCGGGCCCTCACGCCATTGTGGTCGATGAAGTAGGCAAACACTTTCTGTCCGCAGTGCAGGTTGAGTTTGTCTGCCATGATGCGCGACACGAGCAACCTGTTGCTGCTCGCTGTGTCAGAGAAGTGGGGTATGCTGCCAGTCACCATATTGCTGTGGAGGAATGTGCTGTCGAAGTCGGGCCCCACGCCTTTGAAAGCCACGCCGAGAAAATCGTCGTCGGTCTTGATGATGCCTTGCTTCACGGCGTAACGCTGCACGTGGGCCACTCCCTTGATGTTTCGCAGCACGCTCGTCATGGAGTCGTTCATCACCACAGGGTATTGTTCGCCCATTTGCAAGGTCATGAAGTCGGCCACCTGTATGTGGCTGCCGAACCCCGTCACCTTGTCTCGGATGGTGTGCTTGAAGCCCAGCACCACGCTCACCGAGACGAGCATCACAGCCAGTCCTATGGCCACACCGAGCGTGGCAATGCGTATGGCCGGTCGCGACACCTTGCGCTTGCCGTTGTCATCGGAGAAAATGCGGCGGGCTAAGAAAAAGGGGAGGGCCCTGCCGACCCCACCCCGGCCCTCCCCTGCAGGGGAGGGAGAAGCCAACCTGCTATCCGACTTGTCATTGCTTGCAGGAGAGGTGGTGGATGTGTGGGAGATGTTCTTTGTTGACAATGTGTTATATCTTATAGAGGAAATGGCATGATAAGACCCCACCCCGGCCCTCCCCTGCAGGGGAGGGAGAAGCCAACCTGCTATCCGGCTTGTCATTGCTTGCAGGAGAGGTGTTGGACGTGTGGTAGATGTTCCTTGTTGACAAGAGGTGTTGGTGCAATTTCAGCAGGACTTGTCCTGTCGGCTCCCTCCCCTGCAGGGTAGGGTCTGTCAGGGTCTTCGAGGTCAGTCTTTCTTGTTATACTCCTCCAATGCCTTACGCAGTACGACGAGTGCGCGTTCCAAATCATGTTTCTTGAGCACGTAGGCGATGCGCACCTGGTCGATGCCGGCTCCGGGCGTGGTGTAGAATCCTGCGGCAGGGGCCATCATCACCGTTTCACCCTCGTAGTTGAAGTCTTTCAGACACCACCGGCAGAACTTTTCCGCATCGTCCACAGGCAACTTGGCCACCGTGTAGAAAGCTCCCATCGGTATGGGCGAGTACACGCCCGGTATGCGGTTGAGTCCGTCGATGAGACATTTGCGACGCTCCACATACTCGTCGTACACATCACGATAATACTCCTCGGGAGCATCGAGCGATGCTTCGGCCACGATTTGTCCGATGAGGGGAGGGGAGAGGCGCGCCTGACAGAATTTCATCACAGCCTGGCGCACGCGCTCGTTCTTGGTGATGAGCGCGCCGATGCGTATGCCACACTCCGAATAACGTTTCGATACGGAGTCGATGAGTATCACATTTTGCTCGATGCCTTCAAGGTGGCAGGCCGAGATGTAGGGCGAACCGGTGTAGATGTATTCGCGGTAGACCTCATCGGAAAACAGGTAGAGGTCGTATTTCTTCACCAAGTCGCGTATCTGGTTCATCTCCCGGCGGGTGTAGAGATAGCCCGTAGGGTTGTTGGGGTTGCATATCATGATGGCCCTCGTGTGCTCGTTGATAAGTTCCTCAAACTTCTCCACCTTGGGCAGCGAAAAGCCCTCGTCGATGGTGGTGGCAATGGTGCGGATGCGCGCGCCGGCACTGATGGCAAAGGCCATATAGTTGGCGTAAGCCGGTTCGGGAACGATGATTTCGTCGCCCGGGTTCAGGCAGCTCATGAAGGCGAAAAGCACCGCCTCACTACCTCCCGACGTGATGATGATGTCGTCGGCCGTGACATTGATGTTGTACTTCTTGTAGTAGCCCACCAGCTTCTCGCGGTAGCTTGCATAGCCCTGCGAGGGGGAATATTCGAGAATGTCGCGATCGATGCTTTTCAATGCATCGAGACCGCACTTGGGCGTGGGCAGGTCGGGCTGTCCTATGTTGAGGTGGTAGACCTTCACCCCCCGTTTTTTGGCATCGGCTGCCAGTGGAGCCAGCTTTCTGATGGGCGACTCCGGCATTTCCAATCCGCGAACAGATATTTCAGGCATATTCTTTTGTCTTGTTGTTTCCTTTTGATGCAATAGCGACGGCACGGATCAGGGCTGATCCACCCGCACGACATTTGCGAAGGCAAAAGTAATCAATTAAATTGAATTGAGAAAACCGACGATGAAAAAATATACCGCGGGTGGCGATATTCTTTAGATAAATCATGTTTTGGGTGCTTTTCGTCTTATAATTGGTCGCCTGTGGCATGAGTTTGGTTATATTTTCGTAAATTTGTCCACGCAAGATCATCTTCAAAGACATTAAAACGCTCGAAATATGGATTCACACACAGTTTCACCCATGCAGCCCACACGCCGCCTCACCGACTACGACACCTACGTGTTCGACCTTGACGGCACCTTGCTTTCCACGCTCGGCGACCTGGCCGCCAGCACCAACCATGCCCTGCGGGCCAACGGCATGCCCGAACGGACACTCGACGAGGTGCGCCGCTTTGTGGGCAACGGGGTGAAGAAGCTCATGGAGCGGGCCATCCCCGGCGGACTCGGCAATCCGCTTTTCGAGAAAACATACGCTGACTTCCGCGAACATTACCTGCACCACAATCTCGACACCACCCGGCCCTATCCGGGCATCATGGAGATGTTGACCGACCTGCGGCGACGGGGCAAGCGTGTGGCCGTGGTGAGCAACAAGTTCTATGCGGCCACGGCCGACCTCTGCCGTCATTTCTTCGGCCCGCTCGTGGAGGTGGCCATCGGCGAGCGCGAGGGTATCCGCAAAAAGCCGGCTCCCGACACCGTGAACGAGGCACTCTCGCAACTCGGGGCCGACCGGGCCACAGCTGTCTACATCGGCGACAGCGACGTGGACGTGATGACGGCCTTCAACAGCCATATACCCTGCATCAGCGTGCTTTGGGGATTCCGCGATCGTGACTTTCTCGTGGCCCACGGTGCCAACACGTTTATTACTTCGCCCGGAGAACTTACCGCCAACAGAGCTGACAGGGGCTGACGGACGGCGACGGCTGTGTGGCGGCCCGTCCCTCTTATTTTTGCAGGCGACCATCCGAGCGCACCTTCTGTCCTCCCAATAATTCCTCACTCTTTCCTTTTTACAGCCATCCATATTCTTCTAAGGAAAGAGGGAGTGCCGAAAAGACACTCCCTCTTCTGATGGATGAGAATTGTTATTAGTGGTCTTGAGTTAATAATTAGGCTTCTTGTTGAATTTCGTAGATGCAAAGCTACAAATATTTTTGCATTCTGCCAATACTTACTTATAGGTATTCGGTGAGGCTGGAGAATGGTCGGTATCTCACAAAGTGTAGGTCGGCCACCGGTCACACGCTCACCCTTGTCCCGATAAAAGTCTGTGGCAGACAAGCAGAAGGCCCGGTTGCACGGTTTGAGCGACCGGGCCTGTCTTCTTCCTGTAACTCTCTCATGATGTCCGGGGGACTTTCACCTCACCCGTCGCGAACTGCTACTTCTGGTAGAGGTAGCGCTTGATGCTCTTCTTGGGTGTCTTTTCAAACTCCTCCTCGTGTATGCGGATGGCCGTGAGCTTGCTGTAGCCGGGCAGCATGGAGTTGAGCTCTTCGCGGTTTTGCTCCATGATGTTGGTCATATCCTCCTCCGAGAAGCCCATCGAGCGGGCCTCGTCGTAGTCGGGATGCACAAGCCCCACGAGCTTCTCACCCTCCTGTATCACCACACTCTCGTTGACCAGCGCGAGCGAGTTGAGCTTGTCCTCAATTTCTTCGGGGTAGATGTTCTGCCCGCTGGCTCCGAGGAGCATGTTCTTCGAACGGCCTTTGATGTAGACATTGCCGTCACCGTCCATCGTGCCGAGGTCGCCCGTGTGATACCAGCCGTCCTTGTCGATGGTGGCCGCCGTGGCTTCGGGGTTCTTGTAGTAGCCCAGCATCACGTTGATGCCCTTGGCCAATATCTCGCCCGGCATGTTCTCGGGGTCGTGAGAGTCTATGCGCACCTGCATGTGGAGGGCGGCCCGGCCGCACGAGCCGGGGGCAAACGTGGCATGGTCGGCATAGCAGATGATGGGGGCACACTCCGTGGCGCCGTAGCCCACGGTGTAACGGAAGCCTATCATCTTCAGGAACGACTCCACCTCCTGATTGAAAGCGGCACCGCCAATGATCACTTCGTAGAAGTTGCCGCCGAAGGCTGCCGTCACCTGTTCGCAGATTTTCTCCTTCACCTTCTTGCTGATCATGGGCATGTTGAGCAACAGCCGTATCTTGTTGTTCTGCACTTTGGGGAACACCTTCTTCCGAATGATCTTTTCGATGATGAGCGGCACGGCAATGACCACTGCCGGCTTGATCGTGGCGAAGGCTTCGGCGATGATGGCAGGACTGGGAATGCGTGTGAGATAGAAGATGTGGCAACCTGTGATAAACTCAAAGATGAATTCAAAAGCCATGCCATACATGTGGGCCATGGGCAGTATGCTGATGATGCTGTCGCCCGGCTTGATGTGCGCTCCGAGCACATTGTGGGCAAAGTCGGCATTGCCCCAAAGTGCGCGATAGGGTATCATCACACCCTTCGAAAAGCCCGTGGTGCCGCTGGTGTAGTTGATCATGGCCAGCTCGTCGGGCTCCCGCTCCATGTAGTAGGCCACATGCTCCTTACGGAAAAACTTGGGATATTTCTTGCCGAACATCTCGTTGAGATGCTCGCGGGCGTAGGTGAGTTTGTCGGTGCGCGACACGACAAGCGAGTAGTCGGGTATGTAGATGATGCCCTCCAGCCCCGGCATCTTGGTGGCATCGATTTCCGTGGCCACCACGTCGCCCACAAAGAGCAGTTTGGCATCGGAGTGGTTGACGATGTTATGCACCTGTTCGGGCATGAACTCGTGCAGGATGGGCACGGCGATGGCCCCGTAGGTGAGCGTGGCCAGGAAAGCCACGGCCCAATTAGCACTGTTGCGTCCGCAGAGTGCAATCTTGTCGCCTTTCACCACACCGCTGCTCTCAAACATGATGTGGAGTTTTTCAATCTTCCGGGCCACGTCATGGTATTGCAGCGTGGCTCCCTTGTAGTCAGTCAGCGCATCAAGGTGCCAATGGTCGATGATGCTCTTCTGGATCAGTGCGTTGAAACTGGGAATGTGTTCCATCGTGATAAACAGCTAATTTTGATTCTCGTAATTCAGTCTTTGTTTGTGTCAAGCGGGAATGTCAGGCCCTGACTCCCTCCTGATAGAGATAGCGTTTGATGCTTTTCTTGGGTGTTTTCTCGAACTCCTCTTCGTGAAGCACAATGTGAGAAATCCGGCAGTAGACCGGGAGCTGGTTGTTCAGTTCCGCGAGATTCTGCGCCATGATACTCTCCAAGTCTTCGGTCGAGAAGCCGAGCGAGCCGGCCTCTTCCAAGTCGGGGTGTACGAGACCCACGAGCTTGTCGTCTTTCTGTATGATGATGCTCTCGCTGACCATAGCCATCGAGTTGAGCCTGTTTTCTATTTCTTCGGGATAGATGTTCTGTCCGTTGGCCCCGAGGAGCATGTTCTTGATGCGGCCGTTGATGAACACGTGGCCGTCGGCACTCATGGTGCCCAAGTCGCCCGTGTGGAACCAGCCCGTGTCGTCTATCACGGCCCGTGTGGCCTCCTCGTTCTTGTAGTAGCCCTGCATCACGTTCAGGCCGCGGGTGATGATTTCACCGGGGATGTTCTGCGGGTCGGGACTCATGATTTTCACTTCCATGTGCTTCACGGTCTTGCCGCAACTGCCCGGCACGAAGTCTTTCCAGTCGCTGTAGGTAATCATCGGAGCCGTCTCGGTGGTGCCGTAGCCCATGGTGATCGGGAAACCGATGTTCACGAAAAACTCTTCCACTTCCTTGTTAAGGCCGGCACCCCCCACCATAATCTCGTAGAGGTTGCCGCCAAACACTTCTCTCACCATGCCGCATATCCGCTCTTTCACCTTTTTGTTGATGAGGGGCATGTTGAGCAGCAGCTTCATGCGGTTGCTCTGCACCACGGGGAAGATGTTCTTGCGCACAATTTTTTCCACCACCAGCGGCACTGAGATGACCACCGCCGGATGCAGTTCGGCAAAGGCTTCGGCGATGAAGCTCGGACTGGGCAGGCGGGTGAGGAAGAAAATGTGGTTGCCGTAGCAGAACTCGATGATAAACTCCACCATCATGCCATACATGTGGGCCATGGGCAGGATGCTCAGCACGTTGCTTCCCCGCTTGATGTTGCCCTCGATGAGCGACTCGGTCATGGCATCGAGGTTGCTCCACAAGGTGCGATAGGGGAGCATCACGCCCTTCGAAAAGCCCGTGGTGCCGCTGGTGTAGTTGATGAGCGCGAGGTCTTCGGCCTCGTCGTGATAATAGCTCACATGCTCGCGGTGGAAATATTTGGGATATTTCAGTCCGAAGAGTTCGTTGAGATGTTCGCGGGCATAGGCAAGTTTTTCGCTGCGCGAGGCGACCAGCGAGAAGTCGGGAATGTAGATCACGCCTTCGAGCATCGGCATCTGTCCGGCATCGAGTTCGGTGGCTGCCACGTCGCCCACGAAGAGGAGTTTTGCCTCGGAGTGGTTCACGATGTTATACACCTGATCGGGTTTGAACTCATGCTGTATGGGCACGGCCACGGCCCCGTAGGTGAGTGTGGCCAGGAAAGCCACGGCCCAGTTGGAACTGTTGCGCCCACAGAGGGCCACCTTGTCGCCACGTTGCAGTTCGCTGTTTTCAAACAGGATGTGGAGTTTCTCTATCTTGCGCGCCACGTCATGAAACTGCAACGTTGCACCTTTATAGTCGGTGAGTGCGTCTCTTTCCCAGTTATCTTTAATGCTCTGTTCAACAAACGAGTTGAAACTTGGTATTTTGTCCATTGCACAAATTCAAAATTTCTGTGCAAAGATACGACCTATTCTGCACATATCCAAAAATTATGTGCATATTTTTAAGACACTCGCGCAAATAGATGAGTTTTCTGCCGTTGTCGGATAGGATAGTTAACGTATCGGACACACTTGTTCCAAAAAGGAACAGAGGGGCTCAAGTCGGGTGGGATGATGGAGACAGTGCAACAGAGTCGACATAAAGAAAAGAGAGGTGGGAGCGTCGGAGTTTTTGGGTGCTCGCATAGGTGACACCTTCCACTTTTCCCTTCACCCCATTTTCACTTTCTTTCGTTTCCCACTGAATTCCGTGAAGTCGATGCGGATGATTTCCACGCGGTGGAAACTCTTGTGGGCATATTGGTCGCCCAAGTCTTTATAGTCGGCGGAGAGTTTGTCGATGAGCAGGTGGAGGGCGTGCATTTTCTCTTCATCCGACAATCCCGTGTGGGCTGTACCGAAAAGCAGCACACTCTCATACTCGGTAGTGAAATGGCCCGGCAACAGGTTTACCCGTCCCACGATGCAGAGCGACACCTTCGGGTGGAGTGCCAGTGCGCGCAGTTTCCGGCCCTCGGGGGCGCAGTGTATGTATGCGCTATCATGGCCGTCCCACACGAAGTTGACCGGCACGCCGTATCCCCCTCCGTCTTCGTCGACCATGCTCAGCACTCCGTATTCACTCGTGGCGAGCAATTCCAGTGCCCGTTCTTCGTCCATCAGTCTGTCTTGACGGCGAACCGTCTCGTTGATATAGTTCATGTGGTTTAGGTGTTAGGTGATAGGTGTTGGGTGTTAAATGAATCGATGGGGCTGAAGGGATTGAGGGACTGGCGGGCATTCATCCCCTTGTTCAGCCCCCCACCGCCCTAACTTAGGGGGCTTGTGCCCGCGAGACGCTCACTCTATCCATATTTCCGAGCCCGTGTCCCGCGAGGCACTCCCCTCCTTCGGAGGGGCCGGGGGAGGCTTCAACTGCCCCTTCTCGTCAAACATGCCATACGTGGTGCGCAACACGGTGAACTCCGTGCGGCGGTTCAGTTGGTTGCATACCTCCTGTTTCCCGGCATCCAAATGGTGGATAAAATCTTCCGTGAGCACATCGCCTTCCTTCAGCCACGGATATTTGGCCGCCACCTTGCGGCGTATGGTCTTGGGCCGCTCCTTGCCATAGCCCACGGGCGTGAGCCGGTCGCGGGCGATGCCATGCCCCACGAGATAGGCCACCACCGCCTCGGCGCGCCGCTGCGAGAGCCGCTTGTTATACTCCATGCTTCCCTTGTAGTCGCAATGGGCACTCAGTTCGATGGTCACATTGGGATTCTCGTTGAGCAGTTTTACCAGTTCGTCGAGTGCTTTCGTACTCTCGGGCGTGAGATTGGCCTTGTCAAACTCATAGAAGATATTGTCTATCAGCACCGGCGCCGTGATCGAGGCCAGCGGAAATTGCAGCACATGCTCTTTGCTCTCGTCCGTGGGCTTCACGCCCAGTTCTTCGCGGTGGTTGAGAAAGCCCTTACACGAGGCCATGAACAGATAGTCCACGCCCGGCTTCACCACCTCCTCAAACGAACCGTCGCCTTTCACGCCCACCTTTCTGTTGGTGCCGTCGCTGCCCACGATATAGACCTGTGCCGCAGGCAGTTCGTAGCCTTCCATCTCGTAGACCCACCCTTTTACCGTCTGCACGATTTCGGGATTGTCAAACGAGTAGATGTGGTCGAAGCCCCGTCCGTCTCTGCGGTTGGAGGAGAAAAAGCCGCGGTTGTGCGGCCCTTCGAACGTCATGCCGAAATCGTCACCCTCGGAATTGAGCGGATAGCCCGGGTGGGATAGCCGGTAGCGACGAGTCTGCGGGTCTGCTGAAGCGATAAAGATATCCAGTCCGCCCATGCCCGGATGTCCGTCCGACGAGAAGTAGAGGTCGCCATTGGGGCGGAAGGTGGGAAACTCCTCGTTGCCCGGCGTGTTCACCGGTTCGCCCAGATTCTCCACGCCTCCCAGTCCTGCCGCCGTGATGCGCACGCGCCAGATGTCCAGTCCGCCCATGCCGCCCGGCATGTCGCTCGTGAAGTAGAGCCACTGCCCGTCGGGCGAGATGGCCGGATGGGCAAAACTTGAGAGTGTGTCGCGGGTGATTTCGAGCGGCGCAGCCTTGCCCCATGCCGCGTCCGCGCGCGGTGACACCACGATCTGTGCATATCGCGGAGCCGAAGGCGAGGTGGTGCAGCGGGTGAGATACATGTCGCGGCCGTCGGTGCTGAAGCAGCAGGCCCCTTCGTCGTAGTCGGTGTTCAGCCCCGAGACTATCGGTTCGGGCTTCATCCACCGTCCCTTGTCATCTTTCCGCGCCACGAAGATGTCGCCCGCCTTGGTGCCCGTGATGCCACTCAAGTCGTCGCCACGCGCCTCATTGCGGGTGGAGGTGAAATAGAGTTGTTCGTACTCGTCGCCGAAGAGCATGGGCGAGTAGTCTGCCCTCCGCGAATTGAAGGCATCGGCCCGTTTCACGGTGTAGCGGCTGCCCTCCTTCTTCCATTGCGGAGCCATGCTCGCCGAGCTTAAAGCGTTGCGTACAAGCACATTATCAGGCATCGAATCTACCAATACTTCCAGCTCCCGTCCCGCCTGTTTGTAGTCGCCGTTTTTCAGCAGTAACCGCGCGTAGGCCAACCGGTCGTCGAGCGAAGCCTGTCCGTAGCGTATGGCGTTGCGGTAGGCGGCGGCGGCCTTGGGCGTGGAGTTGATTTTGCCATAGCAGTAGGCCATCTTCAAGGCCCGCTTCCCCCGGTTCTCGCGCTCCTTGGGCGGTGTCTTGGAATAGGCCTGCTTAAACTGTGCGGCGGCATCATAGTATTCGCCCAAGGCGAGGTGTTGCTCGCCTTTCTTCAAGTTGCGCTCGATGCCGCATGAGGTGAAAAGGGAGATGAGAAGGAGGGGGATAATCAGCCTCACCCCCGCCCCCTCTCCGGGGGGAGAGGGGAGTGATGTGCCTATAGACATTGTTTATATTTATATTCAAATTATAATGATAAAACGGAGCTTCGGGCGGGATATTGTGTAGAGGGAAAAGAAAGCCTTACTGTAGGTGATAACAGCCTCACCCCCTGCCCTTCTCCGAGGGGAGAGGGGAGTGATATACCCATAAAGAACAGGATATTTACTCATAAATAACAGGATGATGAGTCGGTCATCCAAGTCTCATCAGAATGGTGCGGAGCCGTTGCACGTGTCGTGCATGGCTATTGCCCGCCTTGTGCAAAGCCTATGCGCGGATGGTGCAAAGGCTTTGAACAAAACTGAAGGGGTTTTGGATGAAATCAAAAGGCAGGGTAATGACTGTCACGGATGGGCTGAGGGCGGTTATGGATGGCCTCAACAAAAAACACGGACAGGCTCAAGCGGCATAAAAGCAAGCGGAAGAAACGGGAGAAACGCCATCAAAAACTTGTTGGTGAATGAAACTTCCCAATAAGCTGTGTGTCATTACTTTATTTCTCATGTCCGCTCCACACGTTTATAGGCACATCACTCCGCTCTCCCCTCGGAGAGGGATCGGAGGTGAGGCTACCCTCCCACCCATTCAGTGCCTCGACAACTGCCATCACCTCCTCGCTGCTCATGGTCTGGTTGCAGGGGATGCTGAGTTCCGTCCGGTGTATCTCCTCAGTCACGGGATAGCTCCGGTCGTTCCACTCCCGATAGCACTCCTGCTTGTGCGGAGGGATGGGGTAGTGGATCATGGTGCCGATGCCCTGCGCCTGCAACCACTGTTGCAGCCGGTCGCGGTGGTGGCAGAAGACGGGGAAAATGTGATACACGTTGTCGGCCCGGTGGTCTTCCGGCAGACGGATATGCCCGTTACAGATGTGCTCCTCGTAGTATTTCGCTATCGTTTTGCGCCGGCTGTTCTCCTCGTCCAGATAGTTGAGTTTGACGGAAAGCACAGCCGCTTGCAGTTCGTCCATGCGGCTGTTCACCCCCTTGTAGGGGAACACATATTTCCGACTGCTGCCATAGTTGGCCAAGGCACGGACGGCGGCGGCCAATTCCCCGTCGGCTGTGGTCACGGCTCCGGCGTCGCCCAGTGCCCCAAGGTTCTTGCCCGGGTAGAAACTGTGGGCTGCGGCATCGCCGAGTGCCCCTGTGTGCCGCCCCCGATGAGTGCATCCGTGGGCCTGTGCGTTGTCTTCTATCAACTTCAAACAGTGGCGTTTACAAAGTTCCCCTATAGCTTCGGTATAGGCGCAACGTCCGTAGAGATGCACCAGCAGCACGGCCTTGGTGCGCTCCGTGATGCTGTCGGCTATCAGCCGGTCGTCTATTTGCAATGTCCGGATGTCGGGTTCCACCAGCACGGGCTTCAGTCCGCACTCCGTGATGGACAGGATGCTGGCGATGTAGGTGTTGGCCGGAACGATGATTTCGTCGCCCTCGTGCAGGAAGCCCGACTCCTTATAGGCCCGGAAAATGAGTGAGAGAGCGTCGAGGCCGTTGCCGCAGGCGATGCAATGGGGCGTGCCGATGTAGCGCGCGTAGGCCGTCTCGAAGGCTTCCACGCGCCCTCCTTGCAGATAGCGGCCGCTCTCCACGGTAGCCGCCACGGCCTCCTGAATCTCGCGGAGGTGGCAGGCAGTGACTTTTTTCAGTGACAGATATTCTATCATTGTGTTTTCTCCTTGGTTTTCAGGGGTTCCACTCATACCAGTCGTAGCACACGCCGCGACCGCCGAACCCCTCTTTTTGGAAGATGAGGTTGCGGTTGAGATAGTGCCCACAGTCTTCGGTGGACTTGCCGAAATCGAAGTAACGATGGCCGACGGCGGCCTCCTCGATGAGTCGGGAGAAGAGCAGGTCGAGCGCGTGCAGCCTTTTTCCCTCGGGCGAGGCGGAGATGTATTGCACGTGGACGGTTTCCCCACACAAGAACAGTAACGCACCGGCCAGCACATTGTCCTCTTGGAAGGCCATGTAGAGGCGGATGCGGTCGGGAAAGCGGGCTTTCAGAAGCCGTAGTTCCGGTGCCGAATGGACGGGGCTGACATTGTATTTGTGGTGCAGATTGTCGTTGAGAATGTTCCAAAAGGTGTCGGTGTCGTCGCTTTCGGCAATGGTGATGCCGTGCTGCTCCATGGCCTTGCGGGCCCCCGTGCGGCGCAGGGTGGAGAGGCGCAGGCGGTTGTCGAGGCGCACGACCGATGCGATGTCGCGGGCCGCGAGCCGGGCATGGCACACGTTGGCGAGGGCATAGAGGTCTTCCTCGGCCGGGCGGCGGTGGTAAATCCATGGGATGGCCTTGTAAACCACACGCCCGATGCCCCATTCCCGCAACCTGCCGTTGAGGAGCGCGAAGAGGTCGCACACGCCGCCGGCGGTGGCTTTCTCGTCGGTGAGCAGTCCGCCGTAGGTGAGTCCGCCGTGGGAGCAGAGGGTGCCGTCGGCCATGCGGTTGGCCGGAAGGAGGGCATAGAGGCGGTTTTTGTGATACACCATGAGCGAGAAGTCCTCAAAGCGGTCGGCATGGTAGTCCATGTAGCGGCGGTCGAGGAGAAACGTGCCCTGCCGTGAGCGGGCCGTGAAATCGTTCCACGCAGCCTCATCGGCGGGGGTGTATCGCTTTATTTCAAACATTTCAGATATTCCGTGTAGTCGTCGTATTCGCGTATGTAGTCTTCCTCCTCAAACCCTTCGGAGGCGAGCACCAGACATACGGCTCCCGAGGAGAAGTCGTCGAGTGTGCGCCAAATGCCCGTCCCCACATACAGACCTTGGTAGGGGTGGTTCAAATGGAAAGTCCTGCGCTCGCGACCGTCGTCCAGCGTGACATCGAACGAACCGCTCACGGCTACGATAAACTCCTCGCAGCAGCGGTGGGCATGGCCGCCCCGGCTTTCGCCCGAGGGCACGTCGTAGGTCCAGTAGACGCGCTTCACCTCGAAGGGCACGTCTTTCAACCCCTCGGCCACGGTGAGATTGCCCCGCGGGTCGACGATCTTGGGCAGGTCGATGATATATCCTTTAGAACTTTGCATACGGATCTGTTCCCAAGACAGTTTTGGCCAGCCGCTTCGTTTTGTCACGCAGGGCATCCATGTCGGCCCCGGGGTCGTCGTAGCAGAGGGCCACGCCCATGCGCCGACCCACGTGGGCCTCGGGCTTGCCGAAGATGCGCAGCCGCGTGCGGTCTTCCCGGAGAGCCTCTTCGAGATGGTAGTCGAGCGGGCCTGCCGACTCCACCGGCGAGAGGATGACAGCCGAGCAGCCGCAATGCTCCAGTCGGATGGCCGGGATGGGCAGGCCGAGGAAGGCGCGCAGATGGAGCTCAAACTCGCTCAGATTGGTGGTGTGGGCGAGCGTCACCATGCCCGTGTCGTGCGGGCGCGGACTCAGTTCGGAGAAGATGACTTCCCCCTGCCGGGAGAGAAAAAACTCCACGCCCCACAGCCCGCAGCCCATGAGGGCCTCCGTCACCTTGCGAGCCATGTCTTCGGCGGCCTTCAGCGCCTCGTCGGGGAGGCGGAAGGGTTGCCAGCTCTCGCGGTAGTCGCCGCCTTTTTGTATGTGGCCGATGGGCGGACAGAAGAGGGTGGGGCCCTGCTTTTGGGTAACGGTGAGCAGGGTAAACTCGCTGTCGAAGTCGATGAATTCCTCGATGATGACCTCTTTCACATCGCCCCGGCTGCCCTCCATCGCATCGCGGAAAGCCTGTTCCAGTTCACCGTCGCTATGCACGTAGCTCTGTCCGTGGCCCGACGAGCTCATCAGCGGCTTCACCACGCAGGGGAAACCTATCTCGTCGGCCGCTTTGCGGAACTCGTCGAAGGTCTTGGCGTAGAAGTACTTGGCCGTGCGAAGCCCCAGTTCCTTGGCGGCGAGGTCGCGGATGGCCCGCCGGTTCATCGTGTAGTTGACCGCCCGGGCACTCGGCACCACCTGTATGCCGGCCTTCTCGAAGTCGAACAGCCGCTCGGTGCGTATGGCTTCAATCTCGGGCACGATGATGTCGGGCCGATGCTTGCGCACCACAGCCTCAAGCGCATCGCCGTCGAGCATGGAGAAAACTTCCCGTTCGTCGGCCACCTGCATGGCCGGTGCGTTGTCGTAGCGGTCGCAGGCCACCACATAGAGGCCCTTGCGCTTAGCCGCAATCACGAGTTCCTTGCCCAGTTCGCCCGAGCCCAATAAGAGAATTTTTTTCATTGTAGTGGTTGGTTGTTAGGAGATGTGGTTAGGAGTTAAAGGGAGTTAAGGAGTTAAAGGGAGTTAAGACGTATGCCTTATAGCCAAGAGGCTGACGGCTTAACTTCTAAAATGATAAAAAAGTCAGTGAAGAGCTGTTGTCTTAACTCCCTTTAACTCCTTAACTCCCTTTAACTCCTCAAACATCATCATATCTCCCCATGCTTGCTGTCGGCATACATCATGTCGTAGTATTTCTGATAGTCGCCCGATGTCACCTCCTTGATCCACTGCTGGTTGTCGAGGTTCCATTTGATGGTCTTCACGATGCCGTCGGCAAACTTGGTCTCGGGATACCAGCCCAGTTCGTCCTTGATCTTCGTCGGGTCGATGGCATAACGTTGGTCGTGGCCCAAGCGGTCGGCCACGTGGGTGATGAGACTGTCGTTGATCCAGTCAATGCGTATGTCGCCGTGGTCGTCGAGCTCCTGCTTCTTGAGCACCTTGCGCAGCTCCTTGTCGCCGGCCATCATGTCGTGTATGGTCTTGATGGTGAGCTTCACGATGTCGATGTTCCTCATCTCGTTGTGGCCTCCCACGTTGTACACTTCCCCTTCGCGGCCCTCGCGCACCACCATGTCGATGGCCTTGCAGTGGTCTTCCACATAGAGCCAGTCGCGCACGTTGGTGCCCTCGCCGTAGACGGGCAGCCGTTTGCCCTCAAGAATGTTGTTGATGATGAGCGGAATGAGCTTCTCGGGGAAGTGGTAGGGCCCGTAGTTGTTGGAGCATCGGGTGATGCTTACGGGCATGTGGTAGGTGTCGCGGTAGGCCATGACAAAGAGGTCGGCACTCGTTTTCGAAGCCGAATAGGGACTGTGCGGACAGAGCGGAGTCTGCTCGGTGAAGTAGCCTTCGGCCCCCAGACTGCCATACACCTCGTCGGTGGACACCTGATGGTAGCGTTTGCCGGCCTTCCATGTGGGGTATCCCTGCGCGTCCTTGCCCGTGACCCAAGCCCGTCGGGCTGCGTCGAGGAGGTTTTGCGTGCCGAGGATGTTCACGCTCAGGAAGAGTTGCGGGTCTTCGATGGAGCGGTCTACATGGCTCTCGGCGGCAAAGTTCACCACATAGTCGATGTCGTGCCCGGCAAAGAGGCGGTCGGCCAGTTCGCGGTCGCGTATGTCCCCCTTCACGAACAGGCAGCGGCGGTCGTCGATGTCGTCCTTGATGGTGCCGAGATTGCCGGCGTAGGTGAGTGCGTCGAGAACGATCACCTTGATGTCTTCGTCCCGGTATTTCTTGTAAAGCAGGTATTTGATGTAGTTGGAACCGATGAAACCTGCGGCACCGGTCACTAAGTAAGTCTTCATACGGATATGTTTTTTTATTATTATTTTATTTTAGAAATAAAAGGTGGCGGCGGGAGTCGGCATCCGTTTCGCCCGTCAGGAGTCAAAGGCAACGGTCTCGTTGCTTGGGTGTGTTGACAGCTTTCCCCCTCCTTGCCTTGCATCCGGAAGTGCCTCTACGCGTTCCTTTTCAATATGATAACTTCACAATCGGTGAATTTATTGCCCTCGATGGTCAGTCTCACGAGACTTCTGTCCTTCTGCCAGCCCTGCAGTCCGGCTGCCCCGGGATTGATGTGGAGCAGTCCGAGTGCTTTGTCGGACATCACTTTGAGTATGTGCGAGTGCCCCGAGATGAAGAGGTTGGGCGGCGAGGCATAGATCATGTTGCGTATCGACGGGTCATACTTGCCCGGATAGCCGCCGATGTGCTTCATCAGCACATCCACATCCTCGCATTTGAAGCGCAGCGTCTCCCGGTAGCGGCTGCGCAGGTCGTATCCGTCGCAGTTGCCCCACACGGCCCTGAACCTCGGGCGCATGGCCTCGAAGCGGTCGGCCAGTTCGATGCTGCCGATGTCGCCGGCGTGCCATATCTCGTCACACTCACCCAGATGTTCCTCGTAGCGGTCGTCCCAATAGCTGTGGGTGTCGCTGATGATGCCTATTGTCTTCATGCGTGCCTTGTGCCTATATTGTCGTTTTCGGGGTCATGCCGAAGCGCCGTCTGATGAAATCGGCCACAAACACGCCCGTCTCTTCCACTCCCAGCACCGACGAGTCGATGCACAGGTCGTAGCTCTCGCTGTGTCCCCAGCGCTTGCCCGTGTAGTAGTTGTAGAAGGCCGCGCGTTCCTCCTCCTTCTCCTTGATGAATTTCCGCGCCGCGGCCCGGTCGATGCCCTGCCGCTTGCACACGCGCTGTATGCGCCGGTCGATGTGGGCCGTGACGAAGATGTTGACCACATTCTGCCGGTCGCGCAGGATGTAGTCGGCCGCCCGCCCCACAAACACGCAGCTGCCCTCGTCGGCCGCCTTGCCGATGGCTTCGCTCTGAAACAGGAAAAGACTCTCCTGCGAGAGGTCGTTCTTATAGAAATTGTTGTCGCTCACAAACGGTATGTGGGTGTGGAACAGCGAGCGGAGGAATCCCCGCTGCTCGTCGTGCTGCTCGAAAAACTTCTCCGAGAAGCCGCTCTCCTTGGCCGCGAGGTTGAGTATTTCCTTGTCGTAGAACCGGCAGCCGAACTCCTCGGCCAGCTGTCTGGCGATGATATGCCCGCCGCTGCCTATCTGTCTTCCGATGTTAATGATGATGTTCTTCTTGTCTTCCATAGGTCAACGCTTTATGTTGTTTCTTGAATTTGCGCATATACACCGCCATCACCCACGCCGCCAGCAGCGCCGAGAGGAAGTCGCTCACGGGCATGGCATACCACACGCCGTCGATGCCGAACACCTCGGGCAGCACGGCGAGCAGCGGCAGCAACAGCAGCAACTGGCGCGAGAGACTGAGCAGGATGCTGATCTTCACCTTGCCGATGCTCTGGAAGAAGTTGGTCACCACCATCTGGTAGCCGATGATGGGGAACACCAGCATGAGGATGCGTATGGCCTTGATGGCCAGCCGGATGAGTGTGGCGTCGGTGGTGAAGAGGCGGGCGCAGTAGTAGGGCAGCAGCATGGCGATGAGCCAGCCGGCGGTCATAATCACCGTGGCAAAGACGATGCCGAGCTTCAGCACCCCCATCGTGCGGTCGAGCTTCTGTGCCCCGTAGTTGTAGCCCACGATGGGTTGCATGCCTTGGTTGATGCCCATGACGAGCATCACGAACATGAACCCCATGCGGTTGGAAATGCCGTAGGCACCCACGTCCAAGTCGCCCCCGAAGTGTACCAGCTGCTGGTTGATGAATATCACCACCACGCAGGCACACACGTTCATGGCAAACGGCGAGATGCCTATGCCGATGATGTTTTTCACCAGTTCGGCCCTCAGCCCGTAGATGCCGCGCTTCAGGTGCAGCAGCTGCCGCTTGTCGCTGAACAGCCACATCTGCCACGCCAGCGCCATCATCTGTGCCAGAATGGTGGCATAGGCCGCCCCGCGGATGCCCCATCCGAAGACCATGATGAAGAGATAGTCGAGCAGGGTGTTCATCACCACCGTGAAGATGGTGGCATACATCGCCTGTCGCGGTTTGCTCGCCGCCCTCAGCACGGCGTTCATGCCGAAGTAGGTGTGCGAAAACACGTTGCCCGCCAGAATGATTTCCATGTAGTCGCGGGCGTAGGGCAACGTGGCGTCACTCGCCCCGAAAAACCGCAGGATGGGGCTCAGAAAGAGCAGCGTGAGCAGCGTGAAGCCGATGCCGATTATCAGGTTCAGCGTCAGGGTGTTGCCAAGGATGTTTTCGGCCGTCTGATAGTCTTTCTGTCCGAGCTTCACGGAGATGAAGGTCGAGGCCCCCACGCCCACTGCAGCGCCGAACGCACTGGCCAGATTCATGAACGGGAACGTGATGGCCAGTCCCGAGATGGCCAGCGGACCCACCCCCTGACCGATGAAAATGCTGTCTACGATGTTATAGAGCGAGGCTGCCGTCATGGCCACAATGGCCGGCGTGGCATACTGCACGAGCAGCTTGCCCACCGGTTTGGTGCCCAGTTCGAGAGTCGCTTTTTTGTTGTCCATAGTGCAAAGGTAAGAAAAAATCTTGATACATAGTTTTATTTAAAATTGAAAAATTCAAAGATTCAAAAATTCAAAGATTTAAAAGAACGGAAAATCAAGAGATGAATCTGCCGTTTGCTTTCCGTCTTTCTTCCCCCTTCCGCCGTCCCGGGAATGTCAAACTATTTGTCCGTTTTCGCGCCCTGTGCTTGCGATATTTTCCGGCGATGCTTCCGCGGCTTCGCACACGCGCATTTCAGCAAAGTTTCCAACCCTCTGACATTCAACGGATTGACTTTTCTTGACATCACGGGAAGGCTTGATAAGATTGTCAAACGGGCCGAACGGACGGCTGAAAGAGGCCCTTTGAACGGGTCTCTCCGGCTCTTTGGCACTGTCGCTCGGCCTGTTTGGGCGCGTGAGTGTGGCCCTTTGATATGGGCGGTTGGTCTTTATGGGCCGACGGCAGTGGTTTCCCGGTCTTTTCCGGTCGCTACCTCGTGCTGGTTGAAGCGTTTCAGATGAAAGCTTTTTGTCAAGAAAAAGTAGCGTTTGGCGATTTGAAACACAGTGTGAGCCGGCCCGCGGGCAGCGTGAAAGCGGGCGGTCGTGGAGTGGTGGGGCATAAAAACGAAACAGCCTCGGAATCACTTCCAAGGCTGCATCTATCTATTCTGATACATTTATTTGCAGAAAGATGAGCGACTCTTTCGCTCTTTTGTTATCCTCAATCTTTTGTTACCTTAACTAAAGCCTATCGTCTGAAACAAATCTTTAAACCTAATAACTAAAAACCTAAATGTACTTATTACTAACCTAAACAATCTTATTATAACCTCAAATCTGTCCTATTGATGATGCAAAGTTACGCTTTGTGTACGAACACACCAAACTTTTCCTGCAAAATCTGCCTCTTTTTAAGCTATTTTTGATATAGATCATCTCCCTTAAACGAATTTTTGCTGCACAGCATGTGAAAGTAACACTTTTTACAGATTGCCGGAGCTGCCGTGCCCCCGCCACCCTCGCGGTTTCCGGCACGCAGAAGCGCAGCGTAGGGGGAGAGCGCGAGAAAAGAATTATTTTCGTTAATCTGCCGATTTTCTGCTGATGTTACAGCGAATTGTCGTATCTTTGCAGGAAGTGAAAAGAACAGACATGAAAAGAGATATAATCGGGAAAATCATCGTGGCGGTGGGCCTGTTGCTCTGGGCGGCAGCACTTCCGGCACGGCAGGCCGACGGTGCCGGAAAGATTTCCTATCCCGGAGGGCGGTGCCGGCTCTATCGTGTCAACCTTGCCGACAAGCAGGGCTGCCCGTTCTCGCTGGCAAGGCCGGAGGAGTTTCTCTCGCCGCGCGCGGTGGAACGGCGCAGGCGGCAGCGGCTGGTGGTCGACTCGACCGACCTTCCGGTGTCGCCCGTCTATGTGCAGGCTGTGAGGGAACGGGGGCTCGATGTGGTGGGCCGGAGCAAGTGGAACAACACACTGCTCGTGCGCGTGGCGTCGGAGAAGCAGTTGGCCCGGCTCAAGGAGCTGCCTTTCGTGGTGCGGATGACCAAGGTGTTCACCGCCCCCGACTCGGTGGACAAGCGCGTGCGCTCGTCGTTTCACAAGGAGTTTAACAAGTGGGACAGTTCCACAGCCGACGAATACGGCAGCACCCGCGAGCAGATAGACAACCTCAACGGCCGACGGCTGCACACCGCCGGTTTCCGAGGCGAGGGCAAGATGATAGCCGTGCTCGACGGGGGCTTCATGAACACCGACCGCATACCCGCCCTGCACGAGGTCAAAATAGCCGGTTGTGCCGACTTTGTGGTGCCCCGGTCGGGCAACATGTTTCAAGAGATGGAGCACGGCACGATGGTGCTCTCGGTGCTGGCGGCCCGGGTTCCACATTATTATATAGGTACGGCTCCGGAGGCCACCTACGTGCTCGTGCGTTGCGAGGACGAGCAGACGGAGAGTCTGGCCGAAGAAGACTACTGGGCCGCAGCCGTGGAATATGCCGACTCGCTGGGCGCGGATGTCATCAACAGTTCGCTGGGCTACCACGGATTCGACGACCGTTCCACCGACCACACCTATGCCCAGCTCGACGGCGAACAGTCGTTCATCTCACACACGGCCTCGATGCTTGCCGGCAAGGGCATCGTGCTGGTCAACAGCGCGGGCAACGACGGCATGGGCACGTGGAAGAAAATCAACTGCCCGGCCGATGCCCGGGACATCCTGACCGTCGGTTCCATCAGTCCCAACGGGGTGAATGCCCCCTTCAGTGCCGTAGGGCCCACGGCCGACGGGCGCGTGAAACCCGACGTGATGGCCTTTGGCAGTCCCACCTCTGTCATCACCGGGCGCGGTTCCATCATCAACGACATCGGCACGTCGTTCTCCGCCCCGCTCATAGCCGGCATGGTGGCCTGTCTGTGGCAGGCACTGCCCGACAAGACGGCCCTGGAGATAGAAGACCTCGTGCGCCGTTCGGCCCACAACTATGCCCACCCCGACAACGTGTACGGCTACGGGCTGCCCGACTTCTGGAGTGCTTACGTGAACGGACGGGGGGAGAAAACGAAAAAATGAATGCCATGAAGAAACCTCTGTCGCTATACGAACTGAACGCGCTGGTCAGGGAGACCATCGAGGTGGACATGCCGGACAGCTACTGGGTGCAGGCCGAACTGTCGGATGTGCGCGAAAGCTACGGCCACTGCTACATGGAACTCATACAGAAAGACGAGGCCTCGCGCACCCCGATAGCCCGGGCACGGGCCAACTGCTGGCGCAACCGCTGGATGCTCATACGCCCGGCATTCGAGCGGCTCACGGGCCAAGGGCTGCGCTCGGGCATGAAAGTGATGCTGCAGGTACACGCGCAGTTTCACGAAAACTTCGGCTTCTCATGGATAGTCGACGACATCGATGCCACCTACACGATGGGCGACATGGCCCGCCGCCGGCAGGAAATCATTGCCCGGCTGAGGGCCGAAGGCGTGTTCGACCTGCAAAAGGAACTCCGGCTTCCGCTCTTCACGCAGCGCGTGGCCGTGGTGTCGAGCGCGTCGGCTGCCGGCTATGGCGACTTCGCCGACCAGTTGGCCGCCAACGACTACGGCTTCCGTTTCCACACCGAACTTTTCGCCGCCACCATGCAGGGCGAACAGGTGGAGCAGAGCGTCATCGCCGCACTCGATGCCATCAACGCACGGGCCGGAGAGTTTGACGTGGTGGTCATCATCCGTGGCGGCGGGGCCACCAGCGACCTTTCCGGTTTCGACACCTTGGCACTGGCCGAGAATGTGGCCAACTTCCCCCTGCCCGTGATCACGGGCATCGGACACGAGCGCGACGAGAGCGTGCTCGACATGGTGGCCCACACGCGGGTGAAGACTCCCACGGCCGCGGCAGCCTTTCTGGTGGCGCGGTTGGCCGATGTGGAGGCCCGCATCGATGGTGCCGGGGAGCGCATGGTGCGCGTGGTGCGCCTCCGGATGGAGCGGGAGCGTATGCGGATAGACAAGCTGGCATCGGCCATTCCCCTGCAATTCTCACTCGTCAGGAGCCGCGGAGAGGCCCGGCTCAATGTCTTGCAAAGCCGGTTGGTGCAGTTGGTGGACAACCGGTTGGAGCGTGCCGCCCACCGGCTGCAGCTCGTCGGGCGCGACCTTCAGCCACTCTTGGAGCGCCGTTTGCAGGCCGAGACCCACCGGCTGGCCCTGCTCGGACAGCGCGTGGAGGCCCTCAATCCCGACCGCTTGCTCCGCCGGGGCTACAGCATCACGCTGCACGAGGGCAGGGTGGTGCGCGACCCGCGGCAGCTCTCGGCGGGCGACATGATCGAAACGCGGCTGGAGAAGGGCATTTTGAAATCGAGAATAGAATCTTAGCATATATGGAAAAGAATGTGAAATATGAGGAGGCCGTGCGCCAGCTGGAGGAAATCGTGGCCAAGATGGAAAACGACGAGTATGACATTGACGAACTGGCAGCCAACCTCAAGACTGCCCAGCAGCTCATCAAGCTCTGCCGCGACAAACTCACCAAGACCGATGCCGAAATCAAGAAACTCTTGCCGTGAGGGGAGAGGGGCTCGAAGGTTCATCGCGAATAATTGCGCAAGAAGGGCAAAAAAGTGCGAAAAATGTTGCAAAAATGTTTTAAAATACTTACTTTTGCAAGCATATTCGATTAAAATATTTTGATTATGAAGAATTTAGACTGGGCTAATCTGTCGTTCGGATACATGCCGACCGACTACAATGTGCGCTGCTACCATCGCGACGGCAAGTGGGGTGAAGTGGAAGTTTGCTCCGATGAGTATCTCAAACTGCATATCGCCGCCACGAGTTTGCACTACGGACAGGAAGCCTTCGAGGGACTGAAGGCCTATCGCTGCGCCGACGGCAAAGTGCGCGTGTTCCGCGTCGAAGACAATGCGGCACGCCTGCAGAGCACCTGCCGAGGCATCCTGATGCCCGAAGTGCCCACAGACCTGTTTGTGGAGATGGTGAAGAAGGTGGTGCGCCTCAATCAGGAGTGGATTCCGCCCTACGAGAGCGGTGCCACGCTCTATGTGCGTCCGCTGCTCATCGGCACCAGTGCGCAGGTGGGCGTACACCCGGCCACGGAATATCTCTTTATGATTTTCGTCACCCCCGTAGGCCCTTACTTCAAGGGAGGGTTCTCCAGCAACCCCTACGTCATCATACGCGACTTCGACCGCTCGGCGCCGCTCGGCACGGGCATGTACAAGGTGGGCGGCAACTATGCGGCCAGCCTGCGCGCCAATGACATCGCCCACCGGAAGGGATATGCCTGCGAGTTCTACCTCGACGCGAAGGAAAAGAAATACATGGACGAGTGCGGGGCAGCCAACTTCTTCGGTATCAAGAACAACACCTACGTCACTCCGAAGTCGACCTCTATCCTCCCGTCCATCACCAACAAGAGTCTCATGCAGTTGGCCGAGGACTTGGGCATGAAGGTGGAGCGCCGGCAGATTCCCGAGGAGGAACTGGCCACATTCGAGGAAGCCGGAGCCTGCGGCACAGCGGCTGTCATCAGCCCCATCTCCTACATCGACGACCTCGACACGGGAGCACACTACGACTTCGGGGCAGAGCCCGGTCCGATGTCGCGCAAGCTCTATGACACGCTCCGCGGCATCCAATACGGCACTGTGGAAGACAAGCACGGTTGGACCACCGTCGTCATCGAATAAACCGCCCATGCCGTTGTCCCATCGCCAAGATAAGGCAACGGCATCTTGTTTTGATTCATTTATTTTCAAACTTTATAATCATTAAAACTATGGATTCAATTTCCGCTTACAAAAATCGCGCCTTGGCCTCATTGGACAAGGGCTGGAGCACACCCGTCATCTGCACCTTGATTTATTATATCATCACTTTTGTCGTGGCCGGCGTCATGGGCAACAAAGACTCGTCCGTGGTGCGGCAGACTGTCGGTTTCCTGTTCTATTTGGGCCTCATTCCCCTCGGTTGGTCATTGCAAGTGCTCTTCCTTGAGTATGTCCGCGAAGGCCGCACGCAGGTAAACTCGCTCTTCCTCGGATTCAAGAAGCCGTGGCTGCCCAAGAGTTTCCTTATTCCGTTTCTCGTGGGTATCTACACCGTACTTTGGACACTGCTGCTCATCATCCCCGGTATCATCAAGGCCTACTCCTACGCCATGGCCCCTTACGTATTCAAGGACAATCCCGAAATAAGTTGCGACGATGCCATCAAGGAGAGTATGCGCCTCATGGACGGCCACAAGCTGCAACTCTTCCTGCTCGACCTGAGCTTCATCGGTTGGGTTATTCTTGCCTCTCTCACCCTCGGCATCGGCTTCCTCTGGCTTGTTCCCTATTGGCAGACCACCCGTGTACATTTCTATGAGGACCTGAAGAAGGAGATGCCGGCAGCCTGACGGTACTTCCTGCTGTGTAATAACGGATGGGTGACGATGCCCATCTGGAAAGATAGTGATGCCCCCTTGACGGATTCGTACCGTCAAGGGAGTATTATCGTCTATGGAGAAACACAACAAAAGGGGCTAAAAGTTGCGTATTTCACACTTAACTCGTACCTTTGCAGCAAAAGAAACAGAACGATGGGCAAAGGAAAATTAGCTAAGTTTGCAGAGATGGAGACATTCAAGAATGTCTTTCAATATCCTTTTTCGGTGATTGACAACGTGCCGTTTGAGATGAAAGGCCGTTGGCGCGAAGATTATTTCCACAACGACAATCCCATTGTGCTCGAACTGGGATGCGGCAAGGGGGAATATGCCGTGGAGTTGGCACGCCTCTATCCCGACAAGAATTTTATCGGGGTGGACATCAAGGGAGCCCGTATGTGGACGGGAGCCAAACATGCGCTGGAGGCCGGTCTTGGAAATGTGGCCTTCCTGCGCACCAACATCGAGATCATCGACCGCTTCTTCGCTCCCGGCGAAGTGCAGGAGATATGGCTCACCTTCTCCGACCCGCAGATGAAAAACCCGCGCAAGCGTCTCACATCCACCTATTTTATGAACCGTTACCGCCGTTTTCTGACAGACGGAGGATTAGTTCATCTCAAGACCGACTCCAACTTCCTGTTCACCTACACCACTTACATGGCCGGCGAGAACAGCCTGCCTGTGGCTTTCCGCACCGAAGACCTCTACCATGAGGAAGGTCTCGACGAGGAGACGCGCCGCCTGCTCGCCATCCAGACCTACTACGAGTCGATGTGGATAGAGCGCGGTCTCAACATCCGCTACATGCGCTTCGCCTTGCCTCATGCAGGCGAGCTGCATGAGCCTGATGTCGAAATTCCGCTCGACGAGTACCGCTCCTACCACCGCTCCAAGCGTACGCCGAAAGAGACGGGGAAGTGAAAGAGAAGCGAAGCCGGGGGCGAAGCTTTTATTTAATGAATATTAACGCCTGCGTGTAACATTTGTTACCGCAGGCGTTTTCGGTTTTGTCTAATTTTGCCGTCGAATTATACAAACAACAAGAATTACGACGAACATGGAGAATCAAATGTTTTGTTTTCAGTGTCAGGAAACAGCCAAGGGAACGGGTTGCACCGTTCGCGGCGTGTGTGGTAAACTGCCCGAGACCTCTCGTTGGCAAGATTTGTTGCTAAGCGTGGTGCGCGGCGCGGGTACAATAGGCCATGCGCTCAGCGAAGCCGGTGTGGCTTACGATAAAGTGCCGGTGGGCGACATGATTGTGGATGCCCTTTTCACCACCATCACCAATGCCAACTTCGATGACAGTGCCATCCTCGAAAAGGTGGATCGTGCCATTGCCATCAAGAAGCAGCTGCTGCTCATTGCCAAGGACAAGGGCGTGAGTCTGCCCGACTATCAGGAGGTGAAGTGGGGAGGCGAGAAGGCCGACTATCGGGCCGAGGGCGACCGCGAGGGCATTTTGCGCAACGAAGATGCCGACCTGCGCTCGCTCAAGGAGCTCACCGTGCTCGGCCTGAAAGGTATGGCCGCCTACTATGAGCACGCTTCCCATCTCAACCAGCGCAACGAGGCCATCATCGACTTCATGATGAAGGCCCTCGGCATCATCAGCGACCCATCGGCCAACATGGACACACTGCTCGCCACGGTTCTTGAAACAGGCAAGTTTGGCGTGGATGCCATGGCCCTGCTCGACAAGGCCAACACCACTGCCTACGGCAATCCCGAACTCACACGGGTGAACATCGGCGTGGGCAAGAATCCCGGCATCCTCATCTCCGGCCACGACCTGCGCGACATCGAACAACTGCTCCAACAGACCGAGGGCACCGGCATCGACATATACACCCACAGCGAAATGCTGCCGGCGCACTACTATCCGCAGTTGAAGAAATACAAGCACCTCGTGGGCAACTACGGCAACGCGTGGTGGAAGCAGAAGGAGGAGTTTGCCAGCTTCAATGGCCCCATCGTGTTCACCACCAACTGCATCGTGCCCCCGTCTCCATCGGCCAATTATAAGGACCGTGTGTTCACCACCAATGCCTCCGGCTATCCCGGTTGGAAGCACCTCAAGGCCGATGCCAACGGGCGGGTGGACTTCTCCGAGGTGATAGAGCTGGCCAAGACCTGCGAGGCTCCCACCGAGATTGAGCAGGGAGAGATAGTGGGCGGTTTCGCCCATGCGCAAGTGTTCGCTCTGGCCGATCAGGTGGTGGAGGCCGTGAAGAGTGGTGCCATCAAGAAGTTTGTCGTGATGAGCGGTTGTGACGGGCGCATGAAAGACCGCAACTACTACACCGACTTTGCCAAGGCTCTGCCCAAAGACACGGTGATTCTCACCAGCGGTTGTGCCAAATACAAATACAACAAGCTCAATTTGGGCGACATCAACGGCATTCCCCGCGTGCTCGACGCCGGCCAGTGCAACGACTCCTACAGTTGGGCAGTGGTGGCCCTGAAGTTGAAAGAGATTTTCGGTGCGGCCGACATCAACGACCTGCCCATCTTCTTCAATATCGCTTGGTATGAGCAGAAGGCCGTCATCGTGCTTCTCGCCTTGCTCCACCTCGGGGTGAAGAACATCCACATCGGTCCCACGCTCCCCGCATTTGTGTCGGAAGGCGTGCTGAAAGTGCTCGTTGAGAACTTCGGACTGGGCACCAATGCCACCGTAGAGGAAGACATCAAGAACTATGTGCTCGCCTAATAGGCCGGCTGTCGGAAATTCAGATTAGTCAATCGTTTCCAAATCTTTATAAGAACAGGATTAGATTCCGGGGTGCGCCAAGTTGTTGGCGCACCCTTTTTGCATTATAGACGAGGGCGGAGATAGTCCGGTGTTTTCATCATCGACTTGTATTCCTGCGAAAAGAAATAGCTTCACAGAAAAATTCGCATCATTCGGGGCATTCGCCGAAAGAAATGATAAATGTCGGCGAATGCTCCGAATGATGCGAATTGCAGGAGCCTTTTACCTTTTTAATTCTTGAATCTTTGAATCTTTTAATTTTTGAATTTTTCAAAGTTCCATCACCGCCGTGTAAAGCCCCGGGAAAGCTGCGGCGATGTCGTGCGGCTCCTGCTTGAAGATGCCGAAGAGGGCACTGCCGCTGCCACTCATCTGCGCATAGACCGCCCCAAGGTCGTAGAGCCGTCGCTTGATGTCGGCCAGCATGGGGTGCATGGCGAAGATGGGCTTCTCGAAATCGTTGGTGAGTTCATCCCGCCACGTGGCGATGGGCTGCCGGCAGATGTCGCGGCAACATTTGGCCGGTTGTGCCGGCGTAATGCGGCTGTAGGCCTCGGCCGTGCTCACGGCGATGTCGGGCTTCACCACTGCCAGCCTGTAGCCCCCGAGATTGCCCTTGGGGCCGTCAACCGGAGCAAGGATTTCGCCGATGCCCGTGGCGTAGGAGGGCATGGCTGTGATGAAAAACGGGCAGTCGGCCCCCAGACGGGCGGCGTATCGCTCCATCTCGGCGATGCCGATGTTGAGCCGGAAACGCTCGTCAAGCAACCTGATCATATAGGCACCGTCGCTCGAACCGCCCCCTAAGCCGGCTTGCGAGGGTATGCGCTTCACGAGATGGGCATGGACACGCGGCAGCGAGAAGTCGGCAGCCAACAGATTGTAGGCCTTCACCACCAAGTTTTTTTGCTCGTCGCAGTCCACGGCGTTGCCCGTCACCTTGAGATCGCAGTCCACCTCGCTGGGAAACCTTTCGTCCATGCGCCTGATTTCGAGCGCGTCGCAGAGTGGGATAGGGTAGAACACCGTTTCTATGTTGTGATAGCCGTCAGGCCGCCGGCCCACAATATTGAGGCCGAGATTGATTTTGGCATTGGGAAATGTAATCATAGTCAAAGTTGTTTATTCTTGTGCAAAAATAGCAAATTATCGAGAAATAAGGTATATCGTCTCCTCGTTTTTTTACATTTCATGACAACATTGAACCATATATAACCCAAATGGCCGGATACGCTTGGTGCAGTTGAATGTTTTGTCAGGTCAAATCCATTATCATGTTTTTCCGTATCTCACATTTTTATCGTAACTTTGTCCCGACAATTCAAACGACATGCCTGAAAATAAATCAAACAAGACGGGGCGGCGGCGTGCGCAGACCCCGATAGACAACACCTACGGGCATCTGCCCCCGCAGGCTCCCGACATCGAGCAACTGGTGATCGGAGCACTCATGGTGGACAAGGATGCCTTTTCGGTGGTGGCGGAGATACTGCGCCCGGAGACGTTTTATGATCCCCGCAACCAGAAGATATACGAGGCCATCCAAACCATGAACATGGAGGAGAGGCCGGTGGACATCATGACCGTCATCGAGGAACTCAAGCGACAGGGCACCTTCGAGAGCGTGGGCGGTGCGCCCTACGTGCTCGACATCAGTCAGCATGTGGCCTCGTCGGCCCATGTGGAATATCATGCGCAGATATTGGCGCAGAAATTTCTCGCCCGTCAGCTCATCCATTTTGCCGGCGAGATAGAGACCAATGCCTACGACGAGACGGTGGATGTGGAGGAACTGATGCAGCACGCCGAGGGTGCGCTCTTCGAACTCTCGCAGAAGAACATGCGGCAAGACTACACGCAGATAGACCCCGTGATAGCCGAAGCGGAGCGAATACTTATGGCTGCGACCAAGAACAAGGGGGGACTGACCGGTGTGCCGAGCGGATTCACCGGGCTGGACGACATCACGAGCGGGTGGCAGGCTTCCGACCTTGTGATCATCGCCGGCCGACCGGCCATGGGTAAGACCTCGTTCGCGCTGAGCATCGCCAAGAACATCGCCGTGGACTACCGCGAACCCATCGCCTTCTTCTCGCTCGAAATGAACAACGTGCAGTTGGTGAACCGCTTGATTTCCAACGTGTGCGAGATTTCGGGACACAAGATACTCAGCGGTCAGCTCGAACCTCACGAGTGGGAGCGCTTCGACAAAAACCTGCGAAAGCTCACGGGAGCACCCATCTATGTGGACGACACGCCGGGTCTCTCGGTGTTTGAGCTGCGGACGAAGGCCCGCCGACTGGTGAGGGAAAAAGGGGTGAAAATCATCATGATAGACTATTTGCAGCTGATGAATGCCAGCGGTATGCGTTTCGGCAACCGACAGGAGGAAGTGTCCACCATCTCCCGCTCGCTCAAGGGGCTGGCCAAGGAACTCAACATCCCTATCTTGGCATTGAGCCAGCTCAACCGAACGGTGGAAAACCGTGAGGGCATCGACGGCAAGCGGCCACAGCTGAGTGACCTCCGCGAGTCGGGAGCCATCGAGCAGGATGCCGACATGGTGCTCTTCGTTCACCGCCCCGAGTATTATCACATCTATGACGACGGCAAGGGCAACGACCTCCACGGCATGGCCCAAATTATCATAGCCAAGCACCGTAAGGGTGCCACGGGCGACGTGCTGCTCAACTTCCGCGGGGAGTTCACCCGCTTCCAGAACCCCGAAGATTCGTCCATCGCTCCCATGCCGGGCGGTGGCGGTGAAATCATCGGCAGCAAAATCAATGGCGATGATCCCTTCGGTGACCTGCCGCCTGCGCCCGATGCCGATTTTCTGAGATGATGGCTTCGGCCGCTCAGGCGGTGCTTAACGGGAGAGGCATCCGGATAGATGACTGTCAAACTATTTATTCGTTTTCGGCCTCTGTGCTTGCAATATTTGCAACCGACGGCCCGTTCGGCGTAAATACGCGATTTTGGCGGCTTTTTCAAAACGCTGATATTCAACCACTTGAATTTTGTTGACACGATATTAGGCCCGAAAATAGGGCTGAGAGGGCCCAAACGGGCTTGCGAAATGGCCACAGTTGCACGGCAACTGTGGCCATTTTGGCTTTCAACTGTGGCTCTTTTGCAAGCTCGATGGGCCCGAATGAGGAAATCTGTGGGCTTTTCCGACGGTTTAAGGCAGGTTTTTCGCTCTGGTTGGAGAGTTTTTACAGAGGTGCTTTTGTTGATATTATTCGTCACAGCCCGCTGCTTGCAGAGACTTCCTTCAGCGTTTTTCATCGGGTATGTGAGCAACACACAGATTTGTTTCCCATCAAATATCAGCTGTCTCTTATGGCTTCCTTTCCAAAGTCGGAAGTGATCGAAATCTAAAGTTCATAAAACAAGTCCTCTGCCGTTTTTAATTGCGTTTCTCCAGCCTTAGCATTTATCATTTCTTGCAAGGCATGGCGCAACTTTACAGCAAATTTCTTTTGGTTGCTACGAAAGTCTTTTGTACCTATTATCATCATGGCGGTTTCCTTTAATTCCATTGCAAAGATAGCCAATTTGGTCGCAAAAATGGTAGCCATTTAAGGAATATTTATCAAAAGACAGGTAAAGAATCTAATTCTAATGCGCCCATAAATTGCCTCTTTATAATGAAAAGTGGGGTGAGAAATGAAGAATTATTTAATTTTTGATTAAAAAAGCAACAATTTGTTTGCATTGTTCCGTAAAATCCATTACCTTTGCATCCGTATTTCAACGAAAAGACAAGATGAACAATATTCAGAGCATACTAAACCTTATTATTCGAATTCGACTGCATCGGGTGGCCGGAAGTGATAAGGTGTGCATATAGCTCTGAGAGACTATACATCCAAGCCTTTCTCACTTCCGTGGAAGTGTGGAAGGCTTTTTTCGTAGTTTGCGGATGGAATCGAGAGTACATATATATAATAAAGGTATAGAATCATGAGCGACAGATTATTCATTTTTGACACGACACTGCGCGACGGTGAACAAGTGCCCGGTTGCCAGTTGAACACGGTAGAGAAAATACAAGTGGCTAAGGCACTGGAGCAGTTGGGCGTGGATGTGATAGAGGCGGGCTTCCCCATTTCGAGTCCGGGCGACTTCAACTCGGTGATAGAAATATCCAAAGCCGTGACTTGGCCCACCATCTGCGCGCTGACACGTGCCGTGGAGAAAGACATCGACTGCGCGGCCGAAGCCCTCAAGTATGCCAAGCACAAGCGCATACACACCGGCATCGGGACGAGCGACTCGCACATCAAATACAAATTCAACTCCAACCGCGAGGAAATCATCGAGCGCGCCGTGGCCGCCGTGAAGTATGCCAAGAGATATGTAGAGGATGTGGAGTTCTATGCCGAGGATGCCGGGCGCACCGACAATGAATATCTCGCCCGTGTGGTGGAGGCCGTCATCAAGGCCGGAGCCACAGTAGTCAACATACCCGACACCACGGGCTACTGTCTGCCCGAGGAGTATGGGCACAAGATAAAATACCTGATGGAGCACGTGGACGGGGTACACAAGGCTGTGCTCTCCACCCACTGCCACAACGACTTGGGCATGGCCACGGCCAACACCCTGCAAGGTGTGCTCAACGGGGCGCGGCAGGTGGAGGTGACGATCAACGGCATCGGCGAGCGCGCCGGCAACACGTCGCTCGAAGAGATAGCCATGATACTCAAATGCCACAAGGGCGTGGGCATCGACACCAACATCAACACGACGAAGATTTGCCCCACATCGCGCTTGGTGTCGAGCCTGATGAACATGCCCGTGCAGCCCAACAAGGCCATCGTGGGGCGCAACGCTTTCGCCCATTCGAGCGGCATCCACCAAGACGGCGTGCTCAAAAACGTGCAGACCTATGAAATCATCGACCCCAAGGAAGTGGGACTCGACGACAACGCCATCGTACTCACCGCCCGTTCGGGCCGCGCCGCACTGAAATACCGGTTGCATGTGAACGGTGTGGAGGTGGAAGACGAGGCCAAACTCGACGCGCTCTACAAGAAATTCCTCGTGCTGGCCGACAAGAAGAAGGAGGTGACCGACGACGACATCCTCGTGTTGGCCGGAGCCGAATCGGCTGAGGGCCACAGCGTGAAGCTCGACTACCTGCAAGTGACCACGGGCAAGGGCGTGAAGAGCGTGGCCAGCGTGGGCCTCGACATCAGCGGACAGAAGTTTGAGGAGTGTTCGACGGGCAACGGCCCTGTAGACGCGGCCATCAAGGCACTCAAGCGAATAATCAGAAAGAACATGACCCTTAAGGAGTTCACCATTCAGGCCATCGACAAAGGGTCGGACGATTTGGGCAAGGTACACATGCAGGTGGAGTACGACGGCCACGTGTACTACGGTTTCGGGGCCGACACCGACATCGTGACGGCTTCGGTGGAGGCCTACATCGATTGCATCAACAAGTTCAGAGATTGAAAACGCAATAAATACAAAGAAAGATTATGAACACATTATTCGACAAGATTTGGGATAAGCATGTCGTGCAGATCGTGGAGGGCGGGCCTACACAACTTTACATCGACCGCCTCTACTGCCACGAAGTGACTTCCCCGCAAGCCTTTGCCGGGATGCGCGCCCGCGGACTGCAATGCTTCCGTCCGGGGCAGATATTCTGTATGCCGGACCACAATACGCCTACCCACGACCAAGACAAACCCATTGAAGACCCTGTGTCGAAGAAACAGGTGGACACGTTGTCGAAGAATACGGCCGACTTCGGGCTGACTCACTATGCCATGAACTCGAAAGACAATGGCATCATCCACGTGGTGGGCCCCGAGAAGGGTCTTTCCCTGCCGGGCATGACCATCGTGTGCGGCGACTCCCACACTTCCACCCACGGGGCCATGGGAGCCGTGGCTTTCGGCATCGGCACATCGGAGGTGGAGATGGTGATGGCCTCACAGTGCATCTTGCAGTCGAAGCCTAAGTCGATGCGCATCAGCATCAACGGTAAGTTGGGCAAGGGCGTGACGGCCAAAGACGTGGCCCTCTATCTGATGACCGAACTGACGACCTCCGGGGCCACGGGCTACTTTGTGGAGTATGCCGGCGACGTGGTGAAAGACATGACGATGGAAGGCCGGCTCACACTGTGCAATCTCTCCATCGAGATGGGGGCCCGGGGCGGCTTCATCGCTCCCGACGAAACCACTTTCGAGTATATCAAGGGGCGCGAATATGCTCCGCAGGACGAGGAGTGGGACCGGGCCGTGGCCTACTGGAAGACACTCAAGAGTGGGGAGGATGCCGTGTTTGACAAGGAACTGACCTTCGATGCGGCCGACATCGAGCCCCACATCACCTACGGCACCAACCCCGGCATGGGCATGGGCATCACCGGACACATCCCCACGCTCGCCGAGATAGACGATGCCGGACAGGCTTCTTTCAAGAAAAGTCTCGCCTACATGGGCTTTCAGCCGGGCGAAAAGCTCCTCGGTCACCCGATCGACTACGTGTTTCTCGGGGCATGCACCAATGGGCGCATCGAAGATTTCCGCGCTTTCGCCTCCATCGTGAAGGGGCGGCAGAAGGCCGAAGGGGTCACGGCATGGCTCGTGCCCGGTTCGTGGCTCGTTGACAAACAGATACGCGAGGAGGGCATCGACCGCATTGTCGAGGCTGCGGGGTTCAAGATCCGACAGCCGGGATGCTCTGCCTGTCTGGCCATGAACGACGACAAGATACCTGCCGGCAAATACTCCGTGAGCACCAGCAACCGCAACTTCGAGGGCCGTCAGGGCCCCGGTTCGCGCCCCTTTCTGCCTTCGCCCCTTGGGGCTGCGGCTGCCGCTGTCACGGGAGTCATCACCGATCCGAGAACGTTAATGGAATAATTATGGGAGTCAAAGGGAGTTAAGGAGAAGTTCCTTGAGCGATAGCGAAAAAAGGGGAGTTAAGACAATAGCTCTATTGCCGAGGGTAGTTAAGCCTTTGGCAATCTTTTGTCTTCTTTTCCTTTTATGTTCTCCGTTCATTCAAGAGATGGATAGTTGTCTGTAACTCTTTTAATTCTTTAATAATAAAGATTCATTAGTTATGGACTATTGTCTTAACTCCCTCTAACTCCTTAACTCCTTTAACTCCTAATCAAAAACCTCAACCCAATGAAACAGAAATTTGACATCATCACCTCCAGCTGCATTCCTTTGCCGTTGGAGAACGTAGATACCGACCAGATTATCCCTGCACGCTTTCTTAAAGCCACCGACAAGGAGGGCATGGGCGACAACCTCTTCCGCGACTGGCGGTACAACGCCGACGGCACGCCCAAGAAAGACTTCGTGATGAACGACCCGAGCTATTCGGGCGTGATACTCGTGGCCGGCAAGAACTTCGGTTCGGGATCTTCCCGCGAACATGCCGCATGGGCCATCGCCGGTGCGGGCTTCCGCGTGGTGATAAGTTCGTTCTTTGCCGACATCCACAAGAACAACGAACTCAACAATTTCGTGTTGCCAGTGGTGGTGACCGAAGACTTTCTTAAAGAACTTTTCCAAAGCATCGAGGCCGACCACAAGACGCAAGTCAGGGTGGACTTGCCCAACCAGACCGTGACCAATCTGGCCACCGGGCGCAGCGAGCAGTTTGAAATCAACGCCTACAAGAAGCATTGCCTCATGAACGGGCTCGACGATGTGGACTTCCTCGTGCAAAACCGCGACAAGGTGGAAAGCTGGGAGGCGGCCAACAAATGACGAATACAAGCGAAGAAAGGAAATGCTCAGCTATGAGTGAATATGACAAAACGGGCATGGCCGGCCGGCCGGCCATAGAAATCATGGACTCGACCCTGCGCGATGGCGAACAGACGAGCGGTGTGTCGTTTCTGCCCCATGAGAAACTCGTCATCGCCCGCAAGCTGCTGAAAGATGTCAATGTAGACCGCATCGAGGTGGCTTCGGCCCGCGTGTCGGACGGTGAGAAGAATGCCGTGTCGATGATATGCCGCTATGCCGCCAACAACGGTATGCTCGGGCGCGTCGAGGTGTTGGGCTTTGTCGACGGACACCGCTCCATCGACTGGATCAAGGAGTGTGGCGGCAGAGTCATCAACCTGCTCGCCAAGGGTTCGTTGAAGCACTGCACGCAGCAGCTGAAGAAGACTCCCGAGGAACATGCGGCCGACATCCGGAGTGAGGTGGCCTACGCGCTGGAACAGGGATTCACCGTGAATCTCTACCTCGAAGACTGGTCCAACGGCATGAAGGACTCGCCCGAATATGTCTACGGGCTCATGGATGCCTTGCAGGGGGCGGGCATCAGGCGTTTTCTGCTGCCTGACACGCTCGGCATCCTCAATCCGTTGCAGTGTGTGGAATACCTGCGCAAGATGCTCAAACGCTATCCCGACACCCATTTCGACTTCCATGCCCACAACGACTACGACCTCTCGGTGAGCAATTCGCTGGCTGCCGTGCTCAGCGGAGCCAAAGGCCTGCATGTCACGGTGAACGGTCTGGGCGAGCGTTGCGGCAATGCGCCGCTGGCCAGTGTGCAGGTGATACTGAAAGACATGTTCCATGCCCATACCAACATCCATGAGGAGATGCTCAACGACGTGAGCCGGTTGGTGGAGGGGTACAGCGGCATTGCCGTGGCTCCCAACACGCCGGTGGTGGGCAGATACGTGTTCACGCAGGTGGCCGGGGTACATGCCGACGGCGACAACAAGGACAATCTCTACTGCAACGACCTCGTGCCCGAACGTTTCGGTCGCCATCGCGAGTACGCGCTTGGCAAAAATTCGGGCAAGGCCAACATCGTCAAAAACCTTGAAGACCTCGGGTTGGAACTCACACCCGAACAGACTAAGGCTGTGACCCGGCGCATCACGGAGTTGGGCGACAAGAAGGAGCTCGTCACGCAGGAGGACTTGCCCTACATCGTGAGCGACGTGCTGAAACACAGTGCGCCCGAAGACAAGGTGAAACTCGTGAGCTACATGGTCTCCACATCCTACGGGCTGAAGCCCATCGCCAGCCTCAAGGTGGAGATAGAGGGCCGTGAGTATGAGGCTGACTCTACGGGCGACGGCCAGTATGACGCTTTCGTGAAGGCGCTCCGCAAGATCTACCGCGATCGGTTGGGCAAAGATTTCCCGCTGCTCGACAACTATGTGGTGAGCATTCCGCCGGGCGGCCGCACCGATGCGCTCGTGCAGACGGCCATCACATGGCGCTTGGGCAACCGCATCTGGCGCACCCGCGGTCTTGATGCCGACCAGACCGAAGCGGCCATCAAGGCTACGTTCAAAATGCTCAACCAGTTTGAAAACAACGTGGGGGAGACCGAGGAGGGAGGATCTTTGGGGAGTTAAGGGAGGTTTCGTATGAAGGAGTTAAAGGGAGTTAAGACAATAGTTCTATTGCTAAGGGTAGTTGGAAGCATTGACTATCTTCTGCTCTTTTTCTCCATTTATTCAAGCTATGGACTATTGTCTTAACTCCCTTTAACTCCTTAACTCCCTTTAACTCCTTTGAAATATTAACCATCAAACAACAATATATGAAATTAAACATTGCAGTGCTGGCCGGCGACGGCATCGGGCCAGAGATTATGAAACAAGGTGTAGCCGTGATGGATGCCATCGCAGCCAAGTACAACCACACGTTCACCTACAACGAAGCTATTTGCGGTGCCCACGCCATTGACGAAGTGGGCGATCCGTTCCCCGACAACACGTTCAAGGCGTGCATGGAGGCCGATGCCGTGCTCTTCGCCGCCGTGGGCGACCCGCGTTTCGACAACAACCCCACGGCCAAGGTGCGCCCCGAACAAGGGTTGCTGGCCATGCGCAAGAAGCTGGGGCTCTTTGCCAACGTGCGCCCTGTGGCCACATTCGACTGTCTGCTCCACAAGAGTCCGCTCAAGGACGAACTGCTCCGCGGGGCCGATTTCGTGGTGATTCGCGAACTCACGGGCGGCATGTATTTCGGCGAGAAGTATCAGGACAACGACAAGGCCTACGACACCGACATCTACACGCGTCCGGAGATAGAGCGCATCTTGAAAGTCGCTTTCGAGTATGCCATGAAGCGCAACAAGCATCTCACCGTAGTCGACAAGGCCAATGTGCTGGCCAGTTCGCGCCTGTGGCGGCAAATAGCCAAGGAGATGGAGCCTCAATATCCCGAGGTGACCACCGACTACATGTTCATCGACAACGCTGCAATGCGTGTGCTCACCGAACCCACGTTCTTTGATGTGATCGTGACCGAGAACACCTTCGGTGACATCCTCACCGACGAGACCTCCTGCATCACCGGTTCAATGGGGCTTCAGCCCTCTTCGTCGTTGGGCGAGCACACGCCGCTCTTCGAACCCGTACACGGTTCTTGGCCGCAGGCAACCGGACAAAACCTCGCCAACCCCCTTGCCCAGATTCTTTCTGCAGCCATGTTGCTTGAGCATTTCGGGCTCACCGAGGAGGGACAGACCATCCGCAAAGCCGTTGATGCCAGCCTCGATGCCAATGTGCGCACGCCCGAAATACAGGTGGAGGGTGGTGCCCACTACGGCACGGAAGAGGTGGGGGCTTGGATTGTCGACTGGATAGCCAAGCACTGATCCTCGGCAGCCGGGAGGAGAAACGTATCTTCGCCTTCCGGCTGCCCCAACATCAAGTCTTGGACTTTCTTCCCAAGCAAGCTTTATACGATCATGCCAAGAGGCTGCACCCAACAGAATATGGATGCAGCCTCTTGGCGTTTGGTAATTCCTCCCCACAACATTCCGTTTCCACCCTCCTCATAAATGGTATAAAGCCCCATAAGGCCCATATATCAAGAAGGTGGGGAAAGGGGAGAGGGTCGTTCCCGAAGGAACTTTCTAAACTTAGCTGTGCGACAGATCGCGCAGTTTCTTTCTCAATTCCATTGCCTTGCGTATCTTTTTCAAAGCCTCCTTGCGCTGCTTTTCTTCCTTGCACAACTCCTTGTACTGCTTCTTAAAATCGGTGTACTCTTTTTTGGCAGCCTTCATTTTCGACTTGGTATCGCTGACCTGTTTTTTTATAGCATCATAATCGGCAGCGGCTGTCTGTTCCATGGAATCAAGTTGCTCCTGGGGCATGGTGCGATACTGTACGTCTTGTGCAAATACCGGCTGTGTACCGATACCCATGACGGCAAACAGTCCAATCAATAAAGTTTTCTTCATACGTTGTTATTTTATTAAATCCAGTAATTTTGCAAATATACACATTATTTTGATATTTGCAAAGCTAAATGACTTTTTTATACTTTTTTCTGCTTAAGTGAGGCGTTTTGTCCCTCCCATTACAAAAGGGCCGATGCTGTGTATGAGCAATACGTGTGCTCATCTTCCACCCAATATCGGCAACTTTTGGTCGTCCTGCAAAGGAAAAACAGAAAGCCCCAATGCCATCAAGTGAGCATTGGGGCTTTATTGTTTAGTTGTTTTGATAAAGTTGCCTACTGCGTTTCCGCATCCGACTTGCGAATCCTAAAGCGGAGGCAGCCTAAATGGTTCTCCTCCCGAAAAGGGGAAGGAAGGGAAAAATCAGCAAACCTTGTGAGCTCCCTGACCAATCACCACATCGATGACTTTCGGCTCTTTACCGTATTTGGCGGCAAATTTGGCTTTAGCATCAGCTGTGAACTGGTCGTAGAGTTCGTCTTTGACGAGGTTGATGGTGCAACCTCCGAAGCCGCCTCCCATGATGCGGGAACCGGTCACGCCGTTGGCCTTGGCCAAGTCGTTGAGGAAATCGAGTTCCTCGCAGCTCACCTCGTATTCCTTCGACAACCCTTCATGGGTTTCATACATCTTTTGACCTACGGTTTCATAATCGCCACGGTCGAGGGCATCGCAGACGGCAAGCACACGGTCTTTCTCGCCAAGCACGAAATGGGCACGGGAATAGTCTTCCTCGCCGACTTCGGCACGCACCTCTTCGAGTTGTTCCCAAGTGCAGTCGCGCAGGGTTTCAAACTTGGCTTCGGGGTGCTTGGCAGCAATATGCTTCACCACGTTTTCGCAAGAGTTGCGGCGATCGTTGTAGGGCGAGCCCGCCAGTTCGTGCTTCACGCAACTGTTGATAAGCACGAGGCGGTAGCCTTTGGGTTCGAAGGGGAAGTATTCGAAGTCGCGCGAACGACAGTCGAGGCGCATCAGCTTGCCTTCCTGTCCGAAGACGCTGGCAAACTGATCCATGATACCGCAGTTCACACCCACATATTTGTGCTCGGTGGCCTGTCCGGCAAGCACCATATCCCACTTGGAAACCTTGTTGTCGCCGAACAAATCGTTCAGGGCAAAGGCAAAGCAGCTCTCAAGTGCCGCACTTGACGACATGCCTGCACCGAGGGGAACATCGCCGTAGAAAGCGGTATTGAATCCCTTCACGGGCACACCGAGGCCCTTCATCTCCTGCACGATGCCATAGATGTAGCGTGCCCAGCTGGTGCGGGGGCCCTCGGGGTCGTCCACCTTAAACTCCACACGGTCTTTCAGATCGATGGAATAACACATCACTGTGTTGGTGCCATTGGGGCGCAACTCGGCCATGATACCTTTGTCCACTGCCCCGGGGAAAACAAATCCGCCATTATAATCGGTGTGCTCACCAATCAGGTTAATACGACCGGGCGACATGTAGATGTTGCCGGTTTTGCCGTCAAAGTGCTTGATGAAGCGACTTCTTACATATTCAATATCCATGATAGTTATAGTAATTAGGTTTTGTTAATCAACGGGAATGTCCTTGTTCACATTCTTGCAGCCCGCAAGGGCATAGTAGAACATGTAGCCCATAGCCACAAGAGGAACGAAATAGCTGATCATGTAGCCGGTTTTGTCGGCAATGAAATTCTGGATGAGGGGCAGCACACCACCGCCTACCACCATCATCATGAAGATGCCGGATGCCTGAGCCGTGTATTTGCCGAGTCCCTCCGTGGCCAGATTGAAGATGGATGCCCACATGATGGAGGTGCAAAGACCGCAGAGCACGAGCAGCAGGGCACTTACGGGCACAACTGTCAGTTCAAACGAAGAACCAGTGAAAAGCGGCATGGAGGTGGTGACAGTCTTCGGGATGAGGATGGCCAACAGGATGAGCACCATGCCGGTGCCGGTGGTGGTGAGCATCATTGTGCGGGAGGAAATCTTGTCGGCAATGAAACCGGAGACAAAACGCCCCACCAGCATGAGCAACCAATAGGTGCCGGCCACGAAACCGCCAATGGCAGCAGCATTGGTCAACAGGCCTGCGCCCTTCTCCGTGGTGTCGGAAATGTAGAAATTGAGCGTGCCGGGAATGCCGACTTCAACACCTACATAAACGAAAATGGCAATGACACCGAGCACACAGTGGCGGAAACTCCACGGAGAATGCTCGAAGACGGTCTCTGCCGTGGTCTTTCCCATCTCAGGATCCTGAATCGGGATGAAAGAAAGGATGATGAAAGCACATGCAAACACGCCCATGGCGATGTAGAGCACGAAGTTGACATCAGCCATTTGGGTGCTGGCGGAGACGGTTCCGATAAGCGCACCCACAAGCATCGGAGTCAGCGTACCGGAAAGCGAGTTGAGCGTACCGCCGATGAGATTGAGCTGGTTGCCACGGTTGCCACCGCCACCGAGCAGGTTGAGCATCGGATTGACCACCGTATTAAGCAAGCAAACCGAGAAACCGGAGATGAAGGCTCCCAACAGATAGACATAGAAACCGGTCATACCGCCGGGGAAACCGGACAGATACTGAATCAACACGCCCACAAAGCCCACACCAATGCCAAGCATGGCAGTCTTCTTATAGCCGATGCGAGTGAGCAGTTTGCCGGCCGGAATGCCCATAAACAGATAGGCAAAGAAGTTCATGAAGTTACCCATCATACCCAACAGGTTGCTACCGCCGATTTCGGGTTGGTTTTTCCACACCACGCCGATAGGAGCAGCCAAGTTGGTCACGAATGCAATCATTGCATAAAGAAACATCATCGTGATGATGGCGATGATGCTTCCGTTCTTTTTAGAATTTTCCATTTTATTGTTTTGGTTATTATTTGTCTACGCCAAACTTATAGATGGTTTTCTGAGTGTATTCCTGCCCGGGCTTCAAGATGACCGACGGGAAATAGGGACGGTTGGGAGAATCGGGGAAGTGCTGGGCCTCGAAACAGATGGCCGAGCGTCGTGGAAAGGTGGCTCCGTGCTGTCCTTTGTAGCCGTCGGCCCAGTTATCGGAGTACACTTGCACGCCCGGCTCGGTGGTATAGACCTCCATCGTGCGTCCGCTGGCGGGATCCTTGATGCGTGCGGCAAACGAAAGTTCGCCCTCCTCCCGCTTGTTGAGCACGAAGCAGTGGTCGTAGCCATGCCCGTTGCGTATCTGTTCGTTGTCAGCATCTATGTCGCGTCCCACCGGTTTCGGCTGGCGGAAGTCAAACGGAGTGCCCTCCACAAAGCGTATCTCGCCCGTCGGGATAGACGTGGCATCGATGGGAAGATAAAAGTCTGCATTGATTTCACAAACCAAGTCGTCGATCGTCGGAGTGGGATTGGCGATGCCTGCGAGAGAGAAAAAGGCGTGGTTGGTGAGGTTGATGATAGTTTCCTTGTTGCAAGTGGCCAGATATTTGATAACCAATTCGTTATCGTCTGTGAATGTGTAGGCCACCCATACATTCACTTCGCCCGTGAAGCCCTCTTCACCGTAGGCACTTGTGTATTTGAGCACCACAGCATGGTCGTTCACCTGATTGGCTTCCCAAACACGGGCATGGAATCCTGTGGGGCCTCCGTGGAGGGCATTGGGGCCGTTGTTGACTGCCAGATGGTATTCCTTGCCGTGGAGTGTGAACCGTCCTTCCTTGATCCTATTGCCGAAACGACCGATGAGTGTGGAAAGATAGGGCTCCGGCGAGTTGATGACCTCCTTGATGTTGTCGTGCCCCTGCACCACATTGGCCGGCTTTCCATCTTTGTCGGGCACCATGATTGCAACGATGGCACCACCGTAGTTGGTGACAGCCACTTCATTTCCCACACTGTTTCTCAGGATGAAGAGATCTGTATTTTTTCCGTTGATAGTGGTCTGAAAGTCTTCGCATTTCAGACCACAGAGGTTTTGCGTTTCGTTTGTGCTCATAATATTTAAGTTTTTAGTTACTTGACCAAGTCTTCAATCAAACTTATATCATAGTTGCAAAGTAACTAAAAATAAACGAAAGCCGCAAATGAAAAGAGAAAAATCACACCATTTGATGAGTTAAAAGTATTTAACTGAACTTTCGCAAGTTCAGCGTAACTATTCAGCGATAATGAACGTTGAATATCAAGAACTTATAAACGTGATATTGCGAAAAAAGGCTCAAAATGACATTCTTTACCAAAATTTGTATGTGTCTGTTTATGTAACTTCTTGATAATCAATAGTGGCTTATACGCCTTATCGCTGAATAGTTACAGTTCAGCAGGAGTTAAAGGAGTTAAGGAGTGAAAGGGAGTTAAGACAATAGTCCTTCTTCCTAATGCAATGAAGCAGTCAATCAATAAAGGCTGTTGTCTTAACTTCTAACGAGCGAAGCGAGTGCTAACTCCCTTTAACTCCTTTAACTCCTAAAGTTGAGCTTGCGAAACTTAAATATTTAATGATAAGATTATCCTGCCTTGGGGAGTGCCAGAAGGTCGGCCACCACATAACTGCTCCCGCCCACAAAGATGAAATCTTCCGGAGAGGCATCGGCCAAAGCCTGTTGCCAAGCCTCTCCCACAGTGGCATAACTCCGCCCGCGGAGCCCGATTGCGGCTGCCTTTCCGGCCACCTGTGCAGCCGGGATGGCGCGGTGGGAGGAGGCCTGTGTCCAATAGAAATCGGCCTCACGGGGCAGCATGGCCAATATCCGGTCGATGTCTTTGTCGTCGACCATGCCGAACACGATGCGCAGCCGGCGACAGGGCTGCGCCTTGATTTGCCCGACGAGATAGTTCCAGCCGCCCACGTTGTGCCCCGTGTCGCATACGGCCAAGGGCCGCTCGCGCAGGCGTTGCCAACGCCCCATGAGACCCGTCAGGTCGCTCACGGCGGCGATGCCTTGCTCCACATCGCTTTCGGAAAGGGCGATGCCCTGCCGGTGAAGTTCTTCCACGGCTGTAAGCACGGTGTTCATGTTGGCTTCCTGATAGTCGCCGGAGAGTTCTCCGCACACCGTGCGACCATCGGACAACCGATATTCGCGGCCACCGCCGGGCAGCGCGACCGACGAGCGCACCACCGGAGCGTCTTCGGCGAAACGGATGGGGGCACCCACCTCACGGGCCCGGGCTGCAAACACGGGCCGGGTCTCTGCCGTGGTCTCGCCAATCACCACCGGCACACCTTTCTTTATAATGCCCGCCTTCTCCCCGGCAATCTTCGCCAGCGTGTTGCCGAGGAACCGGGTATGGTCGAACGAGATGTTGGTGATGACGGAGAGCAGGGGCGTGATGATGTTGGTGCAGTCAAGCCGACCGCCCAGTCCCACTTCGATGACGGCGATGTCAACTTGCTGTTCGGCGAAATACTTGAAGGCCAAGGCCGTGGTCAACTCGAAAAATGAGGGATGGAGGGGTTCGAAGAAGCTGCACTCCTGTTCCACAAAGTCGACAATTCGTTTCTCGCTGATACACATGCCGTTCACCCGTATGCGCTCGCGAAAGTCTACAAGGTGCGGACTCGTGTAGAGTCCCACCTTGCAGCCCGCGCTTTGGAGGATGGCCGCAAGCGTGTGCGAGCATGATCCCTTGCCGTTGGTGCCCGCCACATGGATGGTCTTGTAGCAACGGTGGGGGTGGCCGAAATGCTCGTCGAGTACCTGCGTGTTGTCAAGTCCTTCCTTATAAGCAGAAGCACCCACATGTTCGAAAACAGGGGTGCTGTCGTATAGATACCTGACCGTCTCGTCGTAAGTCATCATTTATCAAGTTAAAAGTGAGGAGTGAAGGGTGGGGGGCGTGGGAATGTCCTCGTGCGGCGACAGGAAACTTAGCTGAAGAAGTTCTTGAACCGCTCGAAAATCGTCTTCTTCGTCTCGCTGTCCCCTTTGAAGTTGTCGCTTTGCCGGAAGCTCTCGACGGCCTTACGCTCGTCCTTGGTGAGTTCTTTCGGCACGTAGACGCTGATATGCACCACCAGATCGCCGATGCCCGAGCCGTAGCCCTGAATGGCGGGAATGCCCTTGTGGCGCAGGCGGAGTGTCTTGCCCGGCTGCGTGCCCGGTTCGATGTTGATGGTGACGCTCTTGCCGTCGATGGTGGGGATAGACTTTTCGCCGCCCAGCACAGCCGTGGGGAAGTCAAGCAACAGGTTGTAGATGATGTCCTGACCGTCGCGCACGAAAGTGTCGTTGGGTTCTTCCTTGATGAGCACTTGTATGTCTCCGGGCACACCGTTGTGCTTTCCGGCATTGCCCTTGTTGGGCACGTTGACCACCATGCCCTCGGCCACACCGGCCGGAATCTGTATCTCGACCACTTCTTCGCCCTTCGTGACGCCCTCACCGCCACAATGCGGGCACTTGTTCTTGATCACCGTGCCCTCGCCGTGGCAGGTGGGGCAGGCCATCTGTGTCTGCATCATGCCGAGCATCGTGCGCACGGTCTTCACCGTCACGCCGCTACCCTGACACGTGGGGCACGTCTCGGCCCGACTGCCGCCCTCGGCTCCCGTGCCGTGGCAGTGGTCGCAAGTGACATCCTTGCGCACCTTAAACTTCTTGGTGACACCTGTGGCCACCTCCTGCAAGGTGAGTTTCACCGTCAGCCGCAGGTCGGCACCGCGATATTGCGGGCGTTGCGAGCGTCCGCCGCCGCTGCTGAAACCGCCGAAGCCCCCGAAACCGGAATGGCCGCCGAAGATGTCGCCGAACATGGAGAAGATGTCGTCCATGTTCATGCCACCACCTCCGCCGAAGCCTCCGAAACCGCCCTGCGGGCCGTCGAAGCCGAACTGGTCGTAACTGCGCCGCTTCTCCGGGTCGTGGAGCACGTCGTAGGCTTCGGCAGCCTCCTTGAACTTCTCCTCCGCCTTGGCGTCTCCCGGGTTGCGGTCGGGGTGATATTTGATGGCTATCTTGCGATAGGCCTTTTTGATTTCTTCATCAGAAGCGCTTCTGCTTACTTCAAGCACCTCATAGTAGTCTCTTTTCTGTGCCACCTTTTAGTCTGCTTTCTTGTATACACCTTTTCCCTTGCACAGACCGAGTCCGTACAGGGGAAAAGGCTTTTTCATTTTTTCAACTGTTCAATTTTCCACCTTTCATCATTGTCCCACGGCCACCTTGGCGTGGCGTAGCACCTTGTCGTTGAGCATGTAGCCCGTCTGCACGCAGTCGATCACCTTGCCCTTCTTGTCATCGCCCATACCGGGCACCATGGCAACGGCCTCGTGATAGTCCACATTGAAGTCCTTGTCGTCGGTCTCGATTTTCTTTACGCCCAGTCCTTCAAGGGTTTTATAGAACTTGTTGAAGATCATCTGCACCCCTTCGCGGATGGCCTGCGGGTCGTCGCTCTTGTCGGCCAGAGCCCGCTCAAAGTCGTCGAGCACGGGCAGGATGGCCGTGATGGCCTTCTCGCCTCCGTTGAGGATAAGTTCGGTCTTCTCCTTCAAAGTGCGCTTCTTGTAGTTGTCAAACTCGGCTATGGTGCGCAGCAGCTGGTCTTTCAGCTTGGCGTTCTGCTCGTTGGCAGCCTCCAGCGGGTCTTTCTCCGCGTCGGGTTCGGAGTGTCCTCCTTCGCCGCCGGTCGGCCCTTCGGCAGTGCAGGCCTCGCCTGCCGCCTCATCCGCGCCCTGTTGCGCGCCGGTTTCTTCGGTGTGCAGGGAGTCTTTCAGCTCCTCTGCATTGCCGTCTTCAATGTTTATCTTTTTTTCTTTTGCCATAATTTTAATAGAAAGTATTCACTTACATGACATTGCAAAAACTATGCCAAACCATACATGCCTGCCCGCTGCGCCTTGATCTGCTCGTCGTAGATGTAGTCGTCGTAGGACATGAGCTTGTCGATGGTGCCCTGCGGGGTGAGCTCGATGATGCGGTCGGCCACGGTGTTGATGAACTCATGGTCGTGGCTGGAGAAGAGCACGTTGCCCTTGAAGAGCACAAGATTGTTGTTGAAGGCCTGTATGCTCTCAAGGTCGAGGTGGTTGGTGGGCGTGTCGAGGATGAGGCAGTTGGCGTTCTGCAACTGCATTCTGGCTATCATGCAGCGCATCTTTTCGCCACCCGAGAGCACATTCACCTTCTTGAGCACCTCCTCGCCCGAGAAGAGCATACGTCCCAGATAGCCTTTCATGGCCACCTCGTTGCCCGGCCCGTACTGGCTGAGCCACTCCACGAGGTCTTTGTCGGTGTCAAAGAATGCTGTGTTGTCGAGCGGCAGATAGGCCGTGGTGATGGTCACGCCCCACTTGTATTCGCCTCCGTCGGCCTGCCTGTTGCCGTTGATGATTTCAAACAGCGCCGTCATGGCCTTGGGATTGTGCGAGAGAAACACCACCTTCTGTCCCTTCTCGATGTTGAAATTCACGTTGTCGAACAGCACCGTTCCGTCTTCATCCACCGCCTTGAGGTTTTCCACCTCAAGTATCTGGTTGCCCGGTTCGCGCTCCATCTGGAAGATGATGCCGGGATATTTTCGGCTCGACGGGCGTATCTCCTCCACGTTGAGCTTTTCGAGCATCTTCTTGCGCGAGGTGGTCTGCTTGCTCTTGGCCACGTTGGCGGAGAAGCGGCGGATGAATTCCTCCAACTGCTTGCGCTTCTCGTCGGCCTTCATCTTCTGGTTTTGAGCCTGACGCAGGGCCAACTGCGAACTCTCATACCAGAACGAGTAGTTGCCGGCAAACATGGTGACCTTGCCGAAGTCGATGTCCACCGTCTGTGTGCTCACGGCATCGAGGAAGTGGCGGTCGTGGCTCACCACGAGCACCGTCTGCTCCACGTTGCTCAGATACTCTTCCAGCCACTCCACAGTGTCGAGGTCGAGGTCGTTGGTGGGCTCGTCGAGCAGCAGGTTGTCGGGGTTGCCGAAGAGGGCCTTGGCCAAAATCACGCGCACCTTCTCGTTGTTGGAGAGTTCCGACATCTGCTTCTCGTGCAGACTCTCCTTGATGCCGAGGTTTTGGAGCATCTGGGCGGCATTGCTCTCAGCCTCCCAACCGTCCATCTCGGCAAACTTCAGTTCGAGGTCGGCCGCACGGTTGCCGTCTTCCTCGGTCATCTCGGCTTTGGCATAGATGGCCTCGCGCTCCTTCATGTTTTTCCACAGCGGCTCATGTCCCATGAGCACGGTGTCGAGCACGCGATAGGCATCATATTTGAAGTGATCCTGCTCCAAGATGGAAAGGCGTTCGCCCGGCCCCAGTTCCACGGTTCCCTTGTTGGGTTCCAGGTCTCCGCTGATGGCGCGGAGCAGGGTAGACTTACCGGCGCCGTTGGCCCCGATGATGCCGTAGATATTTCCGTGGGTGAACTTCAGGTTTACATCTTTGTAAAGCACTCTCTTTCCGAATTGAATCGCAAGATTCGTTACTGTTATCATTTCTTCTAATACCTTATTATATAATAAATTGGCTGCAAAGGTAGTAAAAAACGGGGACACGGCAAAATAAAACCCTCATAATTGTTTTCCCGTCGCTGAAAACGGAAGCCGGCAGAGAGGATAGGCCGCCCTGCGGCGCACCCGTCTTCGCCGGGTGGCGGCGTGGCGGGCGTAAAGGGGTGGAGCACAATGGATCATAGTATTCTTACTTTCATTTATTTTTCTTTTGTAATCTTCATTTTCTGAAAATAATATTGTATCTTTGTCTGCAAATAAATGGATAAGGAGTTGTAAAATGCAGAAGATAGACTCATACAGGCTCACAAGTTTGGAGGAGCCCACAGACGAGATGTTGCGGCAAATTATGAGTGAAGCGGCAGCCGATGCCAAGCGCAAAGGAGAAGATGCCCACAAACGCTATTTTGCCCAGTTGCGCAAGGATGCCATTGAGCAAAGCCGGTTGTGGTTTGGAGCCAACCCGAATGTTGCTGTTGCACAATGACGGACAGGCTACATAAACCGGTGCTTATCGTGATAGCCGGGCCAAACGGTTCCGGTAAAACTACGATTACCTCCAAAATACTACATCATGAGTGGTTGGAGGATGCAGTATATATCAACCCGGATATCATTGCCCAAGAGAAATTTGGCGATTGGAACGATAAGGATGCCATCATGAAGTCTGTGAAATATTGTGAGGATTTGCGGGAGGATTGTCTGACAAAAAAGAAGAGCCTTATATTTGAGACGGTTCTTTCTATACCGCAAAAGATCGACTACATAAAGAGAGCAAAAGAGGCGGGCTTCTTCATTCGCCTGTTTTTCGTCTCTGCAAACAGCCCTGCTATCAATGCTGCAAGAATTGCCAAGCGAGTCATGGAAGGCGGCCACGATGTGCCAATCCCCAAAATCATATCCCGCTACAATCGCTCTATCGTTAATTGCCACATAGCTTCTAAACTGGCAGATAGGACCTACGTCTATGACAATTCCGTAGAAAATGCCGAGGCCCAACTGCTTTTCCGCATGGTAAATGGAAAACTTGTTAGAACTTATGTCAACGCCATTCCCGAATGGGCACAAACCGTGTTGGGCACTGACAGTGGTACGGTCCATGTAAAAGGATAGAAGCAAGCATTGCAGGGAAATACGGAACCACCCCAAGGGGTTGTTAATACATTTTACCATAGATTTGCATTTTGCGCATTGATGTTGTATCTTTGCACCGGCAAGGGGAGCAGACAAGTGCTTCCCTTTTTTTAGTTTCCAATCCACCAAAAGCCCCCCCTGCAAGGGGGCTTTTCCACCTTGCTGCAGGCTGCCGCTCGGCCCGAATGGCTTTCTAAAAGGGCCTCTTTCAGCTTCTCATTCGGCCTCTTTTGCAGGATTGTTTGGGCCGAGTGAGAAAATTGATGGGGCAGATGGGCCGGATAAGGCAGATGGAACAGGCCGGAAAGATGGGCATGGAGAAAAGCCGTGTAAGGCTTTTTCTCAATCTTGGTAGGTTTCGTGCTATATACCATTTGGAAACAAGCACACCGGAAGAAAAGCATTGTATAAATTCTTTAATATCATTGTGTAAAGATAATGATTTACTGTGAGTTTCGCAAATCATTTACTTTCGATGATGACAACCTGCAATCGTAGGTCACTGCCATGAGCAATACTCCTTTTCCCGATAAATATTTCGTGTCGGCGAATAAAACGAATGAAGCGAATAAGGAGTAAGGAAGATAAATTCGCCTAATCCGCATCATTCGCCGAGGAATATAAACGTTGTCGGCGAATAGAACGAATGGAGCGAATAAGGGGTAAGGAAGATAAATTCGCCTAATCCGCATCATTCGCCGAGGAATATAAACGTTGTCGGCGAATAGAACGAATGGAGCGAATAAGGGGTAAGGAAGATAAATTCGCCTAATCCGCATCATTCGCCGAGGAATATAAACGTTGTCGGCGAATAGAACGAATGAAGCGAATAAAGAGTAGGTTTCGGTAAAGCCCCTCTTCCCCCTCACAAGGGGCACAAGCCCCCGTCGGCGAAGAGCCTCCTTAGCAGACTTTCTCCCGCGAGGCACTCCCCTCCTTCGGAGGGGCCGGGGGAGGCTTTCTCCCCCTTTCTACTTCTCCTCTTTCTTTTTCCCTTTCGCCGGTTTGGCCCGGTGCTGCATGTGCACCATCTTGTATTCGCGCGGTGTCATGCCCTTGAAGCGGAAGAAAGCCGAGTAGAACGACTGGCGGTTGGAAAAGCCCACCATGCTGGCGATTTCCTCCATGTTCACCTTCTCGTAGTGATAGTCGGAGAGGATGGTCATGGCCTCATCAATGCGATACTTGTTGACAAATTCTGTGTAGTTGCAGTGGAAACGCGTGTTGACCACAGCCGAGACATATCTCGTGTTGGTGCCGAGATCTTCGGCGAGTTTCTTGGCCGAATAGTCGGGGTCGAGATACTTCTTTTCCATTACGATGATGCGGAGGATGCCTTCCTGCAGCACATCCTTGGTGTGGGAAGGAACCAACGAGCGGTAGGCTGCGTTGACACCTTTCTTTTCTACGATATTATACTTAGCCATTTTTGAAATGTGATTGTTGATTTACCTGTCAAATTTATCCTGTCTATAATACAATGAGAGTTTGCCCGCCGATGGCCGGGCGCGACCTGTCTTTATGCAGGGATAGTGCAAATGAGACTAAGGGAGCCCGGCCCCTGATTGTCAAATATCATCTATCCTATGCAAAGATAGTAATTTTTTTGATACGACAATCCAAAAGCCTCATAAATGTTTAAAATATTCACATAAAAAAACATTTGACATATATCGCAGCCTGCTCCCGAAATGCTGTTTCGCAATATTTGTCATCGTCGCATTCTCTGCAGAGTGGGGGAGCAGCGAGAGCGGGAAGGGGAAGGACGGAATTTTCACCGACCGATTAAACCTTTTTTGTCGACATGCGTCTAAAATATGATTATTGTGGACATGCTTCCGGCACCGGTCCGCGACAAACAAAAACTTGACTATGAGCGAAATGGAAAAGATGCGGCGCGAGGAGCTTTACGACTTCTCCGACCCCGAGACAGACACAAGTATGAAGCATGCCAAAAAGGCATGTGCCCGCTTGCAGACGATGACCATCTATGACGATGACTACCGGGAGGTGATAGAAGACCTCATCCCCGGCATCCCCCGTTCGTCGGCCGTGTGCCCTCCTTTCCACTGCGACCACGGCCACGGCATAAGGCTTGGCGAGGGCGTGTTCGTGAACTATGGGTGCGTGATGCTCGACAGCGGACTCATCACCATCGGCAACCACACGCTCATCGGCCCCAACTGCCAACTCTACACGCCCCAACATCCCACCGACTATGTGGCGCGACGCAAGACGCAGGAGACGGCCCATCCCATCACCATCGGCGACGACTGCTGGTTGGGGGGCAGCGTGGTGGTGTGCCCCGGTGTGACCATCGGCGACCGCTGCATCATCGCGGCGGGAAGTGTGGTGACGCACGACATTCCGGCCGACTCGATGGCGGCGGGCGTGCCGGCCAAAGTAAAAAAGTCATTGAACGGGAAAAGAGGCTCCAAGTGATGCCATAACAGAAAGATAAACAGATGGATAAGAGGATTTCATCAACTAAAGGATAACAGGGAAGGGATGAAGACAGACAAGAAGAAACAGCTGCTGATGCTCCTCCTCTGCGCTGCGGTGATGGTGGCAGCGGCCATCCGGCGCGACGGCAAAGTGGCCGGACACCGGTTGGCAGCCGACAAGCAGGAAACCACAGTGCGGCAGGAACCCGACACCATGCGCAAGACAGCCGACGGAACAGTGGTGATAAACACCACCTATCTGGCTAAAGACATCAACGGCTATGGTGGCAATGTGCCACTGGAGATATACCTCAAAGGCGGAAAGGTGGCCGGAGTGAAGGCTTTGAAAAACTCCGAAACGCCCGATTTCTTCAACGAGGCGGCTGCGTTGCTCACCCGCTGGAACGGCAAGACCATCGAGCAGGCGCAAGCGATGAAGGTCGACGGTGTGAGCGGGGCCACCTTCTCCTCACGTGCGATTATAGGTAATGTGCGGCGCGGACTACAATATGCGGCCCGCAATGCCGTGGAGCCGTCGCTGCTCGACAAGCTCGACCTCTCGGCCAAGACGCTTGCCGGACTGGCGGTGGTGCTCATGGGGGCCATCGTGCCGCTCTTCGTGCGCAACAAGCGTTACCGGCTGGTGCAGCAGGTGCTCAATGCGGCGGTGCTCGGTTTTTGGTGCGGCACGTTCATTTCCTATTCGCTCGTGCTCGGATATCTCTCTGGCGGCATCGACCTGTGGGTGTCGCTCATCCCCGTGGTGATGCTCGTCACGGCATTCGTCTATCCCCTTTTCGGCAAGAAAAACTACTATTGCACGCACATCTGCCCTTGCGGGGCAATGCAGGAACTGGCCGGCAAGGTGCCCGCAAAGAGGTGGAAGATGTCGAAGACAGCCACAGCGCGACTCAACCGCTTCCGGCAAGTGCTCTGGGGCGTCCTCATGCTGCTCATGCTTACGGGGCTGTGGGCCGACTGGACCAACTATGAGATATTCTCGGCCTTCATCGTGGGCACGGCTGCGGTGGCGGTGCTGGTCATGGCTGCGGTGGTGTTGGTGCTCTCCGTGTTTGTGCCGCGCCCCTATTGCCGTTTCGTTTGCCCCACGGGCACACTTTTCAAGGTGGCACAAGGCTCGAAGTAGGGTAGCGTGGCCGGCTGCGGTCGGAGACCACCGGGACAACGACTAATTGGCAGAAAAACTGTCACCAACTCTTAATTTATTTTACATTTGCTGCCGTTTAGACAGTCTTTCACTACCAAACGTCAAGTACTCGGAACGGGCACAAAACTTGCTCCACTTCTTAGTGAGTCCGATGCTCCGAAAGGAGACCAAAGAACTCAAGGATAGACAAAGAACTAAAAGATAATTAGGAGGTAAAAGTTATGTTGTTTCCAGTATTAAAAACAAATGATTGGTTGGACAATGCGTTTAACGATTTCTTTGACACCCGCGCTTTGGGACGCATGAACGCCACGGCACCGGCAGTCAACGTGAAGGAAGATGAAAAGGCTTATACAATGGAAGTTGCAGTGCCCGGAATCAAGAAAGAGTTTTGCCGCATAGCCATCAATGACGACGGCGAACTGGAACTCGCCATCGAGAACAAATTGGAGCATAAGGAGGAGAACAAAAAGGAGCATTACCTGCGCCGCGAGTTTTCCTACACCAACTACCAGCAAGCCTACACGCTGCCCGACAATGTGGACAAGGAGCATATCTCGGCCAAAGTGGACAACGGTGTGCTGACCATCGAAATGCCTAAGATTGTCAAGGAACAAGCCAAGATCGGCAGACGCATTGAGGTGGGATAAGCGCAAGGTGTCAGGCGATAGCCGTTAGATGGTGGATGCCAAGAACTATCCGACAAATTGTAATAGAATGCAACGGGCGATTTTCCTTTCGGAGAATCGCCCGTTTTCTTTTATGGTTCCGCCAATGTCTGACACCCGACACCGGTCACTCTACAGCCCAAGCTGTGTTCGCCAACAATGTTAAAATCGAAAAATAATGGCCGGAATGTTTGGAGCGTATCGGTAAAAACACTATCTTAGCCCACAGAAATAGGAACCTGTTGAAGGTCAACCTAAAATTGACAAAAGGCCAGCCTAATAGGTAATGGCATCCGACAAAAGAAGTCGGAAAAAAGTTACAGGCGGAAGACAACAAAAAGTCTTCCGCCTTCTTTTGTGTTCGCTGTTTTTTTGTTACCTTTGCATCACTTTTTTCGCCTCGGGCGAGCACAAACTACTTTATACAATGACAGCTAACAAGGATAACACACCACACACATCTTCTACGTGGACAGAAGTCGGCTACAGTCCACTTTGCAGCAACCAGTTTTTGACCACACCGGTGTTCTTGCCGGGCGAAACGACTTTCTTCCTTTGCCGGGAAGACGGCGGGCGCAGACCGGTGAAACTCACTTTCGTCGTATTCAAGGCCCCCGATGCCGAAGAATGGGAAGACGATGCCATGGTGGGCGAGATGCTCGTGCAGGCACTTGGCGACGGCGATGAGGAGGTGGAGCCTGTCAGAGTGGTCAACCTGGGCATGCCGCCGGCCGAATTCATCCGGCTGGTGAATCAAACCGACGATGCTACGGTATTCAATATCAGCTGGCCTTACGGCGAAGTGGAGGTGGAAAAAGCCACCGTCACCGACGAGGGGTATCTCTTTCGCAAGGAAGATTTCGAGGCCGAAAAGGGTATCCGCTGCCGTCTTACACCATACGACGGGCATCCGTTCACCCTGACGCTGAAGATTCCGTTTGCCGGTTTTTCGCTCCGCAACGCCGATGGCAACGCTGTTTCCGGCGAAATGGAAGTGCCTTACGACGATGTGACGCGCTACACCTACGCCTTTACCGGCAGCGAGGCCAACGACCGCTTTTCCGTGTTGCTCGACGACGGGCGGCTCAACTATCTCTGTGTGCAGCGCGAGAATGGGCGGTTGGCCGTGCGCGATCTGCGCAACAAGTTGGCCGTAGTTGATGAAATCGGGGCTGAAGGACCGCTCAGCCAACTGCTCATGGGGGCACACACGGCCTTGGTGAAAAACCGGAACAACCGTTGGCGCATCTCACTGGCGGGCAGTCTGCCGGCAAGCGAACCTGTTCCCGAATGCGAGCCCACAGCCTTGGTGCGCTATGCGTTCGGTCGGCTCACGGCCGAAGAATCCGAAGGTGAAAACGACTTACTGAAACAGCTCATGCAGTTGGAGGCGCATCTCGGATTCCAATGGTTTTGGTTGAAGGAGGCCGACTGGAGTTTTGAGCATCTTGACGGACTGCTCGACATGGCCGATCTTGACGACAATCCGGAGAAGATGATGCGCCAGGCCTTGCTTTACAACCGTTTCGAGCGTTTCATGCACAAACTCACGGCATGTTCATATTCTGCCATGAAGCCGATACAGGGCGACCGGCTTCAGGCACGCAACAACAAACGCAAGATAGCCCGCTGCGTGAAACGCATTGCCAATCATCGCAGTGATGCCGGCAGCAGCATTGTCACGCCGCCAAACAGTTATCAAGACGATGCCGACGACAACTTCCCGAACGATGCCGGCAGCAGTCTTTGGGCACTGGCGGAGGCCGATCGCCGCGAAATACTCACGCTCTTCTCGACCTTTCATCGCGACTTCATCGAGGCTCTTGGGGCGTGACCGGTGCGCCTGCAAACCTATGTGGGGGATTGTCTTCATTCCCTCTCGTCTGCTATTTATCATAAGGCGCGTTAGCTGTATAGCCGGAAATACAGAAAGAGAAGTGGCGGCTTACCAATCATTTACCCCTTGCACAAGTGCTTGTTCCATCATTGGCGAATTTTGCCGTAGGCATGTTCGCCCGATAATGCCGGTGAGAATCCATCTCCGGAGGTGCCGGTTTCCAATCCGTTTGCTGCAAAGTCGTTCGCCCAACCGCCAACATCGGGAATGGTGCATGGCTGTTGCACGCATCGCGCGAAGACTTTGCACCACTTGTGCAAGGCCCATGCACAGATGGTGCAAGGGTCTCGCACAAAACATAAAACCGACAAACGACATCGCCCTCTTGCGAAAAACGAAATGCTGATGAGCCGGATGATGCAGAAGGATTGGCGCGATAGGCAGAAAGAATGCTTGCATATTCAGAAGAAAAAACGTAATTTTGCACGTAGAATCCGCCTCACACAGAAGCTTTATATATAAAAGGTGGAACGAAACTTCAACACGACAGGAAGATGCAAATACTTCTGGCATGTGCCAAAATCATGAATGACAGTACGCCGGTGGCGACTCCTTTCGTCACCCGGCCGCACTTCGCCGACGATGCCGGACGCTTCGCCGCCGAACTGAGCGGCTGGACCGTGGAAGAACTGGCGGCCGCCCTGCATTGCAGCGAGACACTGGCCAAAGAGACGAAAAAACGCTATTTGCAGTTTTTCGATGAGGGCGGACAGTTGCCCGCTGTGCTCGGCTATTACGGCCAAGCTTATAAATGTCTGCAAGCCGGGAGTTTTGACGAGGCGATGTTCCGTTTCGCACAAGACCATCTGTGGATCGCCTCCTTCCTCTACGGTCTGCTGCGGCCGCTCGACAGCATACATCCCTATCGGCTGGAAGGCAAAGTGACGCTCGAACAGGCAGGCGGCCTCAACATGTTCGGCTACTGGAAAAACCGGCTCACCGACTTGCTCATCGGGCGTGTGAAGGCCGACGACGGCGTGCTCGTACACCTCGCCACCGAAGAAATGGAGCATCTGTTCGACTGGAAACGGGTGCGCTGCGAAGTGCGCATCGTTCAACCGCAGTTCTTCGTCATTAAAAACGGCAAACTCAAGAATGTCACCGTCTACTCCAAAAGTTGCCGGGGAGCCATGACGCGCTTCATCATTGCCGGCGGACTGCAATCGCCTGAAGCATTGAAGGCATTCGAATATGAAGGCTTCGCTTTCACGGAAGCTTTCGGCGATGAGGAGCATCCGCACTTTATCGTCTGATGCTCGACCCACGGCTAAATCCTCACCGTGACAGCTTTCAGCCGTCAGGAATGTAAAATACTATAAAACTTTTCCATCCGAGGCATCATTTTAAGCCCTTGACGCATTGCGGTTTCGACTTTTTTATTTATATTTGCAACATGGCGTGATGGCACGAGCTGCAAGCGAGCAGCAATGTGTGGGAGCATCCCGCAGGCAAGTTGCCACAGCCGACGAAATGAAACTCAAAGTTTAACAGAACAGACTAATAGTCATTTACAACATGAGACACATTCTGTATTCGCTACTACCGCTGTTTTTTTCCGTTACGGCGTTCGCCGGAGAGATCAACCAACAGAAGGCGAAAAAGATTGCGGAAGACTTCATGGCTGCACGCGGCAAGAGCGTGGAAAGCCGACAACAGCCCCATAAGGCCATAAGAAGACAAAGCAACCGTAACACGCGGAAAACTTTTTATTATGTATTCAATGCCGCTTCCGGCGACGGCTTCGTCGTGGTTTCGGCCGACGACCGCACCACACCGATACTGGGCTACGCCGACAAAGGCTCGTTCAGGGAAGACAGACTGCCCCAAAATGCGCGGGCCTTCCTGCAAGGCTACATCGACGAAATGGAGCGTCTCGACACTCAAGGTACAAAGCCGGCAGTGGCGCAAGCCCCCTCCCGCCCCATCCGGGCCGGACTTCCAAATGCAGTGGAGCCACTGCTGAAAATGGAGTGGAACCAGTATGCCCCCTATAACGACCTGTGTCCCAACTACTTCACGTATGAGGGCGAACAGCTGCGCAGCGTGACAGGTTGCGTGGCCACGGCCGTGGCACAGATCATGAAGCATCACAGACACCCGGAAGCCACACTCACGGACATCCCTGCCCTGAGCTGCAAATATGTCACCGTAGACGGCGTGAAGAGCGTTTCGGTGCCCGCCATCGGGCAAGGCACACCTCTAAACTGGGACAAGATGGTTGCCAACCATGAGGAAGGGGCCACATCACAGGCGCAAAACGAGGCCGTGGCCACCCTCATGCGATGTGTGGGACAGGCCGTGGGTATGCGCTGGGGCCGCATCTCAAATGCCGGAGGCACAGGCAATGTGACCGACGCATTGAAGTATCACTTCGGATATGATGACGGCGTGCGCGTAGTTTATCGCAGCCGCACCACCCGACGGGAGTTCACCGACACCATCTGTGCCGAACTGGCAGCCGGCCGACCGGTGTTCATGGCGGCCTCCAACACCGGAGGCGGTCATGCGATGGTGATCGACGGATACACGGCCGACGGACTTTTCCACGTGAATTGGGGATGGGGCGGCAATGCCGACGGCAACTACGTGCTGTCGGTGCTCAACCCCGGCGACAACACGGGAGCCGGAGCCAGTCCCACAAGCGACGGCTATTCGCTCAACCAAAATGTCATCATAGGCATCCAGCCGCCCGACGGAGTGCCTTTCCACATCGACGAGACCAACGTGATGAGGAGTCATTTCTTCACCTTCAAAGAGGCGGAAAAGACCATCAGCTACGACTATTGGAATGCCACCTCGACCTCCATCGACGTGGAGTTCGGACTGGGGACGATAGCCCAAGACGGCTTCATCACACCCGTGTACACCTATTCGCACAAGGGTGTGGGTGCCACCAAGGGCTTTTGGGCATGGGACTTCTCGGTAGACGCCCTCTCGTCGAAACCCGGAGTGCATCGCGTGATTCCCATCTCCCGGCTCATAGGCACCACAAGGTTTTATCCCAATGTCGTGAATCCGCAGGAAAACTACACCGAAGTGACGGTGGCCGGCGACGGGACAATGCAGATGAGGCAGATGAGCGAACTCAACGACATCACCGTCGTACAAGTTGATTTCCCTGCCAATATGAAGCCCGATTGGCCGCAAAATGTCAAGGTGACCTTCGACCACAAAGGCAACGAAAGCTACCAGCCCGTTTACTTCTTTGCCAGCCGCACGCCCGACAAGGGGAAACCACGGAGTTGCACAGCCGTCACTTTTGCCAAAAACGGTCTTTCGGAGGGCTTGTTCTATTTCGTGCCCAACACCGAAGGGATGTGGAATTATTGGCTTTCACTTGACAAGGAGGGCAAAGACCCCTTCTGTTCGGGTGGCATAAGTGTGGGCGAGGGCAACGATCCCATTGAAGATCCTGAGAATCCGGGGCAGCCGCCTTCGCCGCCAGTGGAGCCCGACCCTCCTCTTATTCCGGAAGACCCGAGGACATTGGCTTTCGCCGGCCTGCACGTGGCAAATTCGGAAGGAAGCCACTTCTATGGCAGCATCATGGAGGCAAGCATCAAGTTGCTCAACCGCGACTCCATCGACTATCAAGGTATGTTCAAGGTGGCTTTGCTGCTTGATGTCAATGAGGTGGTCGGCATGAAAGATGTCCCCGTCTTCATGCCTGCCAACACGCATGGGGAGACTCACCGGTTCCATTTCACCGACCTTGAACCCGGACGTGAATACATCCTGCGCATCACCTTTGCCGATGGCCGGGAGTTTGCATGGAGTCCCGTCTACACCTGTGTGCCCAGTGTGACCTGCTTCAATGCAGAAGGGCTGGTGCAGGTGATGCGGAAGGCACCCACCATCAGCATACCCGCCAAAGCCACCTTCGTCGACATGCGCGGAGTGGCCGGGGTGAACGTGGTGCATCCCAATGACAATCCGAACACCGTCTATCTTGTTGACCTCAATGTGCCCGTGCCTGCAGGGTTGGGAGCGTGCAACGTGGTCAAGGGCTACAACATCAGCGAATTGAGGCTCACCGACGGTTACGATTTCTTTGTCAGTAGTTCCTTCTATGCCGACAAAGCGGTCTACACGCGCCGACGGTGGCTCGCTGCCAACGGGCAAAAGGGATGGAGCACCATCGTGCTGCCTTTTGAAGTGAACAGCCTCAAAAACGGAAACGGCACGCCCGTGAGTTGGGCTCGGTCGGCTAATGCCGCTCCGCAGGCCTTGCAGGTGAAACGCTACATGGGGAATGCCGGCAACTCGCTGCTCTTCAAGCACGTGACCGGAATGCGGGCCAACACGCCCCACATCGTGGCATGGGCAGGAGAACACAATGGCAACACCAACGCCACCACCGACAGAGAGGTGCAGTTTGTGGGTACCAATGTGCTCATCGATGCCTACGCCACTCCGGGAACAATCATCGAAGACTACGGTTTCCGCGGTGTGTTGTCGACCACCGACCTCGGCGAGGTCTACCGGCTCAACTCCGAGGGCAACGCCTTCGTCCGGACAGCCGGCCCCATCAATGCTTTCCGGGCCTACTTCCTCCGCAACCCTTCGGCCGGTGTCGGACTTTCCACACTGTCCATAAACCACTATGACAACGACCCTACGGACGTGGCCGATGTGAAGGACGGTGAGCAGCAGCCGGCGGCGGATACCCCCATATTCGACACCACCGGCCGACAGGTAGGCACAGTGGGCGACTTCAGGCGGTTGCCCAAGGGCATCTATATCATAAAAGGTAGAAAGTTGGTAAAGAGGTAACTTTTCCGGCCCGTGACATGGAAGGCGTGTCACGGGCCTTTTTCGTGCCTTCCACCCGTTCTCCACACCCTCCTCATCACTTTTCCGCTGCGTGATGCCCGTTTCTCGATTATTTTTCCAATATTTGCAAAGTGAAACAGATGATTATGGCCATGAAAAGGAATATGGGATGCGTGAAGTTTTTCGCGATGACAGTCTTTCTGCTGCTTTCGGTCACGATGGGCACCCGGGCACAAGTGGCCGGACAAGACACGTTGGCCGTAGGCGACTCGGCGGAAGTGGCCGACAGCCTTCCGGCCGTGCGCAAGCGAGTGGGCATCGTGCTGGCCGGCGGCGGAGCCAAGGGCATGGCCCACATCGGTGTGCTCAAGGTGTTGGAGCGGGCGGGCATCCCCATAGACCTCATTGCAGGCACTTCGATGGGCAGCATCATCGGGGGGCTCTACAGCATCGGCTGGAATGCGGCCGTAATGGACTCTATCGTGAGAAAGCAAGACTGGATGTTTCTCCTCACCGACAAGGAACACTACTACTCGCAAAATCTCTTCCACCGCGAACGGCAGAACACCTACCTGCTCACTCGTAGCTACACAGCCGGACAAAAAGATCTCTCGGAGCGCGGCGGTATCATCCGCGGCACCAATCTGGCCAAACTCTTCAACCGCCTGACCACGGGCTACACCGACTCGCTCGACTTCAACCGCCTGCCCATCCCCTTTGCCTGCGTGGCCACCAACATCGTCGACAACACCGAATATGACTTCCATAGCGGTGTGCTGGCCGAGGCCATGCGGGCTAGTATGGCCATTCCGGGTGCCTTCACCCCGGTCAGGAAAGGCGACATGGTGCTTGTGGACGGCGGTCTGCGCAACAACTATCCCGCCGATGTGGCCCGTTCGATGGGGGCCGACTACATCATCGGTGTCACCGTGCAGAGCCCGCCGAAGACCGCCGAAGACCTCGTTTCGGGGGCGGGGATATTGGGACAAATCATCGATGTCAACTGCAAGAACAAGTATGCCGCCAACCTTGCCATCACCGACATAGCCATCAGGGTGAACACTGAGGGCTACAGTGCCGCCGGTTTCTCCCCGGCCGCCATCGACAGCCTCATCCGCCGGGGCGAGGAGGAGGCCATGAAGCATTGGGACGAGATTATTGCACTGAAGCGGAAACTCGGAATCGGGGAAGACTACCGGCCCGCACAGCTGAGTCCGAAGCCCGAGGCCACGGTGCCCGTTGACTTTGCCGTGAAGGAGGCTGCCACCCGTCCGCCACACGACCGGGTGGTGGGCAGCGTAGGGGTGCGCTTCGACACCGAGGAAATGGTAGCCCTCCAACTCAACGGTGTCTACCGGTCGGCACGCCTGCCCGTGGACTTTTCGGCCACATTGCGCCTCGGCCGCCGCGTGATGGCCGGCGCACTGGCATCATGGATGCCGCACAAGTCGGCCAAAGTGGAACTGGGCTACACCTTCCGCCACAACGACATCGACATCTGCAACGCGGGGCACAACGACTACAAGGTGGTGTACAACCACCACCGGGCCAACCTGACGCTCGCGGGCATCAACATCCGCAATCTTGTGGCCGACCTCTCCGTGCGCTGGGACTACTACAACTACACCCAGCTGCTCATTTCGCGCAAGATGAGTCCCGGAGACATCACGCTCACCGATAACCACTACTTCAGTTACCATGCCAACGTACATTATGACTCCGAGAACAACGGCCTCTTCCCCACCCGCGGTGCCCGGTTTGTAGCCGAATACGCATACGTCACCGACAACCTCGCCCACTACAACGGCCATGCAGGCTTCAGCGAACTGAGTGCACTGTGGCGCATGAGCTTCCCTATCACCAAGCAGCTCACCCTGCAGCCCATGCTCTACGGCCGGCTGCTCTTCGGCAGCGAGATACCCGATGTGCGGCGCAACATGATTGGAGGCCTGTGGTTCGGCCACTATCTCGAACAACAGATGCCCTTTGCCGGTCTCGGCCGCATCGAAGCCACCGACAACCAGTTTGTTGCCTGCCGGCTCAAGGCGCAGGCACAGCTCACAACCAACAACTTCGTGCTGTTCAAAATCGTTGCGGCACAGCATGGCGACCGCCTGCGCAACCTGCTCGACCACGGCCCCATGATGGGCTATCAGTTCGGCTACTACTACCGCACGATGTTCGGTCCCGTAGGTGCCGCTCTGGGTTATTCCTCCAAGGCCGATCGCCCCAACTTCTACATCAACATAGGCTTCGAGTTTTGAGCGGCGGCAAGTTCGGAGAGACTGTATGGACAAGCCGGGTGTGCCCGTTTACGACAGCCGCCAAGAAGGTCGGGAAAATGGTTAAAATAGTCTAATATAAACGGAGAAAATGTATGATTGTCAAATAAATATTATACATTTGTAGCATGAATATACGGTGATTTCGCCCTCCGGCATAAATCAATGCGGAGAAAGCGAAACCTTACACGCTATCGGAAGATGAACATAAACAAGCATAAAAGAATGGTCGTGGCATGGATGTTATTGGTGACATTCATGTCTGTGCTTGTGATTAAAGATTCTCACTTCCATCATGTGCCGGACAATGCCGTGGCATCGGCTTCCACCGATGGGTACGGGCAGACCGTGCAAGGGGCATGTTTTATTTGTGATTTCACGTTGCATAAGGCAGGCGTGGTGACAATGGCCGACTTTCATCCATTGCTCTGTTTCACCATCGTCACGCCATATACTTTCATTTTGCAGACTGTCTACCGCCATATTGACGCCGTAAACAGTCACTCTCCGCCTGCTGTGGCATAGAGAATCTTTCCATAGATTTGACTTTTTCCCGATTATTTCCGACTTCCAAGAGCCTCTTTTGTGGCCCTCTTGCCGGCATTGGTGTGCTTTGAGTCCACACCGGCCGCGTGCAGGCGGCTGTGGAGGTGCGGAAGTCCATATCAGCATTCATATTTTCAAGATGAAACGAAGTACATATATGTCTTGTGTATATGTGGCTTTCTGTCTGCTGTCGTCTGCCCTTGCTGTGCCTTCCAAGGCCGCGCAGACAGCGGTGAAAGACCACACAGACAAGGCGTTGACGGCACCGGCCGACAGTGCGCGGGCCGCAAAAAAGAAACAGAAGGGCAAACTCCTGCTCGACAAGGAACAGAACATCGGCGAAGTCGTGGTGACGGGCGAGCGCCGGGAGACAAGCGTCAACAGCGTGAGCAACCGGATATCCGAAACCATCATTGACCGGTCGATGGGCAAATCTCTGGCTTCCATCCTTGAGCACGTGAGCGGCGTGAGTTCCATACAGACCGGGACATCGGTGGCCAAACCCGTCATCAACGGCATGTACGGCAACCGCATCCTCATTGTCAACAACGGTGCGAGACAGACCGGACAGCAATGGGGACTCGACCACGCACCCGAAATCGACCAGAACAGCAGCGGTTCGATAGAGGTGGTGAAGGGTGCCGAGTCGGTGAGATACGGTTCGGAGGCCTTGGGTGGCATCATCGTGATGGAACAGAAGACCCTCCCCTACCGGCAGGCAAAGGCCGAAGGCCACGTCAACACCCTCTACGGAAGCAACGGACAACGCTATTCGGTGGTGGCGCAGGCCGAGGGCACGATGCCTTTCGACCGCCGGTTGGCATGGCGGCTGCAAGGCACCTACGCCAACTCCGGCGACCGGAAGACGGCCCACTACCTGCTCAACAACACGGGTTTCCGCGAGCACGACCTTGCGGCCACGTTCGGCTATAAGTTCGACAACCTGCGTGTGGAGGGCTATTACAGCATGTACAACATGAAGACGGGTGTCATGCTCAGCGCCCAGCTGGGCAGCGAAGACCTGTTGAAGGAGCGCATCGCCCTCGGAAGGCCCATCGTGATAGATCCCTTCACGCGCAGCATAGGCTACCCGTTCCACCGAGTCGTCCACCACACGGCCATCGGCAAGGTCTACCTCGATGCCGGCCGATACGGCAACTTCTTCTGGCAGACGGCTTTCCAGAGCGACGACAGAAAGGAAAACCGCATCAGGCGTATGAACCACTCGGACATTCCGGCCGTGAGTATGCACCTCACCTCGTTTCAAAACCTGTTGAAGTGGAACCTCTCCTACGGCCGGTGGGACACCGAGGCGGGCGGCTCCTATCTGCACATACGCAACAAGAATCAGGAGGGTACGGGTGTCGTGCCGCTCATCCCCAACTACACCGAATATGACTTGGGGGCCTACGCCATACAGAAATACCGCCTCGGGGCATGGAATGCCGAGGCCGGCATACGCTTTGACAATCAGGAGACGCGGGCCGCCGGTTACGACTACACGGGCCGCCGCTACGGAGGGCATCACACCTTCAGTAACCTCTCCTACGACCTGGGGGCCAACTACCAGCCTTCGGAGCGGTGGAAGTTCACCTCCAATCTCGGACTGGCGTGGCGCGCCCCCCATGTCTACGAGCTCTACAGCAACGGCAACGAACTCGGCTCGGGCATGTTTGTCATGGGCGACTCGGCCATGCACTCGGAGCAGAGCACGAAGTGGATCACTTCGGCCAACTACAGGGGCCGCCTCGTCAGTGTGCGTCTCGATGCCTACCTGCAATGGATCAATGGCTACATCTACGACGAGCCCACCCACCAGTACATCACCGTCATCTCGGGTTCATATCCGCTTTTCAAGTACAAGCAGACCGATGCCTTCTTCCGCGGTGTGGATCTCGACGTGAGGGTGAAGCCCGTGGAGCATCTCGAATATCACCTGCTGTCGGCCTTCATCTGGGCCAACGAGCGGAAGACCGACGCCTATCTGCCCTACATCCCCTCGGCACGCATCGACCACGACCTCACTTGGGAGGGCATCAGGCTGGGCGGCATCAGCCTCTGGGCGCAGCTGAAGCACCGGTTTGTGGCCAAACAGCGGCATTTCAATCCTGCCAGCGACCTCATCCCCTTCACGCCTCCCTCCTACAGCCTTTTCGGTTTCGAGCTCGGAGCCGAATGGAATGTCGCGAAAGGCAGCCGTCTCCGTCTCCTGCTTGCCGCCGACAACCTCTTCAACAAGGAGTATAAAGAATACACCAACCGTTCCCGCTACTATGCCCACGACATGGGGCGCGATGTGCGTTGCACGGTAGGATGGTATTTCTGAAGGTTTTTTAGGAGGGCTTTGTTTTAGGAGTTAAAGGGAGTTAAGGAGTTAAAGGGAGTTAAGACAATAGTCTTTCCTCTTATAAGGCTCCTACTCAATTCTCTGTCATTCAGACTATTGTTGTCATTTCTTTAACTCCTAATATAAAGGAAAAAGGTGCTGTCTCAACTCCCTTTAACTCCTAACACAAAGGAAAAAAGGTGCTGTCTTAACTCCCTTTAACTCCTTAACTCCCTTTAACTCCTTAACTCCCTTTAACTCCTATACACACAACAACCCATTTAAACCAATATGAAAATGAAAAGAAACGTATTGAAATCAGCCTTGACGCTGCTCTGCGCAGCGTTGTTTGCCGTGTCGTTCAGTGCTTGCAGCAACGATCCGGACACGCCTGTAAACGAGAACGACAAAAAACTGCATGAAGACCCGGCCAAAGTGACCATCGAACTCGTAGAATGCCACATGCACGGCTCATGGAACAAAATCGAGACCAATGGAGGCCCTCACCAGAATCCGGAGAGTAAGGCCAAATATCTGAAGCGCATTCAGGAAATCACCTACGAGGTGAAGCCCGGAAAAGGTTGGACGCTTGCCGAAGGCAGTCGCGACAAGTTCTATGTCATCAAGGCCGAAGACTATGGCAAGCCGGGCGACCCCAACCCCGCTCCCATCTATCTGATGTTCATCAAATACTACAACAACAAGGGTGAACTGATGAATAATCAGTTTGTTGAGAACGGACAGGATGCCATACACCAGCACTTCTTCACCGTGACCAACATCAAGTCGTTGCTCACCGAACAGCCCGAGGCCGACACGGAGACCACCAACTACATAGAATATAAATATGTGGACACCACGCCTTGGAACGAAACCTTCCACAGTGGCAAGGCCCAACTCACCGGAAAGACCAACCCCATCGGCCTGAAAGGTGCCATCAGATTCTTGAAAGACCGGGTGACGATGGACTTGAAAATACGTCTGTATCATGGCTATCAAGGGAAGAAAGACGCCAAGAGCGGCACGTTCAGTCCGTTCTACAAACCTTCGGCCCTGCAAATTCAGCGTGGCACTTGGGACATCAACATCAACGTTCCAGTTGTGGTCTATGCCAGCCGGGCCGACGAGATCGCCGAACTGGATGAGAACATGGACTTCGACAAGATACCCGAAAACAGTTTGAGCGAGGGTAGCAACAAGTTCTTGCAGGCCATCATGAAAGCCTTTGGCATCTCTTGGAAAGAGGCACTGATGGATTACCACAAGGTGTATTACACCGCCGGCGACACCGAGTCGGGAGCCATTTGGTTATAAGGTTCACCCGGTTATTCCGTATTTTCACAATAGCAAAAGGAGCACCGGTGTGCTCCTTTTTTGTGCCCTTAAAAGCGGAACGGTGGATAACTGACGGGGAGGTGAATACGGACCTTGGGCACGCACCGACAACGATCGGTGAAAGGCGGCTCCGAAAAACGCGGATGACGGTGAATAATATGGACAAAAGTGCGTCCGCCAAAAATCTCCAACCGGAACGGAAAACCGACTTTAAACCGCAGGAAAAGCCTTGCGATTTTCTCGTTCAGTCTCTTCGAGTCTGCGAAAGAGCCACAGTTGAAAGCTAAAAGGGCCACAGTTGTGTCGCAACTGTGGCCCTTTTTCAAGACCGTTTGGGCCCTTTCAGGCCTGTTTCCGGCATCAAATTCGTGTCTGTAAAATTCAAATGGCTGACTGTCAGTGTTTTGGAAACATCGCCAAAATTTGCTCATTTGCAGCCGAGTGGTTGTCGGTTGCAAATATCGCAAGCACAGAGGCCGAAAACGAACAAATAGTTTAACAATCCGTTCCATCCGGAATGTCTCTCTACCGCACATCGGCTAAGCCCTTCCTTGCCTCTTATGCCCTCTTCTCCTGTGGAGACGCTTAAAAGCCCCCCGGCCTCTGTGCGAAAAAGGCTTAGGCTTTTTCGCAATTTCCAAAGGTTCGCATATAGGCCGGAGAGGGCTTCCGTCAGTCAAGCCCAAAGAGCGTTTTCAGTCCGCCGTCGACTCCCGAAAAGCCCATAAAGGCCAGTGAAAGCAGGCCTGCTGTGACGAGCACGATGGCCATGCCTTGCATACCGCGGGGTATCTTCACCAGCGATTGCTGTTCGCGCAGACCGGCAAAGACAATCAGGGCCAACGCGAAACCGAGTGCCGTGGAAAAGGCGTAGACCACGCTTTGCAGCAGGTTGAAGTCTTTCTGAATCACGAGGATGGCCACACCGAGCACAGCGCAGTTGGTCGTGATGAGCGGCAGGAAGATGCCCAAAGCCTGATAGAGGCCGGGGCTCACCTTCTTCAAGATGATTTCCACCATCTGCACCAGTGCGGCTATCACGAGGATAAAGGCCAGCGTCTGGAGGTACGCGAGGCCGAAGGGGTTGAGCACGTAGGTCTGCACGAGCCATGTCACGATGGTGGCCAGTGTCAGCACGAAGGCCACAGCAGCACCCATGCCCATCGCGGTGTCCACCTTTTTGGAGACACCGAGGAACGGACAGATTCCGAGAAACTGGCTCAGAATGATGTTGTTGACGAAAATGGCCGAAATAAATATCAATAAGTATTCCATGTTGTGAGATTCTGAATGATAAGAATGAGGGATTCGGCCCCTGCGAAACGGGGCCGGACTGCCCGCCTTTACTTCTTGGCCACCTTATTAAATATGGCGATGAGATAGCCCAAGGTGACAAAAGCACCCGGGGGCAGGACAAAGAGCAGGATGTTGGTGGACTCAGGCAACAGACCGATGCCGAAAATGCTGCCTGCCCCCAGCAGCTCGCGCACCATGCCCAACAGGGTGAGGGCACAGGTGAAACCGAGGCCGATGCCCAGTCCGTCGAACAGACTGGCCACGGGTGTGTTCTTGGCCGCAAAGCTCTCGGCACGCCCCAAGATGATGCAGTTGACCACGATCAACGGGATGAAGATGCCCAGCGACTTGTTGATGCTGTCGGGGGCGTAGGCACTCATGAACATCTGAAGCATGGTGACGAAGGCGGCTATCACCACGATGAAAACCGGAATGCGCACCATGTCGGGCGTGACACGCTTGATGCACGAGATGACAAAGTTGGTACACACAAGGACGGCCATTGTGGCCAGTCCCATCGACAGACCGTTGATGGCACTGGTGGTGGTGGCCAGTGTGGGACACATGCCAAGGAGGAGCACAAAGGTGGGATTCTCCTTGATGAGACCATTGAGGAATATCTTGAAATTGCTCATAACTGTTCGTTGTTTATCCTTTCTTTACTTTGGAAGCGCCGCTGTTGTCGTCGATGCGTCTCTTGGCATAGACGGCGTAGGCCTGATTGACCGCCTTGAGGAAGGCGCGGCTCGTGATGGTGCTGGCCGTGATGGCATCCACGGCATTGCCCCCCTTGTCGTCCTTGCTCACATGCAGGTCGCCCGTGGCAGGCGACTTGCCGATGATGCTACCCTTGCCGTCTTTCTGGAACCACTTGTCGGCCTTGGCCCCCAGCCCCGGGGTTTCGGAAGCCTGAAGAATGGTGTAGCCGAGGATGTCGCCCTTGGGGCCGAAGCCCACCAGCACCTTCAGGTCGCCGCCAAAACCGCCCGTGGTGCTCTCCACGGCGGCCCCGAGCGAACGGCCGGCCCGGTCGCTGCACCGGTGGATGACGAAGGCCAGTTGCTTGCCGTCGACCGTCTCCACGGCCTCTTCAGGTGCAGCCACTTGGAGGTTGTCGCTGCCCATCACGCTCTTGATGCCCGCAGCCAGCGTCTTCTCCGCCTTGGTTGCTATGGGGCCTTCGGTGATGTGGTTCACGTAGGCCAGCACGGCTCCCATGACCAAGGCCACACCCACCAGCACGATAACCATATTGGGCAATGTTGATTTCAATTTTTCCATTTTGCTGATTGAAGTTTTGTAGTTACACGTTTTCCGCCGCGGTCAGTTCTTCGCCGGCACCTCGCCGAAGCGTTTGGGCTTGACATAGGTGTTGATGAGCGGCGTGAAGGCGTTCATAATGAGAATGGCAAACGACATGCCCTCGGGGTAGCTTCCCCAGTTGCGGATGACCACGGTGATGAGACCGATGGCCACACCATAGATGAGTTGTCCGCGGGCTGTCATGGGTGAGGTCACATAGTCGGTGGCCATGAAGATGGCTCCCAGCATCAAGCCGCCGCTCATCACCTCCGAGAAGGGGTCGGCATAGACAGGATTGGCCAGATGCAGCAGGCCGCAGAAGACAAACACCGTGCCGATGATGGACAGGGGGATGTGCCAAGTGATGATCCGCTTCCAGAGCATGTAGGCCAAGCCGAGCAGCAAGGCCAGTGCACAGATTTCGCCCACAGTGCCCAAACCCAACGTGGGGTTGGTGCCGAGCAGCATCTGCGTGGCCGATGGCAGGCGGTCGAGCACCGATGCGTCGCCCGTCTTGATGGCCTCTTTCATGATGGCCAGCGGCGTGGCTCCGGTCTGCGCGTCGAGATAACTGCTCCACTGCCCGGCCACGGGCCACGAGGTCATCTGTGCCGGAAAGCTCACCAGCAGGATGCAGCGCCCCACCAGAGCGGGGTTGAAGGGATTGCAGCCCAGTCCGCCGAAGGTCATCTTGCCCACCCCGATGGCGAAAAGCGCACCGAGCATGATGATCCACAAGGGCAGATTGCCGGGCAGATTCATGCCCAAAAGCAGACCGGTGACGATGGCCGAACCGTCGGTGAGGGTCGGCTCCCGACGCAGAATATATTTGGTGATGGCCCACTCAAAGAACATGCAGGCGGCAACACTGGTGAGCAGCACGACTGCGGAGCCGAGTCCGAAGTAGACAAGCGAAACGAGGATGGCAGGCATGAGGGCGATGACTACGCCAAACATGTTTTTCTCCACACTGTCGGTCCCGTGGGCATGCGGACTTAAAGATACGATTAGTTTTCCCATTGTATGATGTTCGATTTTTCCGATGATAGAATGATGCCGGCCGTCAGGCACCGGCAACCTTGGCCTTGGCTGCTTCGGCCTCGGCACGGGCCTTGGCCGCGCGTGTCTTGATGATACCCATCACAGCCCCCTTGCCCTGCAAGATGTTGTCGAGCAACGGGCGGTGGGCAGGACACGTGAACTGGCAACTGCCGCAGGCGATGCACGACACCACGTCTTCCGCCTCCAGCCGTTCGTGCTCCTTGAGCGACGACAGGGTGGCCAACAGATAGGGTTCGAGGCCCATGGGGCACACCTGCACGCACTTGGCACAGCGTATGCAAGGCTGCACGGGCTTGCGCCTGGCGTCGCTCTCGGTGAGCACGGTGATGGAGTTGGTGCCCTTGCACACCGGCACGTCAAGGCTCATCACGGCCTTTCCCATCATGGGGCCACCCGCAAGCACTTTGTTGTCGCCCTCGGGCAGTCCGCCGCAAAGGTCGATGAGTTGGCCGAAGGTGGTGCCCATGCGCACCAGAAAGTTGCCGGGCTGTTTCATCTGTTTGCCGGTCACGGTGGTGTAACGCTCGAAAAGCGGTTTGCGTTTCATCACCGCCTGATACACGGCAAAGGCCGTCCCCACATTCTGCACGATGGCCCCCACATTGACGGGAATGGCGGGTGGGGCCGGCACCTGACGGCGGATGACGGCATCCACAAGCTGCTTCTCGCCGCCCTGCGGATATTTCTGTGCCAGCGGCACGATCTCCACGCGCGGATCACCGGCCGTGAGTTCGGTGAGCAGGCGAATGGCCTCGGGCTTGTTTTCCTCGATGCCGATGTAGCCGCGCTCCACTTTGGCGGCTTTCATGAGCAGGTCGAGACCCACGAGAATCTCACGGGCGTGCTCCATCATGAGCCGGTAGTCGGAGGTGATGTAGGGTTCGCACTCCACGCCGTTGAGTATCACGCATTCGGCTTTGGCCGTGGGCGGCGGACAGAGTTTGATAAACGTGGGGAAGCCTGCGCCACCCATACCCGTCACACCGGCCACTTTCACGCGGTTGACAATCTCCTCGGGTGTGAGCTCCGGGTGCATATCGAGCGTCTCGAGCGTCTCGGAGCGGTCGATGCTTTCCTCCCACTCGTCGCCCTCCACATTGATAATGATGACAGGCTGACGGTAGCCGGTGGCATCGACGCTCGTGTCGAGTTTGAACACCGTGCCCGACACCGAACTGTAGACGGGGGCGCTGACGAAGCCCGAAGCCTCGGCTATGAGTGTGCCCACCTTCACTTTGTCGCCCCGGCCCACCACGGCCTTGGCCGGAGCACCGATGTGCTGGCCCAACGGGAAGATGGCCCGTGTGGGCAGGGGGGCCACCCGGGTGGGCATGTCGGCCGTGAGTTTGTTCTCGGCGGGATGCACACCGCCTATTCTGAATGTATGTAATTTCATGCTTGAGGTTCCTCCTTGACGGTTTCTTTGACATTGACTGCGGCCACGGTCTCTTGTTTCGGTGCGCTTTCTTCGGCCGGCCGGGGCTTGCGCACGGGGAAGTTGACCTTGATGATGGCCCCCGTGGGACACACATCCACACACTTGGTACACAACCGGCACTTGTTGAAGTCGATGTAACTCAGGTTGTCGGTGATGGTGATGGCATCAAACTTGCACTCCTTTTCGCACTTTCCGCACCCGATGCAAGCCACCTCACAGGCTTTTTTGGCCACCGCTCCCTTGTCCTTGTTCACACACTGCACATACACGCGCCGGCCTTTCGGCCCCTTCTTGCGCAGTTCGATGATGTGACGCGGACAGGCTTTCACACAGGCTCCGCAGGCCGTACATTTGTCTTCGTCCACCTCGGGAAGTCCCGTCTCGGGATTCATGTGGATAGCATCGAAGTTGCAGGCCGCCACACAGTCGCCACAGCCCAGACAGCCATAGCCGCACCCCGTTTCGCCAGCGCCGGCCGAGTGCATGGCTGCACAGGTGCGCAGACCGTCATACTCGGCGATGCGCGGCCGATGCTCGCAAGAGCCGTTGCATCTCACTACGGCCACCCGGGGCTCGCTCGCAGCCACAGCCATGCCCAGCAGGTCGGCCACGCGGCCCATCACCTGTTCACCGCCAACGGGACAGAACAGGCCGTCGATAGACCCACCGTCGGCCCCCTTGACGAGTGCCGAGGCCAGTCCCGAACAGCCCGGAAAGCCGCAGCCGCCGCAGTTGGCACCGGGAAGCACCTCCTGCACCTGCCCCAAGCGGGGATCTTCTTCGACGGCAAACTTCTTGGATACGAGAAACAGCACCAGCGCTGCAACCAGCGCGATGGCTCCAAGTACCAAGACCGCAATCAACATAAAATTCATAATACTTTTTTTATTTGTTTTAGTTATAGACCGATGATTTCCGTTGTGTTGTCCGCGTCCGTTGTCCGTGCCGGTTCACACGCCGCGGAATGGTGTCAGAGAGGAGATTTTTCCAGTTCGAATGTCACGTGCCGGCTTATCTTGTCACGCAGCAGCCAGACCACCAGATAGTAGGGAGCAAGCACACCCAGTGCCGAGAGAGCCGCCCAACCGTCGCTGCCCGTAAGCAGCCGCACGGCCACGAGGGCCGCCATCATCAGTGCCAGCGGCAGCACGTAGGCATAGAGACCCGCAGTGAAGCCCACACTCCTGTCGGCCAAGACCACCACACTATCGCCCGCATGGTAGCGGCCGGAGCTGTCGCCCACATCGATAATCTTGTCTTGGGCCTCTGCGGAATGGCAGTGGGATGCCACCCGACAGGCGGCACAGCCGTCCGACTGGCGTATGCGCACATGCACACATCCCGACTCCACCGACTCCACGACCCCATGATGTTTTATCTTGGCATCCATGATTTGATTTGTTTCTTCGTTGTTCGCACGCTCCACCGAAAGTGTTGTTTTGTAAACTCGGTGTTGCAAATGCAAAGTTAATGCTTTTCCACCAAACCCGCAAGCGTTCACGGCAAAAAATCGTTGACAATGCATAAATCTTGCATCTTAAACCGTGTTTCCCATTGAATGATGATTGTTTGACATAAAATAAACGTTAAATCTTATGTTTTAAAACTCCCGGACTTGACACATTAAGATTTTTTTCTTTACCTTTGCAAATAGAAAGCAGTCTCACACAGGCTAATAAACACTCAAATATCCAATATCTAAATCTCACTTCCATCATGAACATCGACAAAACTGAAACCGACATGCTGACCATCTACGTGGACTTTTCACGCTCCTCGTTGGATGACGACACCCGAGACAACATCGTCTTGGGAGGGGAAATTTGGTACAACTGATTCTGACAAATGACACTTATACGGCATTCCCGTAAACAAAAACAAAGAGGATATGGCTTACGGGCCTATCCTCTTTTTTATTGACAGACAGCGACATGGCGCGAAAAAAGATATACCGGTGTACCGCCTGCGGCTATGAGGCCGACATCTATGAGGGCCGTGGATTCATGGGCCAGCACATCGCAACGATGGCTTGCCCCGACTGCCACACGCTGCAACCGCTCGTGGTGGGAGGCGTGATAGGCGACTCGGCACCGTCGTTCAACAGCGAAGTGGGCCGCCTCTGCCTCGGGTGCGGCAGTGCCCGCATAGCCAAATGGGACGGCCACACCTGTCCGCGCTGTGGCGGAACCATGACCGACACCGGCCGCAACGAGTTCTGGACATGAGGTGCGAGAGCTCCCCCAGCCTGCTTCTCGGCATCCGGGTATTTCTGGTCTGCCGATATTTGGTAGAGAGACATCCGGATGGATAACTGTCAAACTATTTGGTCGTTTTGCGCCTCTCTGCTTGAGATATTTGCGACCGACAACCCACCCGACGTAAATAAGCGATTCTGGAGACATCTTCAAAACGCTGACAGTCAGTCGTTTGAATTTTACTGACACCTATTGGAAGCCAAAAATGATTCTGAAAGAGCCCTGGCGGGATTACAAAAGGGCCCCAGTTGTGTCGCAACCGTGGCCCTTTCGGCATTCAACTGTGGCTCTTTTGCAATTCCGGAAAACCGAAATGAGAAAACCGGCAGACTTCTTCGGTGTTTTAAAGCCGGTCTTCCACTCTGGTTGGAGGATTTTGGTAGACGCGTGTTCGTCAATATTATTCACCACTGTCCGATAACTTGCAAAGACAGCTTTTATAGGTGTAGGTAAGGAGCAGGGGCACTTCCCCATCGAATATCAACTGTTTTACTATTTGCGCATCAGGTGTTTTCGTGTCTCCTTGTCGAAATGCTCGATAGCGTAGCGCAGCATGGTGCGCGGCATCTCGCTGCGGTGGGTCTCCACAAAATCGTACAATCGCCGGCGGTCGCACTTGCCGGCTTCCCGAAGCATCCACCCCACCGCCTTGTGCATCAGGTCGTGGGGATGGTGGAGCAACTGTAAGGCCAACCGATAGGTGTCATCGAGTTCGCCGACTTTGATGAGCGCGTAGGTAGAGACGATGGCTATGCGGTTGTCCCAAAGCAAGTCGCTCTCCGCCAACCGATAGAGGACATCGCGCGGACGGCCTATCAGGTAGCGGCCCACCACCTGCGGAGCCGATAGGTCGACAAGATCCCAGTTGTTGATGCGCGCGGAATGTGCCAGATAGAAGTCTACCAACCTCCCCCACTCCTGCTCCGCCGCCTTCTTTTCGGCAGGAGGAGTCTGCCGGCGGGCCAATGTCTTTTGGCAGCGTTCGGCCTGCATCACCAAGATAAAGAGCGCACAGGTCCTCATCTCGTGCCATTCGCCGGCCAGCAGGCGGTCGATGTCGGCCATGCTGAGGTAGGCAAACCGTTTGGCCACGGTTCTGATGTCGGGCACCACCACACCTATAAACTTATCTCCCTCGCCGTATTCTCCTTTCCCGGTCTTGAAAAACCGGGGCAGAAGCAGACGCTTCTCTTCGTTGACAAAGGTTGACAATGCCTTGAAAACCTCTTTCGTAATATCTTCCATACTGCGTTGACAATTTTATATTCGATGAAATTTCTTCTTCAAGAATAGTCGGACACGATGATACGGCAAAGGTATGAAAAAAGGAAATATGCCCCAAAGGTTTCATGGCAAATCTTTCCGAATCTTCCTTAATAGCTCTTTGCGCTATGTTCCATCATGGTTACATTGCGCAAAATAGGTGAAAACATGTTACGGCAGGCAAAGAATGTGATAGAAATTATAGCTATCTTTTCGCACAGTCGGCATAAATTTGCAGACAAAAGAAAACGACAGAAACTTATGGTTAAAGAATCATTTTAATTGATTTCTCACATGAAAAACTTGCAAACATCAGTTGGAAAACTCTTGCTGTCTGCTGCCATGACACTCTCGTGCGCGGTGGCGATGGCGCAAAACAAGGTGACGGGAACCGTCATCGACGACAAGGGCGACCCCATTATTGGAGCCACCGTGCGTGTGAATGGCTCAAAGGAAGGCACAGTCACTGATCTTGACGGCCATTTCAGTCTCTCGGCTGCTCAGGATGCCAAGCTCAGCATCTCCTACGTGGGCTATGTGACCCGCGAAGTCGACGTAAAGGGCACGACACCGGTCAAGGTGGTGCTCTCCGAGTCGGCCAAATCCCTCAACGACATTATCGTCATCGGTTACGGCATCCAGAAGAAAGCCGACCTCAGTTCGGCTATTGCCGTGCTCGATGCCAAGGAAATCACCAAGACCCCGGGTGGTCTTTCAGCCGGCTTGCAGAGTCAGGTGCCCGGTGTGCAGGTGACCAACGGCCGCATCCACATACGTGGTGTGGGATCCATCAACAACACCGACCCGCTCTATGTGGTCGACGGAATGATTGGCGGAGCCGTGCCCGACGAGAACGACATCGCCTCCATACAGGTGTTGAAGGATGCCGCCTCTTGTGCCATCTATGGGGCACGCGGTGCCAACGGTGTCATCGTGCTTACCACCAAGCGCGGCAAGGCCGGCAAGACCACCGTCGACTATAACGGCTATCTGGGCTGGAAGACATTTACCAACGAAATAGACTTGCTCAACGGGCGGCAGTTGGCTGAGCTCATCAACGAGGAGATGTACAACATCAATCCACAACGCACCGACTACATGAAGGGGCTTTCCGACCCGGAAGCCATCGGCGAGGGCTACAACATGTTCAAGGCCATCACCCGCACGGGCTCCTACCAGAAGCACAACGTGAGTGTCAGCGGCGGTTCAGAGAATGCCAACTTCCGTGTCACGGGCATCTATGGCAACGACAAATCGCTCTACGTGAAAGAAGGTTCGGAAAACTTTACCATGAACGTGGTGTCCGATTTCAAGAAGGGTATCTTCGGTTTCGGGGAAACCGTAACCATCGGCCGCAACTTGAACCACAACACTGATATGCTCAAACTCATCAGCATCAAGTGGAGTACGGCTTGCCCCATCTACGCCCCCCAGGCTCCCACGGGCTATGCCGGTGCCTCGCTGGGCACGGATATGGAAAATCCGCGTGCCACGGCCGACAACACTTGGCATCACAATGAGACTAACACCATGACGGGCAATGCCTGGCTGACGGTTGAGCCCATCAAGGGACTGGTGTATAAGTTTAACTTCGGAGCCGACCTCTACCGCTTCAACAGCCGCAGCTATGTGGCCGACTACTACGTAGGCGACTACCAGAAGAATACGCCCGACACCTACTCGATGGGCAACAACCGCAGCAACCGCTTCCTTTACGAGCACACGCTGACCTATGACAAGGCGTTCGGCGACCATCGGCTCAACTTCATGGCGGGCATCACCTCCGAAGAGACCAAGGGCTACGGCTTCAATGCCAGTGCCCGGGCCATGCCCGGCAGAGAGGTGCTCATACTCGGCGCGACACAAAAGGCCGATTCTAAGGAAGTGGGCAGTTCGGAATTGCACAACTCGATGTATTCCTATCTGGCACGTGCGATGTACAGTTATGCCGGCAAATACATGCTGACGGCCAACTTCCGACGCGACGGAAGCTCCAATTTTTCCAAGGCCAACCGTTACGGAAACTTCCCTTCATTCTCGGCTGCATGGCGTGTGAGCCAGGAAAAGTTCATGAAGAGCCTCACCTGGCTTGACGACCTGAAGCTGCGGGCAAGCTGGGGCAAGCTCGGCAATGCCAACATCAGCCCTTATCAGTATCAGTCCACCGTGTCATTTAATGCCGTGCGCTACTACTTCAACGATGTGGAGCACACCGGCGCACTACCCATGACACCGAGCAATCCCGATGTAAAGTGGGAAGCTTCCACCTCCACCGACATCGGTTTCGACCTCACCATGCTCAAGAACAGACTCTCCCTGACAGCCGACTACTATCGCAACAAGACACAAGACATGCTCGTCAATGTGCCCATTGCCCGTGCCGCAGGCTATATCGACGCTTTCCCCACCATGAATGCGGGCAGCATCGAGAACAAAGGGTTCGAACTGGTAGCCACTTGGCGCGACCACATCGGTAGCAACTTCGACTACAGCGTGTCGGCCAATCTCTCCACTGTGAGCAACAAAGTGCTCGGTTTGGGGGCTAACAACGAGATCTTTGCTGCCAACAATGTGACTTGTACCCGTGTGGGAAACTCCATCGGACAGTTTTGGGGCTACAAGACGGCGGGGCTGTTCCGCAGCGATACCGAAGCAGCCTCCTATGTCAATGACAAAGGCGAACGCTTGCAGCCTGCCGCCAAGGCCGGCGACATCAGGTTTATCGACCTCAATGGTGACGGTGTAATCAATGCCGGCGACCAGACTTTCATCGGAAATCCTATCCCTTCGTTCTCCTATGGCTTCAGCGTTGAGGCGCAATACCGGGCCGCCATCGGCACCTTCGACTTCTCGATGGTCTGGAACGGTTCGCAGGGCAACGACATCTACAACAACACCCGCTACTATGGTGAGGGGATGTATCACAACTACGCCTGCTTCAGTTCCACGCTCAATCGCTTCCGGGCCGAGGAACTGACCTTCGTCAATCCTGTTTCGGGCAAGACCACTGTTTATCCCAAGAACACCGAGACCGACATGCCACGTGCCGCCTATGGCGATCCTAACCAGAACATGCGGCAGAGCGACCGCTATGTGGAAAACGGTTCCTACCTGCGACTGAAAACCATCGTGCTGGGCTACACCATGCCCAAAGACTGGTGCCGGCGTGTGTATATGGAGAACATGCGCTTCTATGTGGGTGCCAAGAATCTCTTTACTTTCACCGGCTACACCGGTTACGACCCGGAAGTGGGCGACCAGGACTTCTCGGGCACCAACCTCACACGCGGTGTGGACGGACTGACCTCATGGGATCTCACGTTTCCCAACAACAAGGAGTTCTACATCGGTCTCCAGTTGACTTTCTAAGCCCGTGAAAAAGAATCAAACATCAATCAAGACAACGACATGAAACAACATATCACCAAAATCATTGCTGCCGTCTGCATCTGCACGGCCATGACAGGCTGTAAGCCCGATATGGATATCAACAATCCGGCTGAGGCTTCCACCGACAACTACTATAAGAAAAAAAGCGAACTCGAAAACGCCCTCATCCCGGCCTATCAGGCCCTTATCGGGCGCAAACAGGGAGGATACTGTTTCACCACGCTCTTCACCCTTCTCGCGCCGGGCGACGATTTCCGCCGCACCTACAAGTGGGCAGCCATGTATCAAGACACCTACAACACCCCTGCCAGCGACGAGACCGCCAAAGGCCCGTGGCAAGACTGGTTCAACGGCATCATGGCGGCTAATCTCGCCATTGACAAAATCAACCAATTTAACGACAAGAGTGTATCGGCCGAGGAACTGAATACGATGCTTGGACAGGCACTGTTCCTGCGTGGATTATTCTATCTCAATCTCGCCTCCATCTACGGAGAGACCATTCCCCTCTACGATCACGCCATCGCCACCCGCGACGACTACTATCCCGGCAATGCCGAGAAGGGAGCTGTCTATGCACAGATTGTGGCCGACTTCACCAAAGCCGCCGAACTGTTACCTGTGCGCAGCAAGTTCTATAGTAAGGCCGACAATATCGGCCGTGCCACACAGGGCTCCGCACTGGGCTTTCTGGCCAAGGCCTACCTCTGGCGGCCCATCATTGAGAAAGGCCGGGAGGCGGAATATGACAAGGCACGACCCGTGCTCAAACGCATCATCGACAGTGGGGAATACGAACTCAATGCCAATTTCCGCGACAACTTCACCAACGACCCGAAGAAAGAAAACGGCAAGGAGAGCATTTTCGAGGTGCAGATGCACAACGGCAATAGCTGGATGGGAGGCGACCTGAGCGACTCGTGGCGATGGATCAACATCGGACTGCCCGACGGGACGGGTGGATGCTGGTGGAATCTGGCACCCACTAAGATGGCCTACGATGAGTTTGAAGAGGGCGATCCGCGGCGATACATGACACTCTGGTGTCCGGGAGGAGCTACGTTTACCGACAGTAAGGGGAAAATCGTTACCTTCGAGATGATGAACGAGAAGTGCTCTTCAGACAAAGACCTCTATGGCACACGCAAAGCTTGTCCGGACGTGAACATCTCTGATGCCGACGACGATTACAACGATCCCCTCATGCGCTATGCCGACATTCTGCTCATGTATGCCGAATGCCTTCATGCTGCGGGCAAGGACGGTGCGGACATCAGCGACCGGGAGGGGGCCAAATACTGGATTCAGCAGGTGCGCAACCGTGCCAACAACGTGGTGCCTACCGAGCAGGCGCATTTATGGTATCAGCACTCACCCGGCAAACTGCCCACTGTAGACGAACTTCTTGCCGCTGCTCCCATCATCAATGGTTTCAAGATGGACAACATGATGAATCTCATCATGCACGAACGTTGTGTGGAACTTATGGGCGAATACTACCGATACTTCGACCTCATGCGCTGGGGCATGAAAGACCCGCAGTATCTTGAGCCTATCAAGAAACTGGGCTGGTCGGAACGAAAAATGTATCTGCCTTTCCCACAAGACGAACTAAACAATGATCCCAACCTGACGGGAAATGATGCCAATAAGTAGACCTTTTCGTCGCTCTCCGCTACTTATCTCCTTACACATCTCTTCGACCATCACGTGTTCATCGCCTCTCACTGCTAGTTCTACACGGCCGGACATCCACTCGATGTCCGGCTACGTAATGCAAGCGTGCAGTATGCACGCCCCATCAGCGTAGGGAATAATGTGTGGATAGGTGACAACGTGACGGTACTGCCGGGGATAACGATTGGCAACAATGTCACCATCTGAGCCGGTTCGGTGGTCACGCGCGACATTCCCGACAATACACTGGCAGTGGGCAATCCCTGCCGTGTCATCAAATCCATTGACGAGGAGTAGTTGCACGCCCGTTTGAACAAAAAAACAGGACATTCGTGTTAACGGAGCTTAAAAGCAGGGCTAAAAGTTAAATTATATACAAAATATAATCAAAAAGAATCGATACATTTGGTAGTATGAAAATATATGCCTACATTTGCATCGTGTTTTTCATGGTATTAGATTATTAAGGTTAATAAAAGATTGGTTGTCGTGAGACTATCAATTTTTTTTTGCCCTTTTCCATACATCGAAAAACGAATGCTTGATGAGCTTCAAGCATGATACTATCAATCTTGCGTAACTATTATTATTAGTTTTTTCCCGTTTTTCCTGTCATGCCGTCATTTTTGCCCGCAACGGACTGGAAACCAGAATGATGGCGGATGACAGGAAAGCGTGCCGGTGATGTCAGGAAGGGCGGGTCCCAGGCCCGGGGCACACACACGAAAAAAGCCTCCCCGGCTGCCCTACGGGCTGC